>Ga0105239_10001083_pt1 | contig 37744 bp, 23 predicted proteins | sample KBSC44metaG_FD_92761 | JGI IMG/M metagenome (GOLD analysis project Ga0105239, IMG submission 92761) | Corn rhizosphere microbial communities from Kellogg Biological Station, Michigan, USA - KBS C4-4 metaG | ecosystem: Host-associated > Plants > Roots > Rhizosphere > Soil | place: Michigan, USA... | reverse complement strand
TGCGCATCAGGCGTTCCGGTGGTCGCCGGACGACACCTCGACTGCTTGGGTTTCCGTCGTACGGCGAGCTTCGCAACGAAAAAACCCCGCATTTCTGCGGGGTTTTTCGAGAAGAAGTGGCGGTGGACGCAGGATCTGGCTAACCCGTCTCGGGGAGCGAATTCCCAGGATCAGGCAAGTTTTCAGGCAATTTCGCGTCTCTGAAGCGCCCTGCGGCAATGTTTGTGGCCGAGATCTTCCCCCAATTCTGCTTATCCTTGCTTCGGCGCCTGGAGCGCTGGCGAGCTAGGGACAGGCAATCGATCAGGGATCGAGCAGGGAAGGATCAGGCGCCACCGTTGCAGCAATTCAAGCCCGCTGGGATAGCGGATCACGCCAGGACGTCGTTCACGTGGCGATGTGGTCCCGATTCGCCCGCCGGGCGAAGAAACTCCGGAGCACGCTTATCTTGTAGGAAATTTCCTACAAGGCTGCGAGCACATCTCGGATTGTCCGCCGCGTTGCACCGGAAGATGCTACGGCGGCTGCCCGATGTCCGCTGAGACAGCAGTCGCCCTCGCGGTTCCTACGTAGTTCATCGACGTCTTAGGGGAGACAGATGAATGCGCACCCATGCCTTCGAATAGTTGCTATCGAACGGATTTTGGCTCGTTCGTCTGCAGCCCGAGCATCCCGCCATCGCCCCTTCTCGGGTGCCGCTGCGGCCATCAACGCCTCATTTCTGCCACCAGACGGCCTACCTGGCTCGGGTTGAGGTCGAAGGGCGGCAATGGCTTGGCTAGGCTCGATCTCATTCGGAATTGTCAACGTGCGCTGTGACTAGCAGCCGCCGACCGTTGGCGTGCACGCAGCGCTCGTCGAAGCGCCGACGAATCATAGAAAAGCTAGGCCCCGGGGCGGCAGACAGCCCCATGCGTCGAGTGTTCCTCACTTTTACCCGCACGGCCGCTGACTATGAATTGGACAAGGGCTAAACAGAGGAGGGCCATCGAGGACAGCTTCAGGTTGAACAAATCGAATACTTGAGAGGTGTACCGACCATGTGGAAATACGTGCAAAGCACCGGGGAAATTTTCAAAGGATCGACGTTTGTCGAGAAGGGGTATTCAGGGAAAGTGCCGGAGGGCAAAAACAATCCGGACAAAGAGTGTGTGCGTGACGTTGGGCCGATTCCGCGCGGCTCCTACACCATCGGGAAAGAACGAAGCAAGCCCACACCAGTGACGTTACCCCTGACACCTGATGACCCTAATTATTGCTCACCGCCGCGATCGGGCTTCCTGATCCACGGTGACAATTCAACTGGCACGGCATCCGTCGGCTGCATCATATTGTCACGCAAGACGCGAGAAGCAATTCGCGATAGCGATGATGATCGCCTTCGAGTTGTTGGCGAATCCGTGCTCACCAGACGCAGAGCGCACAGATAGGATTCTGTGCGCCGAACGCGAAAAGCAAGGCGTCAAATCCGAACGGTAAAGGTGGATCGCCGCAGGGTATGTCAATCGGATTCTACGGTGATGAAGAAATCTCTTGGTCTAGGAGGATGAATGTCGATCCGCAAATCGCTCGGTCTAGTCAAGATTGAGGAAGGCACGTTCGCCCATGACGTGACGCTCTTGGATCGCTATCTGAGCTACTCCGCTGAGCTGCTTCGGCTGTCATTGCTCGGAATCACAGCGATCGCGTACTGGGTCTCGAAAGCGTCGTCGCCCCCGCTGCCTCCAATCACTAGAGGCATGATCTCGATTTCGTTGCTTGCGTTTGCTGCGTCCGCAGCGACGGCGCTAGTCCACCGCTACGCGGCTACCGACAGTATGTCGTCGCATCTTGAAGTAATCCGTAGATACATCCGCAATAGTACGCCATCGGCACTAGACACCGCGAAAGATGTTGCCATCGAGGCTGCAGAGCGATCTCAGCGCTCGGCGCAATTCCGCCGATCGAAGCTTGCGCTTGCCGTTTCTGCCATCCTGCTTGGGATTGGCTCGGTCTTTCTCGCCTTTGGCGCCCTTTTGCTCCTTTGGTGAAAGCGACTCTTTCTTTGCTAGGTGATTCTGCCGGGATCAATCGTGAATCCACCGATATCCACGCGATGTAGCGCCAATCGCTTCCCTTAGGGGATGTAAATTCTGTCTATCTAGCAACGAGCGAACTCCAGACGGTTAGAAGGTGCTGGTCAGTCAAAGGAGGATGTGTGGGCACGTCCAAAGGCGATTCTGATGCAGCGTTGATTCGCTTCCGTCTCCGCAGCGGTGAGGTCATCGAGGTAAGTAATTGGGATTCGATGTCAGAGGTCGATCTTAGCGCGGCTCAACTTGTGGGCGTGGTTGAACTGCTCGATCCACACCGAAACCTTCTCGTCCAATTCCACTCGCGCTGGATTCAGCGGCTGCAGCTAGTACCGAAATCAAGTATAGCTATCGACCTGAGTGTCGACGCGCCAATCCCGGGTTTTGTCCGCGATCCGATGACGGAAGAGCGCTGGACTTTTCGAATCGCGACTGACGCGCAGAGCGCGAAGATTACGCGACCGTGGACGGTGGCGGCGACCATTCCATGGTTCAAGAGTGCGAAGACCGTAACCGGACGCTGCGGGAGCTGGCTCACGAACGCGGGCAGCGACGAGTTTGAGCTGCTCCACGGAGTGCCGCTGGATAAGTTGGGCCTGAGTCAAGACGCCGTGCCCGGATATCGGTTCGCGCGCGTCGGATTGTTCGTTGCTGACAGCGGAAAGCGTTCGACACTGGTCTGCGTGATGCTACCCGTGCAGGCCGGCAACATCATCGGGAACCTGTCGCTCGCAAATTTTCGCGCCAAGTCGTTCAGATGCTCCGCCGGCAACATGTCCGCCGCAATGGCAGCGCACTTCGACGCGCGCACGTTGGCCGACGGTGGAGACGGTTCTCCCTGGTTCAGCTTCTTCCAATGGCGCGCAAACACCGGCGTTGCACCGGACGACATCCTCGCCGAACTCTGGAAGCCGCTCGCCGAGACCAATGCGACCGGGCTGCGCGGCACGCACTCGGCACGCCACTGGTGGCCCGTCCCTGTCTTCGACAAGACCAACGTCAAAAATGCGGACTGGCTGCAGCGTCTTGTGTTATCGCTCCCGATTCGCGCGGGAGCGAAGCCAGCGCTGCGGCGACTCGGTCACTGGCGCGTCCCGGAGGGCGACAAGGCCACCACCGATGTCGTCTTCAACTGGTATGCCGATCAGACTCGAGCGGATCGTCTCAAGCCATTGCCGAGGCCGGGACGCACGCTCGCCCTGAGCGGAGAGCTGAAGTTCGAAGAATTCGCCGCTCCCTGGCCGGATAAGGACGATGTCGGCGGCGCTATCGCCGACGCCATTGAGGCTCTCGTAACGGACGCTGACCCAACGGCGCTGGCGCAATGGACCGTCCAAATCCGAGCAATCGCGCCAGTCGGAGGCTGGCTCAACTTCGGTTCGATCGATATTTTTCCGGCCATAGAAATCCCAGAAAACGCGCCCGATATAACGCTGGAATGCACACTGGTCGGAACGTGGAACGAGGATATCTGCGACGTATATTCGCAGATCAAGCTGGCCAATCTGCCTTGCCAGTTCAGGATGTCGAGCACCGGCGATGCACTACCGCAGACGCTGGTCGCACAATTCGACGTCGTCAATCGCATCGAGGACGAGTTGCAGCGTCCCGCGCAGCCCATTGTAGAGAGGTTCGAAAAGGATCCCGTCACCGGTCAACTTCTGAATGACGCGCTCGGCGGAACGCTCAACCTTCGCGTCCAGGCGGAACCTGGGCGCGAGGCCGTGACGCAAGTCAGCCTGCGCCGCGAAGACTTCGAATCCCCGAGCGGCAGGGCGCTCTACCTGCAGATGCGCCCGTACAACTTCGCGCGCGTGTGGCCCGCGACCTTCGACGAGGAAGCCGGACTCGATTTCGGCTACTGGCGCAGCGACGATCCCGAGGGTCCGCAATGGCGCGTCCCGGATGCCACGATCGAGTTCGACCTGCCGACGCAGACGGTCGCGGAGGAAATGGAGCGCGGCGACCGCTTCTGGGGAATCGACAACGACGGCAACAAGGCGCCATACATCGATCCGACGCGCCCGCTCAAGTTTCGCTTCGCGCCGCCGACGCACTTGCGCGTCCGACCGAGCCGGGTGCCGCGCCGCTACAACCGCAACATCAACAATCTCTCGGACATCCTCGACAGCGCGCACGTCGAGGCGTTCAGCACCGAGCTGCTGTACCCGATCCAGCTGGACTTCGAGGTCCACGGCAAACCCGCGATCGACATCGGCGAGAGCGGGAGCTTCATCGGGCAGCCGTCGCCGAACCTGCCGCTGCGCAAGTCCGATGACGGCGCATCGCGCGAACTCGCCGAAGACGTGTTTCCTGCAGACATCGCCGAATGGTTCATGCAGGCCGTGGCGCCGATGTCGTCGTCGCTCGACCGGTTCCAGGAGCAGTACGACGAGATGCGCTGGAGCCAATCTGGCAACCGCGCCCAATTCGTGTCGCGCATCGCGCAGTTCCACGTGCACGATCCATCGCTGCCCGGTCGGCAACTGATGCTGTCGGACGGCTTGAAGGCGGGACTGAGGACGCCGGAGCCGGGCACCGCCCTGCACGGCAAGAGTCCCCCCGGATCGATGCCGTTCCCGATGAATCCGTTGCCGCTTCCCGTAGATCTCGACGCCGAGCAGAAGTCGGACCCGAAGACGAAGGCATTCCTCGCGAGCGATGGAAGTTGGGGAAACCTGGAGGACGGTGCTCTCCGCGCCGGCGCGATCCACACGATGGAGTTTCCGTCCGAACTCGCGGCCGTCCTGCGGGCGCCCGCGGCGGTCAGCGCCTTCATCGAAACGCTCTGCTTCTCCGTCATCGGCGCGAGTGGCGCCTCGTCGGTCTCGTTCGATGAGGGACGAACGACATTCAGCGTCGAGATCTCCGACGGACAGGTCTGGCGAATCCGCAAGATTCGGCTCGGCCGCATCGCGCTGTTCTGGAACAAGGCGAAGCACGTCGTCGTCTACGAGCGCAGCGTCGTCCCGAGCTGGCAGTTCCAGCGCCAGCAGCCGAACGACGACACATTCGGCTGGCCGATCCTGCGCAAGACCGAGGAATACGTCGAACCGATCGAAATGGTGCGCGTGTTCGCCGACGAGCCCGAAGGCGCCAGAGGCTCGACGGCGTTCGCGAACGCCTCCGAGTTCGTCACGCCGCGGATCTACGTCGACGGCGCCTGGGGACGCGATCTCGGACACGGCTACGAGATTCCGTTGTGGAATCCCGCCGACACGTCCGGCTTCTATCCGAAGCCGCACGTGGCGGTCGCCGCGCACGCGGGCGGCGGCGAAGCCTCGCGCCTCTGGCACGAAGGGCCGGAAGAACTCTACTTCTACTCGAATACGCAACCAGGGACCGGCCCCGACTCGGACAAGTGGGCGCCATTCCACGGTGTCGACCTGCCGGCCAACGGTCCCTCGCGGCGCGGCGTTTTGACGAATACGTGGCTGACTTCGTCGTCGCAGGTTCTCGACAGCGTGCGCATACCGAGCCCTCGCCCAGGAGGGCTGCGCCGCAAGCGCTTCGACCTGCGCGTCCGCAGCGACGGCCCGGTCGACCTGCAGCAAGGCCGCGGCGAAACGCCGATGCTCGCTCCCGGAGTCGACATCGTGTCGCTCGCACGCACGGACGAGACGTCCGTCGTCGCCACCCCGACAGGTTCGCCGATCGAGCAGGCACTGGCCGAAGTCAGGCCGTTCAACGACGCGGCCGGAATGATCGACAGCTTACGCGACGAGGCCGCGACGTTCTTACGCGACTTGCCGGCGTTGTACCTGAAGTTCCAGCTGGCCGGCTGCGCGACCCTGCAGGCCGAGATGACGAGTCGAGCCGACGCGCTGTTCCAACGCATGAACGATGCGGCGGCCAAAGCGTTCGCTTCCGTGCCGACGAACGGCGCGGCCGACATCGACCAGCAGATTGCGAGACTGCAGCGCGAGCTGTTCGACTGGACGCTACCCGATGCGCAGGTCTTCAAGACGGTCGTCGCGGAATTCCGCGCGTGCCTTACCCAGGCGACGAACCTCCTCGACTCGGATCTCGACAAGCTGCAGATCGCCGGTCGCCGTCTCGCATCGGCGTTCGATGTGTGCGACCAGGCGATCGCGTTGGCCGAGGTGAAGCTGGTCGAGGCACTGGTCAGTCCGATCACGGCGGCCCAGGACCAGATCACGCAGATCGGCACGGGAGTTTCCGATTTCTCAACGCTTGTCGACGAGATGCTGGCAAGCGACAAGGCAGCATTTGGAGCAGCTTGCAAGAAGGTCTGGACCAAGGCGGAGGCCCTTGCTGTCCAAGTGCGCGCGATGAACATTCCGCAGCTTGCGTCGTTGCTCAAGCGCATCGACGCGACGCTGCAGGCCATGGCGCAGGTCGCGCATGAAGGCGAAGCGACGGCCGTCGACCATGTCGATGAGTTCAAGAACGACATGGCGAACGCCGTCAAAACGATCAAGACGGATCTAGGCAGCCTGAGCACGGCCCTTTCGGATCTGCACGCGCAGATCGTCGGAGCGAGCGGCAATGAGCTGGGGCCGTTGTTCGACGAGATCGCAAAGTTGTGCAAGGACCTGCGCAAGGCGCTGATCGACGATGCGCCGTGGGACGCGCTCGACACGGCGAGAGCCGCCATCAGGACGGCGGTCGATCTGGCCGGCGCAGGCGTGGACAACCTCTCGCAGAAGCTCGAACGTTGCTACGAGAAGTGGCGCACGGCCCTCTCGACGAAGTTCGCTGGGCTAGCGAAAGAGTTCGGGGTTTCTCTGAGCGCGCTGACGCTCCCGGTCGCCAACTTGTGTGCGCAGCTACGCCAGGTCACCCTGAGAGTAAATGGCCATGTGAGCGCGGAACTCGCCACACGCCAGCAAGCCATCTCAGACGTGATCATGCAACTGACGCAGGCCTGCAACGCCGGCGCGGACGCCCTCGAGCAGAAGAAACAGGAGATCGAAGCGAGATGCCGCGAGTTGGTCGATGCGGTGGAGGCGCGCGTCACGGGTCTGGTCACGTCGGTGATCGACGAGGCAACCGTCCAGAAGATCGCCGGTTGGGAGAAAGACCTCGCCACGTACAAGGATGCTGCCGGCAAGGGTTTGAAACTGGTCCAGGCGATCGGTAGCTTGCCGGAACTGCCGCACTTGCAGTTCAACGCGGACCGCGTCGAATACGTCTTCGACGACATCAAACAGCAGATCGAGACGTCACCGTTCGCCGCGCGCCTGCGCGAGATCGATTCGGGCCTCAAGGAGCTCGGCCTCGCCGTCCCGGTGCGGCAGCTGCTCGACCAGCTCGTCCCGGACAAGCTCCAGAACATCGATTTCAACAAGATCTTCCGAGATCTCGGCGGCATCGACTTCCGCAAGCTATTCCGGAAATTCCGGCTGCCCGAATTGGACAACGACAACATCAAGATCACCCACGGCATCGACAAGCCCACGCGCTCCGCGTGGGTGAAGGCGGTCGTTACGACTAGCTTCAAGGAGCCTCAGGAAGTATTCGCCGCAGGCCCGCTGTCGGTGCAGACCGCGGCGATGTCCTTGCAGGCGCAGACCGATGTGAAGGTCGCGCTCGACGGCCAGAGGACGGCCGAAACGACCGGTCAGATGCGCTCCGACTGGGCGCTCGACTTCAGCGGCGCGCGGCTCGTCTCGTTCCGCGATGTCACCGTGACGCTCGACGGAGGCCGGTTCCACTTCGACATCCGCCCCGACAACATCGAGCTGCATCCGGCACTGAAGTTCGTCTCGGACATCGCCAAGACCATCGGCGAGAAGATTCCGCCGTGCATCGAACTCGTGCGCGACTCGCGCGGCGTCGTCAGCGGCGCCCGCGCGAACCTGTCGACGATCATCAAGCACCCGCTGTCGCTCGGCGTCGTCAAGATCGGCCAGCTCGTGCTCGTCGGTGGCCTCGCGCTCACGCTCGAGGAAGGGTGCAAGTTCGCCGTCGCCGCGCACATGTCGGTTGGCACGAAATCCGCGCCCATCTTCGTCCAGATCAACCTGCTCGGCGGCGGCGTCTGGCTCGAAACGGAGGCGCGCTTCGTCGACGGCGCAATCACGTACCAGGGCAATCTGGGCCTGGCGCTTGGCTCGATGGAGGCGTTCAACATCGCCGGCGTCGCGCGCGGCTCCTACAGCCTGCTGTTGTTCGCCTACGCCGGGTTCAAGTCCGGCGCCGGCGCTTCCCTGCGCGCAGGCCTGTCGATCCAGGGTAATGCGCAGATCCTCGGCATCGTCAATGCGTACGTGCTGCTGCTGCTCGAGGTCGTTCACGGCGACGGCAAGTCGCAGGGACACGGGTTGCTCGACGTCGAAGTCGAGATCGGCCGCTGGTACTCGATCAACGTGCACAAGCAAGTGGAGCGCTCGCTATGAGTTCCCCCAATCCGATGACGCCTGCGCCGATCCTGTCGGCCGGCTGGTTCGTGGAGCTGCTGCGCTGTGATCATCTCGACGACGCACAGGACACGGAGCGCTGGTTCGGCGTGAACCTTATCGCACCGCAAGCCAGCACGAGCACCGACTGGACCATCGAGGATCCGGTGCCGGATATCAGCTCGGAGACGGCGCTTTCCACACTCGCCGATCTGCTGTTTCCGTGGAAGTGGGATCAACCGGACCGACGGAAATGGAAGCTGTTCGGTAGAGTCGACCCAACAGCACCTTCGTGGCAGGAAATCGGCACGTACACGGTCATCGCAGGCACGCCCGAGGTCCACGCGAGTTCGGCGGATCTATGCAAGACGTTCGCCGACGAGGTCGCGAAACGCTCAAGCGGCTGCGACGGAGCATTCTCGGTCAACGACTCGCGTTGGCTCGGCCACACGAATCCGGACCGCAATTCGAAGGAAGCTGCCGTCATCGAACAGAGCCTGGTCCATGCGCTCGCTCCGCCGACGCATGCGCCGGTCGTGCTGTCGAACCAGGTGTTCGGCTATGCCGGTTTCATCAAGATTACGAAGGCGGATTTCGACCCGTTCAAGGAATTCGTCGCGTTCCCGGTCGTAAGGCTCAACAACATACTCTACACGCCGACGTCGGTTGCCCAGAACGCGACAGGGTTTCCCGCTGCAAGCTACGACACGGTCTATGGATCGGTGACGCTGATCTTCAAGTCGTTCGCTACCGCAGCGGACAAGACCAAACTCGCCGATCTCGGCCTGAATATCTCGTACGGCTCTCCCGCACGCGACGTGATCGCGCCGATCTTCGCCGCGCACGACCTGCCGCTGGGAATCCTCGGCAACGCCGTCGGAGACATCCAGTACGCCGACAAGATCACGGACCACGGCAACGAGATCACAAATCCCGACTTGCCACTGTTCCTGATGGAGAAGTTTCCGGCTGCGGCCTGGCGCTTCGTCCTCGTCCAGGCGCTGGGCACCGGATGGTTCCGGAGGCGGCCTGACGGCAAGCGCCCGCACGTGCTCGAGTACGCGGCGTCGGGGGCAGACATCGATGATTGGAAAAACGTCCTGCCCAGTCTCGACAAACTGTTCATTCCGCCCGCGTCACCCACCGACAGCGACGACTGGCTGAAACGGCTGCGAAAGCATTACTTCGACAGCAACGTCGACCGCTCGTCGCCGGACGCGCCGCTGCTCGATGCGCTGGACGACGTTCTGGCCGACGTCGCCGACCTCCCGACCGGTTCACCCGATGACTCGGCTCGTCGAATTCAGGCGCAACGATTCTTCCGCTCGTGGTCGCATCTTGCACTCGAGTTCATCGGCGACCGGCGCAGCGGCGCGTTCCAGGCCTGGCTCGAGGTCCTGATTCGGCTGAAGGCACCGCAGAATCCGACGCCCGATGAGAATAAGGCCATCGAGCGCATCTGCGCGCGCCTCGACAAGTTGATCAGCGCGAACAGCTCCGACCGACTGCTGCTCGGCGCGCTCGACGTCGATGCGAACCAGCCGCCGTGGACGCCGCTCGAGAACATGGTCGACGCGGACGAAGACCCGAAGAAGGAAGGTGACGCAGCCGATGCGCTGAAGCAGTGGTGCAGCGACAGGATCGACGCCAAGCTGAAGGCGGAAAAACTCGACCGGCCGAGCCAAACCGACACGCGGCTCGGCGAAGCGAAGGGCGCGCTGCTGGCCGATTTTGGAGATCAAGGTCATCGTCTCGTGCGCCGCGAGTTCGACCAGGGCCTGCCGATCCGCTTCGATGACATGACCACTATCGGCGACGTCGACAAGCAGATCCGCGGCTTCGCCATTGCGCTGCAAACCGGACTACGCGACGGCGCCGATGCGTTCAAGCCCGATCGCGCGGCCTGGATCACTCAGACCGGGGTCCTGTCGTATGCGAAGGATCCGGGCGCGTTCCTCACGCTGACTACCGACGGAACGATCGCGATGTCCGCCGGCACTGTCGGCTCGGCGACCCAGGACGGTCAACGCGTCGTCCAGTTCATATACAACGGCAACCCGGTCTTCGCCGCCGGTATTGGCACCGCCCGCAACCCCACGGGCGCGCTGGATGCCGACGACTTCCGCTCGCTCGACTTCCGCTGGCCGGAAGGGAGCGTGTTGCCGTCGCTGGGCTATGGCTGCGAACTGCGCGGCGTCTGCACCGCGATCGACAATGCGGGCGGCGTCGTCAATTCCGATCTTCGCGACAGCGACCGAGACAAGGTGGCCTGCCTCGTTGCCATCGAAAAACTCGACAGCGCGAAGTGGCCGACGACGCCACCGCTCAAGTACCGCAGTTGCGTGGCTCCCGGCGCGCCAAAAGTGGAATCGATCGGAACAATGCCGGCGACGGACCGCGACGTCTGGGAGCTCACCGACGAGACTCGCGCGCTACGCTTCGCGAGCCAGAGCCTGAAGGCCGCCGAAGCGCTCCCGAACCCTGACGACCGCTACGCTGCCCTGCGCGCGGTCGCGACCGGCGGCGCGTTGCCGCGCGTCGCATGCATCGCGCCGGTGCAGAAGCTGGACGATATGGCCGGCACGCTCTACGCGCGGGACTGCCCGCAATCGCTGCTCATCACGCTCACGCCGCCGCCGACATCGAAAGCGTTCGTTCGCGCGTGGCTGGCGACCGACCAGATGGCGTGGCGAACGAAAACGATGGACTTCTCGGATCCGAATTTCGGCAGGGTGACGGAGAGCGCTTTCAACACGTTCGTCGCCTCCGTGTTCGATGATTGCTCCGAGAGCAAGGCGGGGTCCTGCTATCACCCCGCAGTCGGCGCATTGGGCATTACGTTCCACTTCGGCGACCGCTTTCCGCCCTTGTCGGTCAAGATCGATCTCGCGCGAACGAAGATCGACGCCGGCAAACTGAGATTCAAGCCGGAGTTGCTGCACGTGAAGGTCAGCGTTGATCCCGCTCGATCGCAACCGGCGGTCGTCGCACAGACGATCGACGACACGGCGCTCGTGCTGCCCGCCGGCTGCTTCGTGCGGATGCGCTGCTACGCGCTCGTCGCGAACGAATTCTTCACGGGCGACACCAGCAAGCACCGCTTCTACGAGAGTCTGCCGTCGGAGCAATTCGCTGCCTTCCCGAACTATCGCTGTTTCGGGCCTTGCGAAGCCTGGGTCGAATCGCTGCCGCTCTGGAAGCAGACCCCGAATCCGGGATCGAGCTACTTTACATTGCGTATCGCTCGCCCGACGGCGACGTTCCCCGACCGCCAGCAGCTCGTCTTGACGCCCGTCGCGTCGATGAGCGCCGAGTGGATCCGCGCCGTCGACATCAACCGCCACGCCTGGCACTGGACCGGCTACCCGGTACGATTTCCGTCGCTCGACAACGCCGCCGACCTCGCCTCCTGGCTTCCGGCTTTCGCCGGCGTCGAATCGAACCGCGAGCAACAGCGTCTCGAACTCTCGACGCAGGTGGACCGTGCAATCTGGCGATATACCGAGCCGGGCACGCCGGACGTGATCCTACACGAACATCGCCTGCGTGCGAGCGAACGTCCGTCGCAGTACGCCGCGTATACCGTGCGGCCGCGCGTGCGTTTCGCGGCGTGGCTCAATCCGAAGTCCATCGCCGGCAAGGGTGGACCGAGGGATCTGGAAAACGACATCTTCGCCTGGGGCGACGTCATCGAGGGACTCGGCGCGTTCGGCGAGTCCGAGCGCCTGCCGGCGCCCTCGTTCGAGTACAGAATCCCGCTGACAGCGACGTTTATGTACGACGCCACCGAGTCGTTCAGCGGGCTGCAGCTGGCGCGCAGCGTCAACGGCAACCTGCTGATCTTCGACGATGCGATTCGGCGCACGGACAGCTTCGCGTGTTCGGGTGGCCTGGGCGACACGATCGAGGTGGACCTGCTGCAGACACGCCACGTCCCATTCAAGTCCAAGGACAGGACGTTCTTCCAGATCGGCCCCAACCCGATCTTTCATCGTTCTCCCGTCAAAGACGGGGCGCTGCCGCCCGACTTCGAGAAGCGAACGCTCAAGGTGAGCGCCCCGCACGGCCTCACTTACGATCTCGTCCGTAACGCGAAAGTCGCCCAGACCGCTATTCTCGTCCAGCCCGCGATGCTCGATGCGAACCAGGAGGATGGCGTGTCGGTCGAGGGCGCGCCGACGGAGTGGCAACTCGCGCAGGTCAGGGTGCGCCGCCTCATCCTACCCGAGACACAGTTCAATGCGGCACTGGTCAGGCGCGGACCCGCCGGCAAGCAATTCGAATTCGACCTGCGCTGGCGCAGAGAGGGCGTGGAACGGATCCCGGGCGATTTCGCCGTCGATCTCACTCGCGACGGCGGGACACTCAAGTTGACGATGAAGGTCGACTCAATCGAATACCCGCTGTTATTGCCAAGCGACGTACCGACCGGCGAGCCGGTGCGACTGCTGGTGTCGTTCCACAAGGGACGCTGGGATCCGCAAAAGCCAGCCGAGCCGATGCAGGGCATGCCGTATTGGGCGCCGCAGGTCTACGTGCAGCGCCGGCAATCAGCATCGTTGGGATGGGTCACGATCGGCCGCTCCACGTGCCACGGACGGGACCCGTGGCCAGCCGGCGACGGCAAGCTCACGCTCACCGTGGAAGGAACAACGACCCCTAACGCACGAGCCGTGCAGATGAGTGACTATACCGACGCGCGCTGGCTGCTTTTCATGGGCGCGATACCGGGCACGGGAAAACAGCCACCTGAGGAATACTTGCTCATACCGTACATGAAAGACGGGAAGCTGCGATTGTCGTTGGCACGCGGGGCTTTCGCTGACATGAGCGGCCCACCGGAGAAGCCGGAGCACTGGACGGACGAGCGGACCGAGTTTTTCATGCTGTTCGTAAGCACGCCTCCGTCCAACATCATGGCGGGACGCTACGATCCGCGTGATCGTGCGCTACTCGCCTTCAAGCCAATAGGCCCTGATGCTCGCGGGCAACCGGAGTTCGAATTGCTCGGGGAGTCCCCCAAACTAGATGCCCTTATTGAAGCGACCGCCGTGCTGTGCTCGTTCCAACGAGTATCTTCGCCATCATTCCAGGAAAGACAGGAGTCCATCGACTCCTTAGAAAAGCTTGTTAACGCAATTTTCCCAGATCCAGTTGACGGTCACCCGCGTGAAAGTCTCGTTCGACCTACAGGTAGCCATTGGGGGCCAATGCGCATCAGTCCCCCGAACACCTGAGTAACGCCGAGATCTGGAGCAACAGCAAAGAAAATAGGGCTAGACGTAAAGAAGCGGCGTTTTTTCTAGTTCCTGCGCGCGGGCACAGGCGGAGGCGATGAAGGACAAATGTGACGCTTTCAACGAGATGTGTCACATCTCATCCAGAGTTTCTTCAAGGTGATAGCCGGATTTGTAGTTCGTCGAGCTGCAATCCTTCCACGTCGATGCTTGCTAAATTTTGCAAATAGTTCAACAAATCTTCCTGCCGTGGCTGGCCGAAGGCTAAGCGATAAAGTGTAAGGGAGCGTTTTAGCCAAGCAAGTCGAGTTGTTTCCCGACTGAATGGCAGCATGGGAACACGCCGTTCGACGCGTACGGAACCTTCGCAGATCCAATACGGGATGAGATCCGTGTCGACCGTCGCTTCGGACCGCGCGCGATCGAACATCAGCTTCCATGGATCGTCAGGAGCCAGCCCACGGCCCCTGACGGAAGTAGCTTGGTGCTCGGCCAGATTGAGACGCACAGCATGCCCTTTGAAGCGATGAATGCGACCTTCCCGTTGCTCGAGGTCCACCGGGTTGCCTGGCAAGTTCCAGTGATAGACGCGATAGCAATAGGGATGGAAATCCAACCCTTCTTGGCCAACTGACGTGGTGGCGAGTACGAATGGCCGGAACGGTGAGTTGAACGCATCGCGCACCCCACCGAGCCGGGCGACGGCGCCGTCCTCGTCCTTGTAGTCGGCGAGCCGCATCGCGAAGCGTCCGCGCATCTGGAATTTGTTGATTGCGAGGGTCTCGCCTTCGACATGCACGTCGTCGACATCGATCTGCGACGGGCGAATGGCCAGGGCCTTGGCCATGGCGCGCGCGACGCCGACAGCGCGTTCCTCGGCCGGGCAAGTTCCGAGGCCTTCGGCATCGACAAGGTAATGGGCATATTCGTCCAGGACAGCCTGCAGATTGTGCGCGGCGCAATAGACCAGCACGCGGCGCCAATAGTGATCGTCGCTATTGCTCCGCAGCAGGGCGACGGCATCATGCTGGTTGAACAGCGTTCGGAACGCCCAGGCTACTTGCGCGGCGGCGCTAAGCAAGTGCGGGTCGTCCCACGGCAGCTCGGGCGCGATCCGCTTGAGGGCGCGAAGTGCGCAGACGGCTGGACTGCCGAGTGCCACGTCGACCAGCAGATCTAGAAGATCGGTGGACGAGGTGCCAATGTCCCGTGTCTTCACCGTTGCCGCCAATTCGGCGACATGATCCTGAAAGGCGTCTTCGCTCGCTAGTGCACGCATGCCATAGGGTGTCTCGAGCCAGATGCGGGACCGTGCGCCCAGCAGATCATCGATCACGGCGGGAGCGGCCCAGTCGGCGCTGTTGGCGTCTTGCTGCGACACCGCCCCCTTTTTCAGAGCGTCGAACGTGGGCTTGAGGCGATCTCTGAGGGCGGCGCGCATGTCCTCCTCTGACAAAGCGGTCTCGCTTCCGCTGAAAACTGACAGTGGGTCGGCCAGCTCGGCCAGAGCCGGCGATGGGTAGATCAGCAGCAGCGCGCGCAGACCCACGAGCCGCCCTTGATCCTGTCGGAACTGCAGGGGGCGCAGTCGATGTTGTTCGAAGTAGCGTCGGCCGGATTCGCCGACCCCCATGCGCCGTTCGGCTTCGTAGGACAGAAGGGCCGCGATCGCGTCGGGCACCATGGACCAGGACGAAAATATCAATGCCTTCGTCAGCGGCGCGCCGGATCGCGCGTCGCCGTAATAGGGCATGGCGGCGGGTATCCAGAGATTCTGTTCGAGACGCTGGCCGAAGATGTCGTCCATGATGGAGCGCATGCGACCATTGGCGGGCTCCAGCGTCGCATAGACGTCGATGGCGTCGTGATCGAGCATGGTCGGCCGAGCGGCCTGGATGGCGCCGCGGAGGGCCGCCGAGGGGGACTTCGCCTCGTCCATCAGAAGCTGCTTCAGTCTGTAGTGGCGCATGAAGTTGAGCAGGTAAGGCGCGGATTTCCAGTATTCGATAATCTCGGGCGCATCGAGCGTGCGCGCCACTTGCGACAAGGCGGACGCCTGCGCGAGATCGGCGGGTGCGACCGAGACCGTGATGGCAGACTCGCTCATCATGGAGTCGCGTTCGATCGTGGACGCCACGCGCTCGGTTCGGGCGATCACTTTGCGCAGGCGCTGTTCGATGGCATGGCGCGATTCGACCGCTGCAGCCTGCGATTGCGGCAGGGTATGCAGGAGGCTGCGGAAGGCGCGCATTTCGCGCGCGATTGTGGCTGCCACATCCGGTCCTTTTTCGCGGCCGTAGAGGAAGCTCAAGGTTTCGAGGAAGTCGTGGTAGTGGTCACCTTCGTCGGGCTCATCATCTGCGAGTGTGAGCATCCGGTAGGGCGTGGCGGAGAGCAGTAGAGTGCGGGCAGCGTCCCCGTCGCCGCTGGAGTAATCGAACAGTTCGCGCGCGAGAATCGCCGCGTCACCGTCACCGTGCAAGAGATCCCGAAACCGCTGGAATTCGTCCATGATGATCAGGTCGGGTTCCAGCGCGTCCACGCAAGCATGGGAGAGCTTGGCGCGCAGCCGGGCGACCAGACTGTTGCGCGCCTGCGTCATCTCTGGGGGATAGCTATCCCGGCGGCGAGGGAAGAGGTCGCAGACCCGTCCTAGTTCATCGAAGAGGTCGCGATCCGCCTGCACATCATGGCGGAAGCGCTCGACAATGCGCTTGTCAACGCCTTCGAGGGTGAGCGTATCCACCGCGTGATTCCAGCCCTCGATGCCGGCCGTAACTTGCAACAAGTTGTGCAGGCCCCGCGGGCGCGGAGCGAGATCATGCAGGAGATGGTGCAATAGGGCGCGTTCCTGCGTCACGCCTGTTGCAGAGCGCAGATCAAAGGTGGTGCCCGGCGTTAGGCTGATGAAGTTCACCTTATTGGCGTCGAGGCCCGCTTGATCGCGCAATTGCAGGGGAACCAGGGTCATGCGGGTCGGCAAAGCAAGCTCGCGCCGGCCGAGGACGTTCAACCGATTGAGGTTCTGGGCAGCGATCGCCTGGTTCGAGCAGATGTAGAGGATGTCGATCCGCTTAGTACTGTCCCATAGGTGCTCGATCATGCGGGCGATGACGCCGCGCGCCACCATCGTCTTACCGAGGCCGACTTCGTCTGCGACCAGGAACTGACGGATAGGGTCCTCGCCGTATAGTCGGTCAAAGACATAGTCGACGGTGCGTCGCTGAAAGACTTTGAGAGGCGCGAGCGCCGCGTCGGCGCGGAACCGTTCATTCGACATGAGTGACGTCTCGCGTGGCGAGCGCAACTCGGAAGGCGTTCCAGAGCGCGCGGAACTCGGCCGGGATTGGATCGCTATCGGCGCCGTCCCCGGTTTCCAGGCGTGCAATCAGCCGTTCGATGGCGCGGAGCTGGTCGCCGCCCCGGCAGAACGCGCGAACCATCTCTTCGAGGAGCGGCGCATCGTCGGTAGCCGTACGCCACGCACCCTCACCGGACCCATCCTGCGCCGCCGCCGCGGCGGCGAAGGGATCGCCCGATTCGGACAGGAGCAACCGAAGATAGCGGAAGAATGCGTCCTTGCTGTCGATCACCCAACGTAAGATGGCGGCGTGGCGCTCGGCGGGGAGCCCCTCCATCACGAGCCCGGTGCTGAATAGGATGGAGACATTCTCCGCCTTGTCAGTCAGGTGGCAGGCAAGGAATCGAGTTAGATCAATCAGCGGCATTGCGCCAAGGTCGGCGGGCTGTCCCTCCCGAAGAGACCCCAACACATCGCGCGCATGACCGTCGCCCCGTGTAATTGGCCATGCCCGTAGGGCGTCGATCCCGGCAAGGGACAACGGCTTGGACGGCGCCAGCCAGACCCGCCAGACGGACGCGCCATCAGCGTTGGGCTCGGCGCGTTCGCAACGGAGCGCGAGACCGCCTTGGCAAATCTCTCGCCGCGCTAGGTCCAAGCGCGCTTCGGCCGCGCGTTGCGCGCCATCGGCGATGTTCATCTCGTCGCGGACGAACGGCCGCGTCAGCCGGCCGAACCCCTTCTCGCCAAGAATTTCCTCAACGCTGCCGACCTGCGACCGCTTGCCGGTCAGGGTTGCGAAGATCTCGACATTGGCGCCAGTCAGCAGCGCCGGGCGCGTGACGTTTCCTGAGCCGACTGTGATCGCGGTGTTCCAGCCGCGCTCGGCAACAAACACCTTGGCATGGAGCCCTTGCAAGGCTGCTGCGTCGGTTTCCTCGCCATCTTCCGTAGCGGCCATCTCATCAAGCACGGCCACGCGAGCGAAGCCATCCAGTGTGGCGCCTGACACTTGCGCGAGTTCGTCGGAGCGTCCGATGAAGATCGGTTTATCGGCGCTGGCCAAGCCGGCGAGCATCGACAAGGTCTGGTCGTCGCAGAAGGGCGCGATCGCACCCAGGCGCGCGCAAGGGTCTGGGCGCCACGGTTTGCCCCCAAAACCGTTGACTGCGAAGGAGACGCTCTCGAAGGACTCGGGCAGACACCATTCGGCGCGCCGCATGTCTTCTGATAGTTCGTCGACAATGGTTCTCGTTCCGTCGCACGCGCCGACAGTTGCGAGACCTGGCAGTTGGCGGAGGAACTCGGCGATTGGGCGGTTGATGGCTTTGGGCTGGTTGGAGATCACGCCATCGAGCGTGGCGGCAATATCCCAGGAGCGATCACGCGTCAGGTTTCGGGAGAGGATGAGCAGGCGCAGGCGCGTCGGGTCTTCGGGCCGCAGCGGCGTGAAGCGGAGTGCCCACATCTTGGGGTGGAAGGCCCCGCCGTGAGGAGCCGCGACCTCGACAACGATGCGTTCGAGCAGCGAGCAAAGGCGGGAATGGGGACGGGCGCTCGCCTGGATATGGCCTGCGTCCGTGAAGACGACAAGGCGGCCAGCGATGCGCTCGGCCCCTTCCAAGAGCGCTAGGGGATGAGAAAGGATGTCGTCGCGATTCTCGGCTGTAAACAGCGCCAGAGTGACCGGCACGGCGAGCGCTGTCTCGAAATCGAGCGAGAAGGTTGTAGCGACCGCCGCGTCGAAGACGTAGCCCGCCGGCGGTTGAAGATTGGCGCCGTACAGGGTTCTCAGTTCGGGATCGAGAGCGCGCCTATTCAGCATGGGCGAGATCCCACAGGTGCGATTTAGCCTGCGCCCAGCGGAAGGTGAGGCGATCGGTGCCCGATGCGCCGGTCCAGCGGTCACGCACGGCATGATTAGCGTAGCGGGACTGACTCGCTTTCAGCCGGCGCTCGCGTTCCTCAACAAGCTGCCGCGCCGACGGAGATGTGATCGCCTGTGGTCCCACTAGAACCAGCTCGCGCCACTCGGTCACGAAGCGCTTGACGGCTGGCCGGACAGCGTGGGCCGGATGTTCGACGACGTTCCAGAATTCGTCGAGCGACCATGCACGGACGGCGCCGGGATTGAGTTCGTCGCTCCAGGTCGCAAGCCGCTCACGATAGTCGTCGATCCATTCGTCGTGCCGGCGTAACTCGCTAAGCGTGAGATTGTAGAGCAGCGCTGCGCCATACATCACATGCGAGAATAGTTCTGCATGCTGAACTAGGCGGCGCGAAGTAGCCGGAAAGGCCGACAGATGAGGATGGGTCCAGATGTAGTCGCTGTCCGCATCAATTCCATCGCGCGCCAGCATAGTGAGTAGCGCCGACGGTTGACTGGCGACCAGTCGGTCGATAAGGAACTGCGCTTCATCCGTGGTCAGGCGGAAGACGGCGCGCTCGAGCAGGTCGCTCGGGGTCTGCGGCAGGTTTGGAGTCCAGATGGCGTATCTCTGGGCGTTGGCTAGGGCGTCCTCGCCGCGGGACTCGCCGTGAGAACGGCTACGTCCACGCAAGGTGACGAATAGGCTGTCGAGCGAACCCGGAAAGATTCGGATACCCCACGCACCCAGCCCCGCCCAGTAGACCGAGCTGGGCAGCCGCTGGAGCCGTGGTCCCGCATCGCGGCCGATGATGCCATTGGATTCGCCGCCTGCTTTCAGGGCATCGGCAAGGCGGATCTCGGCGTCACGCGCCTCGGCGCGAAGCTGTGCCTCGGGGATTTCATGTTTCTCCAGCGCCCGATAGAGCCAGGGTATGAACAGCATGTAGCGCAGGCGCGTCTGGATCGTGCTTGTTCCTGGAAACAAGTGATCGGCAATGGAATCCCGGATCGCGCCAAGCCCCAGCTCGTCGCGGGTCTCGCGTTCCTGAAAGAGCGCCATGATCCGTTGCGCCCGTTGCCGTTCGGCCTCATCGAAATCTATCCATGCAAGCGATGACATGTATACGAAATCCCACCTTGGACGGATAAGTTTTAGCGAATTTATGCAGAAACGTCTACAAAATTCGTGGGCATCCGATTCGCTTACTTTTCAGCTGCGAAACCCGTCGAGAAGGAGTACCGCTAACGATGCTGGAACTCCCACCAATGTCGACTTCATGGCGCGGTTATACCAGCGTGAAGGCCCGATCGGTGAAGCTTTGACCTCAGACGCCCAAGTTGTCGTTGACTTGACCGAAAGTGAATGCGCAACGGCTCGATAGCTGCTCGGTTGTGGGCTTCGAAATTGAGCACGGAAATATTTTTGCGCTCTAACCACTCAAGACGGCGATCGCATTCGGAAGAGCTGGGTTCTTCGGGCGCTTGCCTTTCTGCATGCCCTGCTTCTTCCCACGAGACACCAACTGCGCTATGTCTTTTGCTTCGTCAAGATGTTTGTAAGCAAGCAGCAAGAGGTTGAACAAAATTTCATCTGCAATTTCGACGTCTCTTCGACTGACGTCGTTCACCCGGCCCTCGTGGGCCACGGCGTTGCGGAGCGTGTAAAGTCCCTGAACCTTCTCTTCGTATCCTGGCTTGCTCCTCAGCCATGCAAATGCATCTTGCAAGCGAGGAGGAACGCTCTCGCTCCACGTCTTTCTCGAGCTCTTGAGAAGGCGCTCAATACCAATCATCGAGAATAGAAAAGCCTCCCACTCGGTGGTGGCGAGTCGCGCGTGTCCCAATGTAGCGGTCACATTAAGAAGCCTATTTATCCAGGTAAGGGGTGCTCGGGTTGTGGGCGAGTTAAGCAGGTTAAGTTCATTGTAGAAGCCGGCCTTCTGATTGCCATTCCAGAATCCGTCGAACTTGATTTCTTGGATCGGACCTGTTGAGCGTCCTGAGACCGACCAGCGAGAATCGCCGGTGTCCTGGCTATAGACGAAGCCGGTTCGGTGCGTCGTCGTCATCCCGACGAGCGGCCGCTTGGGAGTGCCTCCGGGCCCCCACGAACAATTGCATGCAAGAAGGAGCTTCAATGCGTGCGTCACGGAGGAAATCGCATGGTCAACCGCCTCGCGTGGCGGCAGTGTGCTAGGCGACACCGCGACGACATCCATAACGTCCATGTCCTCGAACCAACCTTCGGATGCCTGCGCTTGCGGATTCTCGATGAAACCCAGCTCCGCCCAGTTTGTGGAAAGTGATCCCCATGAAACAAATCGGACCGGGCCTATGGAGAGCATCTCAGGGCCGTCCGCGAATCGGACGATGCCGGCTATGGGGGTGATGCACATCGTTGACGATCGGCGTTCCATAGCTCCCGGCCTCCTTCGCGATTTGGCTGGATAGAAGGTTTTCTCAAGTATGTCTCTTTCAGCGAGACGTGCTCAATGCTAGATCGACCCCGGTCGCTCCCCGCCGCCAGAAACGATAGTAGTCTCGATCACTGTACGCTTGGCCTTCCGAAGCCACTTACTCTTTCCGGTTCGACATCGCGCGATGGGAGTCAATCATGCCGTCACGTAAACCCCGGCGAGTTAAAACCCTTGGGTCTCCCAAGGTCGTCGTGACGCTCGCGACGACGGAGCGTGTGAAGGTCGCTCAAAAGCTGCTCGAGATCGCCAGTCCGGCTGAGCGCGCACCTGTGACCCGCGATCTCGACCGACTGCTGGGTATCTGGGCCTCCCAGCTTGCCAACGTACGCAATGTGAGTTTGCGTTCGGATTTCTTGTCGCGGGCCGAGCCCTTGGTCGAGCGAGTCAGGACGTTATGGGCCGTCATGCAGCGGGAAGGAGACCTGCTGTCAGTCGCTGCTTTCAAGGGCTTTGTCGATCTCGACGTGCTCAAAACGCAGCTGGAAGGATTTCCCCGCCTGGCTGCCTGGTTGAAGGAAGAGAAGACGAAGGGGGGCGGAGAGCGACGCTCCTTTCGTAAGCAAGTCAACGACGAATGGAAGGCGCAGACGCGCGCCTGGTTCGATCGACACGCGCCGGCGATGTCGGCGAAAGAGCGGACGAAGCGGCAGTCAGCGCTCGTGCGCCTTGCCCAAACGGCGGTCGAGCGCGCCCTCTCGCGGAGTTAGTTCCTTCGAATACGGGTAAAAAATTTTCCGTATTCGCGTGCGTGCGGGACTGAACGCCGCGACACCCTCTGTGGCACCTATGGCCGCGGAGGACCGCGATGATGCTTGCCCGCAATACCCGTTCTGCGCGCACTGCGCGCCCGAATGCCCCGCTCAGTGCCGCGACAGGCAGAGCGTCGGCCACACCCATCCACGTTGCCTACCGCCGGGTCGACGATCTCGCACCGAACGCGGGCAACCCGCGCCAGCACACCGAAAAGCAGATCCGGCAGATCGCCAAGTCGATCGACGCCTTCGGCTTTCTCGTGCCGGTGCTCGTCGACGAGCGCGGGCAGGTGATCGCCGGCCACGGACGCCTTCGTGCTGCACGGAAACTCGGCCTCGACACGGTTCCGACCATCGCAGTCTCGCATCTCACGGAGGATCAGAAGCGCGCTTACCTCATCGCTGACAACCAGCTGGCATTGAACGCGACATGGGACGAACAACTTCTCGCCGAGCAATTCGCCGCGCTCTCGGCCGTCGATCTCGACTTCAGCCTCGACGTCACGGGCTTCGAGATCGAACAGATCGATCTCCTTCTACACGGCGACATGGGCGCGGAGAGCAAGCCGGATCCGGACGACGCGCCGATCGAACCCGGGCCGCCGGTCACGCGGCCTGGGGATGTCTGGTGTCTCGGCGAGCACCGCCTGCTTTGCGGAGACGCACTGGATTCGGCGAGCTACGCGACCCTGCTGCAGGAGCGCCGTGTGGCGATGGTCGTGTGCGACGTGCCGTACAACTTGCCCGTGCACGGCTTCGTGAGCGGCAAAGGAAAGGTTCGCCATCGCGAGTTCGCCCACGCCTCCGGAGAGATGTCTGCAGCCGAGTTCACGGCCTTTCTCAGCCGCGCCTTCCGCCTGCTCGCCGAGCATTCGATAGACGGCTCGCTCCATTACCACTTCATCGACTGGCGCCACCAGCGCGAATTGATGGAGGCCGGCGACGCGGCGTATGCGGACCTGAAGAACGTGTGCGTGTGGGCGAAAACCAATGGCGGCCAAGGCTCGATGTATCGCAGCGCCCACGAGCTTGTCTATGTCTACAAGGCCGGCACCGCGCCGCACCAGAACCATATCAACCTCGGCGCGAACGGGCGCTACCGCACCAACGTGTGGACGTACGCTGGCGCGAACACGTTCCCGCAGAAGGGCGAGGAGCGTGATCTCCTGCAAGCGCATCCCACGGTAAAGCCAGTTCGCCTGATCGCCGACATTCTGCTCGACGCGTCGTCGCCCCGCGACCTCGTGCTCGACGCGTTCGCCGGTTCCGGAACGATTTTTCTCGCGGCCGAGCGCACGGGCCGCATCGGTTTCGGCATCGAGATCGATCCGACCTACGTCGACGTCGCCGTACGCCGCTGGGAGCGCGCCACCGGCCGCTCGGCGCGTCACGCGACGTTGCCGCTGACCTTCGCCGAAGTCCAGGAAATGCGGGAGGTGGGTTATGCGTAAGTCCCGCCGCCCGGACGACTACGCGGTGGGCTACGGTAAGCCGCCGCGCCACACGCAGTTTCAGAAGGGTCAATCCGGCAATCCGAAAGGTCGCCCGAAGGGCTCGCTCAGCCTGACGACGATTCTCCATCGCGCCATGCGCGAGCGCGTGACCGTGATCGAGAAGGGCAAGCAAAAGTCGATCACGAAGCTCGAGGCCGCAGCGAAGCAGCTCGCGAACAAGGCGGCCTCGGGGGACTTCAGGGCGCTGCAACTGCTGCTGCCGCACCTCGCCGGCGTCGATGCGTCGCTGACGCCGTCCCAAGAGACCCAGAGTCTCGACGATCAAGCCGTCATGGCGGCGATGCTCGAACGCTTCAATCCATCGGCGCCCGCGTCGCCGCGCCGCAAGACACGCAAAGGAGGCTCCGATGTATAGGCACACCCCCGTACCGCTCACGGAGGCGGAGTACAACGTCGTCCTGCGCCAGGACCTCGCCGCCTTCGCGCACCGCACCTTCCTGCAGCTCAACCCCGGCACGCCCTACCTGCCGAACTGGCACATCGAGGTGATGGCCGCGAAGCTGCGCGATTGCATGCTCGGCCGCACGCGCCGGCTCATCATCAACATTCCGCCGCGCTACATGAAGTCGCTGACCGGGTCGGTGGCGTTCCCGGCGTGGCTGCTCGGCCACAAGCCCGCCGCGCAGATCATCACGGTCAGCTACGCCCAGGACCTCGCGAACAAGCACGCGCATGACTGCCGCGCGGTCGTGGAGAGCGACTGGTACCGCCGCGCCTTCCAAACCCGCCTGTCGGCCAGCCGCAACGCCGTGACCGAGTTCGTCACGACGGAGCGCGGCTACCGCCTCACCACCTCGACCGGCGGCACGCTGACCGGCCGCGGGGGCGACTTTCTGATCATCGACGACCCGATCAAGCCCGACGACGCCGTGTCGGATGCGGTGCGCAAGCGCTGCAACGCTTGGTACGACGGCGTGCTCTACACCCGGCAGAACAACAAGAACACCGCCTGCATCATCCTGATCATGCACCGGCTGCACGAGGACGACCTCGTCGGGCACGTCCTCGAGCACGAGCCGTGGGAGGTGCTGTCGCTGCCTGCGATCGCGGAAGAAGACGAGTTGCACCGCGTCGACACGCCCTGGGGCAAGAAGACCTACCGGCGCAGTGCCGGCGGCATTCTGCATCCCGCGTTCGAGTCCGCCGATGCGCTCGCGCGCCTGAAGGCGACGATCGGCGAGTACAACTTTGCGGGCCAGTACCAGCAGGCACCGGCCCCGTTCGGCGGCGGCATGATCAAGCTCGACTGGCTCAAGCGCTACGCGCCGTCCGACCTGCCGGGCCGGTTCGACGAAGTGCTCTGCAGCTGGGACACCGCGAACAAGCAGACGGAACTCTCGGATTTCAGCGTCTGCACGGTCTGGGGCCTGCGCGACGGCCACGCCTACCTGTTGCACGTGATGCGCCGCCGGATGGATTACCCCACCTTGAAGCGCGCCGTGATCGAGGTGGCGGCGGCGCACAGCGCGACCGTCATTCTCATCGAGGACAAGGCCGCCGGCACCCAGCTCGTCCAGGAATTGCGAGGGGAGGGTGTCGCGGGCGTTTCGGGCTACGAACCCCGCGGCGACAAGGTCATGCGCCTGCACGCACAGAGCGCGACGATCGAGAGCGGCCTCGTGCACGTTCCGGAGAGCGCGCCCTGGCTCGCGGAGTACCTGCACGAGCTGACGTCGTTCCCGGCCGGCAAGCACGATGACCAAGTGGATTCGACGAGCCAGGCGCTCGAATGGATCAAGCTGGGGCAGAAGGGCATGGGGTTGTTCTACTACTACAAGCAGCTTCACGCGGAGATGCGCGAACGCGGGGAGATCTAGCGAAACTAGCAGTCCGTTGACGAACAGGTGACTTCGGGCGCTGAAGCGGAACCTCCGCTATTGAGGGTCGCCGCATAGGTCTTACACGCCGCTTGGGAACTTTTTCCTTCGCGCCTTTGTCTAAGTTATAAGCCCAAGGTAGGGCGAAACACTAAGGAGGAATTGAGCATGAAATATTCACACCCGAGCGTTGAACACTGGAACACCACGTGGGATGGTGTTCGCGTCGACTGGGAAGTCGGCGTGCAGGCCGACCAAGGGATCTTCGTACATCGAAGAATCTCGACGCCGCGAACCCAAGCAATCGCGCAGAGGATCGGTGAACTCATCAGAAGCGGAGCCGAGAAGGCAGATGAGCTGCGGCAACTCATGCGGGGGCCCGAAGAGGACTTCCCGGCTATCCAAACCTTCGAGGGGCTGACCCGCAAAGAGGCGATTGAGCTGATCAGCGAGCACGAAGACCCGGCAATTGCCGGGAACATCGTCTCCCTTTTCGACGAGTAGACGACGGCAAACATCCAAGAGGACGCCGATGTCCCTTGGATTGATTTTCGTGAGTCTTGAGGCGATCTCGGTTGGCTGCTGGCTGCTTCCAGCCACCGATGTAAATTCGCACGCGGACTCCAGCCGCCGCCGTGCGCCGCGGGAAAGCGGACTAGCGGACCAGTACTTCGTTGCGGAACAGACGCGCTTTCGGCGCCCCGAAAAACACGGATTCGAGTCGCCGAGAGGCCGCGATTTCTTCCTCGAAAAGCGCAGTGAAGAAGGCGCGTAGCTCGGCGTTCACCAGCTGGCCGACTGCCGCGCCGAAGTCGAGCGACTCGTTGTGGTTGAACACGCGCCCGGCGATGTGCCGCTCTTCGGACATGATCACGCCGTAGCGCAGGTACGGATAGACCTGTTTGTGCTTGCGCGCCTTGGCGCTGTAGGTGAGCACGTCGTGCGTCGTGATCTTCGTCTTGAATTCGAGCACGACGCGCGGGATAACGACGCCGGAAGGCTGAGTCTCGAATACGCAGAGGTCGGTCTGGAACGCCGAAATACCGCGTCGCGGCGATCGCGGATCGACGGTCAGCCGCAGCGCGTTGTCGACCGTAACCTGATAGAGGAGCGGTGCAGCTCGCTCGATCGACAGCGGCGGCGCGAGGATGTCACGCGCGACGCTGAGCGCGATATCGACGAAGGGGCTTTCCTTAGCCATCGCTCGCTCCGGATACGCTAACGCGTCGGCGGCCGAGGGTGGCTGTGCGGTCGCGCAGGTGTTGCATCGGCGTCCTCATGCGACGCGCCTGCGGCGTGCCGTGGACGCTGGGACCGCCGTATCGCCCCGCACACGCGCAAACAGGGGCTCCAGCGCGCGGGCGGTGGCGGTGACGGCTTCGACGAAGCCAGCGTTATGGACGGCGCGGCTCTGCGCATACGAGAAGGCGATGCCAATGGCGAGCTGCAAGTTGGACCGCCGGCTTACGAACGCCTCGTAGGTTGCCTTGAGCCACTCTTCCTGCAGCTTGATTGCCGCGTGTCGGCTGCCCGCGGTGCGCGGGTCGAACTCCAGCAGGGCGTCGCGTACCGGAATGCTGCGCTGACTCGCGTAGCGCCGTTGCTGGATCGTGACGAGCGGCATCGCACCTGGGTCGTCGGCGAGCAGCGGGGTCGACGCGTCGACGAAGGCACCGACGGCGGCCTTGAACCCGGCATAGCCGCCCTCCGCCATGCGGCGCCGGAGCGCGCCGTCGAGGCCGTTGGGGAAGGTGAGGGCGGCGATCGCACGATCGCGTTGGATCGACACGGTGAAGTGCGGAAACCGCGTGAAGGCGGCATCGGCACTCGCCAGCGTGGTCGGGAGGAAATCCCAGACGCTCTCCGGCCCCTCGGTGAGCGCGGGTCGGCCTGAACCGGATCGATCGATGCCGACGTCGTCGAGCGACGCGTCCGCGCGCAGCGCGGCGATTAGCAGCCGCAGCACGCGCTTGGCTTCGAGGTAGGTGTACGGATAGGTAGTCGAGAACGGAATGCCGGCGAAGGTGGTCAAGGTACCCTCACGAAGGTAGCCGTCGCCGACCATGCGCTGTTCGGCGACCGGGAAGTAGCGCGCCAGGTGCGACGCCCACCGGCTCCGATCCGCGTGCTGGCTGATCCACGCATACAGGTCCGACCAGCGTCGGTGCTGGCAGCGGTCGGGCAGGGGGCGGCGAGGGTCGAGCGGCGACAGAACGACCAGCCGGACGTCCGAGAAGCCGCGACGCTCGGCGATCGCGAGGTGCCCGCGCAGCTGCGCTGGGTCAATCGGCGCGGCGATCTTGGACTCGATCAGGAGCGCCCAGCCGGACGCGGTGTAGATCCAGGCATCCGGCAGTCGCCGATCGTCCAGCTCGCTGGCCTCCGGTGCCTCATCTGTCTGTCCCGGCAAGCGCTGCTCGACGATCGACAGCGCCTCGCCACGCGGCGGTGCAACATCGAGCCAGCCGAGGAATGCGCGCAGAAGCTCGGGATCTTCTGCCAATGACGCCGACAAGGCGTGCGTGAGGCGGTTTTCCGGGTACTGGTATTGGTCGAACAACGCGCGCATCGGGTCGGGTTCGGTGAGTCGCGGTCCACAATAAACCCATAATGGGTTCGTAGTGAAGTCGCGATGTCAGCAGCCGCTGTTGCGCCGCTCAGCCTACTCGAGGGCCTTGTCGATGCGGCGAATGAGCTTGGCGGGATCGAGTCCGAGTGCGCGCGCAACCTTGATGAACTCGGCTACGTCGAGTCGCCGCTCGCGTCGTTCGTACTTGGAGACAAATGACTGCGGCTTGCCGATGCGGCGAGCCAGTTCATGCTGGCTCATGTCGGCTTCCTGGCGCGCGAGCACCATCACGGCGACAAACGCCTGATAGGGCTTCGTGTGAAGAGATCGCACCGTCGACGCGCTCGCACGGGAGTTCGGCGGCGCATCATTGAAGCCATCTTGGGTTAATCCCAGTTCGGGTTCGGGCGACCTCAGTGAGATTGCGTAGGAAATCTCCTACGTCGGTACGGGCGAAGTTCCTACGCGCATCGCGTCGCCAGATGGAACAATTGGACAAAAACGGCCTGCATCATGCTGGGTCCACCGCCTACTGTGTTCGCCGTGCGATGGCATGCTGCTTGCTGCGATTGATGAAGCTAGAGTTCGGGGGAGGGATTGGCCACGCTGATTTCGGCTGGCAGCAAGTGTCAATCGAGGATGACCGTCGGAGAGCGACGGTTCGCGCAGCGCCTCTGATACGACGTGCCCGTTGGCGTCAAACAACGTCGAACTGATTGAGTCATCCTGCATCCGTACCGCGGCCTCTTGATCTTAGAGTAAAGGACTGGAAGCTCGGCTATGTCGCGATGCGTGCAGCCGAACGTATGTGCCCGGCTTCGACCGGAAATCAGTTGACCTTCGCTTACGATACTAAAGTTAAATCTGCCTGAATTTGCATCCGAAGATCTCGCAATGACGAAGAAGTTTCCGCCGTCCGGTCCGATTCCGCAGCCTCCTACGCCGCCGTCCGGCTTGGCAGCCGACGTCGTGGCGTTGGGGCAGCCGGTCCATCCCGAGGACCGCATCAAGCTGTTCAGCGATAAGCAGTGGGAGTTGTTCGTCCACGAATGGGCAGACTCGCTGCGCGACGAGTACGACTTGGTCGAACGCTGCGGTGGGTGTGGCGACATGGGTCGCGACGTCATCGCGACGGTGAAGGGCGGGAACGGTGCTTGGGACAACTACCAATGCAAGCACTACGGTGACTCACTTAAACCCAGTGACATCTGGGTCGAGCTGGGGAAACTTGCGTACTACACCAAGCGTGGCGAATACGAGTACCCGCGCCGTTACTACTTCATCGCTCCGAAGGGCGCGGGCACGAAGCTGTCGAACCTTTTGAGGAAGCCGAAGGAGCTCAAGAGTGAGCTTCTGAAGCAGTGGGATGCCCACTGCCGGGAGGGAATCACCACCACCGAGAAGGTCGAATGCGACACCACAATGAAGGCTCACATCGAGAGCCTCGACTTTTCGATCTTCCAGGCGACACCGGTTCTTCGCATCATCGAGGGACATGCCAAGACGCGATGGCACGTGGCACGGTTTGGGGGAGGACTTCCCCAGCGGCCTGATCCGGTGGTTCCGCCGAGTCTGCCAGCCGACAACGAGGCTATATTCGTTGGAGAACTTCGACGCGCATACGCGCAACATCTGAATCAAGACATTAAGGATATCGACGGAGGACTCGCGGCTCACGAGGGTCTCCGCGAACACTTTCATGATGCTCGTGTCGAGTTTTATAGCGCTGAAGGACTGCGAACGTTCTCGCGCGATACGCTGCCGCCAGGCGAGTTCGAGAAACTGCAAGATGAGGTCCACTCCGGCATCAAGGACGACGTGCGCGGCGAATACGATGATGGCTACCGCCGCGTCCTCGCGGCGGTAAAGACGGCCCGAGCGCTGCAGCTAACGAGCAACCCACTAACCACGCGCATCCATACCCGTGATCGAGGCGGCATCTGCCACCAGCTCGCGAATGACGGAAAGGTTCGGTGGGTTAAATGACAGCCGAGATGCCCGTCCACTTTGTTTCGCCATTCAACGGGCCCGTTGAGATCGGCCTGCGTGCGCTCTGCGTGCTGACTACCGCGTTCCCCACTGCGTACGCGCTCCAGCGGCTGGTTGTCTTCGACTACTTCCTCGTCCACTCCGACGACATCGACGGCGGCCCCGAGGGAATGCATCCAAGAACCCCACATCGTGGTGGTGAGATTCTCGTTCGACGCGGCTTGATTCAAGATGGCCTCACACTCTATGAGAGCCGCGGCCTCATAGAGCGTGTCTACAAGGACGGCGGTATCTTCTTCGCTGCGACCGACAAGTCTGCCGACTTTCTCGACACGCTCAACACCGAGTACCTGACCGGTCTGCGGGAGCGCGCCGATTGGGTCGTCGATAGCTTCGATGCTCTTGATGACACGGATCTCGACATGATGGTTCGTGAACGCATTGGTACGTGGGGCGCCGAATTCTCTATGGAGTCCGTTCTTTGGACCGAGGAGGCGCCATGAAGTATGGCTTCGCCATTCGGCGTCTCTCGCTCATTGGGCTGGGGAAGGCGTCCGCTGAGGTCACGTTTGCGCGCGGTCTGAACGTCATCGCAGGGCCATCAGATTCTGGCAAGAGCTTCATCGCGCAATGCTTAGATTACGCGCTTGGTAGCGGTGCCGCGCCGAAGGATATTCCCGAAGCGGAGGGCTACAGTTCCGTCGTCATCGACATTGAGGCCAACAGTGACGGGCGCGTCTACTCGCTGGAGAGGAGCCTGAGTGGCGGCGAAGTGCTCTGCAGGACCGACGGGCAGCCAGATCGTTTACTCGCGGCGAAGCACCAAGGGGGCAAAGAGGATACCGTCTCACAGCTCCTTCTCAATCTGTCGGGCCTGGGCGCGAAGAAGATCCGCACCAATGAGCAAGGCAAGACGCGCCCGCTCAGTTTTCGCGACATCGCTCGACTCGTCATCATCGACGAAGAGACAATCATCACGGAGGACTCTCCGGTTCTCAGTGGGCAGTTCACGTCGAAGACCGTTGAGAGCGGCGTGTTCCGCCTCTTGCTCACGGGTTCCGACGACTCCTCTATCATCGTGAAGGAAGATCCGAAAGTCGCCAAGGGACGTCAGACTGGCAAGGTCGAGCTACTCGAGGATCTGCTAAATGCAACGCGAGCGCGACTCGCCGAGCTTGGCGAGGTAGGTACGCTCGCCGCAGAGTGCGACCGCCTGATCCGAATCGAGGCTTCGATTCAGACGGCTCTCATCGAACGAAACGCCGCGCAGGCTAGCGCAGTGCCACTCCAGACGAAGCGTAACGCCGCGTGGACGGTGTTAAAGGCGGTCGAGTCCAAGCTTGCAGTTCGGTCGGAGTTGCAGACGCGGTTCGACCTGTTGGGACAGCAGTACAAGTCCGACCTGCGACGACTGGAAGCGATCGCTGAAGCCGGCACTCGGCTCAATCAGCTCAAGGAAGAGCGTTGCCCGATGTGCGGCGCGCTTGCCGAACACCAGCATCACGAGCATGCGAAGGCGAGCCCAGCACCGGCGGATGTCTCTCAGGCTTGTCGGGCTGAGGCGGCTAAAACGTCGAAGCTGCTTCAGGACCTTCAGACGACGCGAACCGCCAACGCCGCCGAGGTCGAGCAGCTTCAAGCAGATCGCGACAATCGCAAGGCCGAGTTCGACGCGATCTCGTCGGAACTTAGAGGCTTGATGGAGCGACACGTCGACGTCGCCTCAAGGAAGGTCGATGAGCTTCGTGCTGACGCGGAGACGTGTCGCAATATGATCGTGCACCTTGAACGGACTCAGGAACTCGAAGATCTGTTGGAAGACGCCAACAAGCCGAAAAAGAAGCAGAAGGCCGACGTGGCCGGGGCGGCGGTGAGCACAGCGCAAGCCGATTCGTTCAGCAGGGAGGTAGAGGCACTCCTTAAGGCGTGGCACTTTCCGGACCTCGACCGCGTCTCGTTCAGCGAGAATGATCAAGATGTCGTGATCTCCGGTCGCGCCCGCAAGAGCCACGGCAAGGGTGTACGAGCAATCACGCGGGCGGCGTTCAACCTCGCGCTCCTTCGCCTCTGCATTGAGGACGAGCGCCCGTTCCCGAACTTCGTCCTGATCGACTCTCCGCTGCTCGTCTACGAGGAGCCCGACGCCAGCGAGGCATCGTTCCCGCACGACATTAAAAAGCACTTTTGGGAGAGCGTGAGAGCTTCATTCTTAGATGCGCAAGTCATCGTCATCGAGAACGCGCGCCAGCTTCCAAGCGACGGTATTCTTCACGGTGTGAACGTTGTGCTATTCACGGGAAACGAGCAGGGGCGTAAGGGCTTTATTCCTTAGAGACTAGAGGCAAGGTCTTGTACATATCGGATATAAAAATCGAGAATTTTCGTCTGTTTGGTGAAGGCGCTAATGCATTTCGGCTCTCGCTAAAGCCCGGCCTTACAGCACTCGTCGGCGAGAACGATGCGGGAAAGACTGCCATAATCGATGCGCTACGGCTCGTGCTTGGCACACGTGACCAGGAGTCGATGAGGATAGAGTTTGCCGATTTCCATCGTGCTACATCTGGCGATATCGCCAGCGAGATCATGATCAGGCTCACGTTCTCCGGTCTGACGGGCTCGGACCGTAGCGCCTTCACGGAATACCTGACTTATCTTGATGGCGAACCGCCTGTAGCCGTTATGATCCTCACTTGGGTCGCGCGTCGGGTGGAACGCGTTGACGCTGTGCGCCGGTTTACGCCCGTTGAATGGCGAACGGGCGACAAGGCAGACGGTCCTTTGCTAGATGCCGGCACTCGCTTCCTATTGCAGGCGACCTACCTGCGTCCGCTACGTGATGCAGAGCGCGCAATGTCAGCTGGCCGGGGGTCGCGAATATCGCAAATTCTACAGCACACCAAGGATATCAAGGATCATGGCCAAAGGTTCGATCCAAAGGCAGATCCGCCTCTCGATCCATCCACATTTAGTGTTCTAGGCATAGGTGATTACGCAAGCCATCTCATTGAGAATTCGCATGGCGTCAAGGGCGCACGCCAAAAGCTCAATGAAGACTACCTTCAACCTCTTTCCTTCAGCGGCGATGCTCTGAATGCACGCGTACGCATCAGTAGTAATCTCGATGAAGGTACGCGGTTACGCCAACTGCTCGAAAAATTGGACGTTGAACTTGGCGACGCTAACCAAACCGAGAGTACGCATTCCAGGGGGCTTGGCTCGAACAATATTTTATTCATGGCATGCGAGCTTCTGCTCCTTGGCACAGCAGTGGATGGCTTCCCTCTGCTCATGATCGAAGAGCCAGAGGCTCACCTTCATCCGCAACGGCAAATTCGCCTCATGGCGTTCCTTCAGGCGCAGGCAAAGAAGAAGCTGGCGGACGAGCAGCACATTCAAATCATCATTACCACGCACAGTCCCAATCTTGCGTCAGAGGTGAAGCTCGACAACTTAGTCCTGGTTCGAGATTCCCGCGCCTTCTCCTTGGCCGAGGGCCAGACCAAGCTCACGCGGTCCGACTATCGCTTCCTCCAGCGCTTCCTCGACGTCACCAAGGCCAGTCTCTTCTTTGCCCGCGGGGTGCTCATCGTCGAAGGTGACGCGGAGAACATCCTCCTGCCTGTTGTCGCACGTCTCATCAATCGCGGTTTCGAGCGGTATGGCGTGTCGGTGGTGAACGTTGGTGGTGTCGGTCTAAGCCGCTTTGGACGGATCTTTATGCGCGACAAGCCTGAGATCGACGGAGAAATCAGTATAAAGGTCGCGTGCATCACTGACTTGGACGTTATGCCTGAGTGCGCGCCACGGATCCTCGGAAAAATCAAAGAAGGCGAGGCGGTTCCGCCCCTAAAGGAGTCGCGGCGACGATGGAGGGTTAGAAGTGACTTTGCGGCAGGTGGTCTGGATGAAAAGCGCGCTAGTATTCGTGCCAAGGCAAACGAACAGCGCGTTCGTACATTCGTTGCGAATGAATGGACGCTTGAATATGACCTTTCTTATTTTGGGCTGGCAAGGCAGATGAGCGTCGCCATCGCGCTAGCCGATGCTGAAGAAAAAATCAACGAAGGGAAGGTAAAGAAGTCGAAGGTAGTAAAAGCAGCATGCGAAAAATACGACGCACTTGCTGCAAGTGGCATGAGCAAAGAAGAGCTTTGTTCCACTATCTACGAGCGGCTCGCGGCATCCAACTCTGTCTCGAAATCCATCACCGCCCAGTACCTGGCCGAATTGCTCGAACTGACGGTCAGGCATGAGCAGCTGACGCCTGAGAATCTGCGTGATCTCCTGCCTCCCTACTTGCTTGACGCAATCGTTCACGTAACCGAGCCGTTTTCCATGCCGCAAGGTACGACCGGGGGTTCAGCAGAGTTGGCCAACGGCGAAGTATCTCCAACTGGAGATCCAGATGGTGGGCGCGCGTTTGCCTAGCGCGGGAGTCAGTTTGTTCGCGCAGATTTCAGATCATGAGATCGCATGGGCTTGTACGGTCATGCGACTGCCCCTTGACGCGTTCTATGGAGTGGAAGGGGATGATCCGAGACTCAGCGTGATGCGATCTCTCGAAACCCTCGACGTCGAAGCTTGCCCGGGTAGTGGCAAGACTACTTTGCTTGTCGCCAAGCTGGCGATTTTGGCAAACCGATGGAATTCGCGACGGCAAGGAGTCTGCGTCCTTTCGCACACCAATGCCGCGCGAAACGAAATCGGTAGCCATCTATGTTCAACGAGCACAGGCCATTTACTCCTCCAGCATCCGCACTTCGTTGGCACAATTCACTCGTTCGTGAACGAATTCGTCGCTCTCCCATGGCTGCGTTCGAAGGGTTGGTGTGTCAAGGCAATAGACACTGAGATCGCCCTAAACGATCGATGGCGGCGGCTTCCCGTGAACACACGCAAATACCTTGAGCGGCAGCGCCTCGGTCCAGCGGCGCTCGGGTACTCGCGGACCGACTTCGGGGGCTGCGAAAAAGGCAACTATTCATCTGGTACAGATACTTACCGCAATATGCTCAAGGCCTGCCGGGATTCGACAGCGGAAGGCTATTACTGCTTCGATGAGATGTTCGTGTGGGCCCACGAATTGCTTGACCGCAGTCCTGAGATGCTTCGGACCATTCGCGCGCGGTTCCCCATGGTTTTTGTCGATGAGGTTCAAGATAACAGCGAACTGCAGTCCGCTTTCCTCCATCGACTTTTCATCGAAGGGGGCGGTGCAGTAGTTCGTCAGCGCTTCGGAGATTCAAACCAAGCGATCTACCATCGTTCAGGCGCCAAGGGTGCTGTCACAGATACGTTTCCGGGTCCGAACAAAGCTGACCTGCCGGTCAGCTTCAGATTCTCACAGGCTATTGCCGACCTTGCCGATCCACTGGGTATTAGCCCCCGAAAGATGATCGGACGCGGACCAACTATGGGGCGCGTGAAACACGATGGTTGTCAGAGCGTCTTGTTCCTCTTCGACGATGCCTCGGTTCTGGGCGTCCTTCCAGCATATGCGCAACACTTGATCGAGACATTTTCCGACGACGCGCTTTTGAGGGGCGATTTTACCGCGGTGGCTGGTGTCCACAGGTCGGACAAGGTTGACCATCTCCCGCGCTTCATGGGGCACTACGCTCCGGACTATGATCCGGACGTTGCGAGAAGACAGCCGAAGCCGAGCTCATTCGCACAACATCTTGCGCGCGCGCGACTAGAACTCTCGGTATCGCGCAACATACATCCGGTCGCGAACTACTGCGCTGAGGGCATTTTGCAGTTTGTGCGGAAGGCAGGTCGCGAGTTGCCCGAAGGCATTCGGAAGAGCGCTAACCGTTACGTGCGAGAACTGTTGCCAGACGAAGATTCGCACAAACTATACGCCACTCTTCTCGATTGCCTTGTTGGCTCGCGTTGCGATCCTTCAAAGGAGGTTTGGACCGCCGCCCTGGTTCCCAACGTACTCTCGATTGGAAAAGCCATAGTAGGTCGTGAAATTGGAGAACCGTGGGCAACAGAGTTTCTTGGATGGTCCGAGTGCGGAGCTGCTAAGAACGGAGTTGGTACGCTGAGGAAGCCTGCCAATCTGTTCCGCTATCCTTATGACGATCCGAAAGTTTCGATTAGGCTAGGTTCTATTCACGGCGTGAAAGGTGAGACGCATACAGCGACGTTGGTGCTAGAGAGCTTTCACCAGACCCACCACCTTAAGAAACTGATCCCGTGGCTAACAGGAAAACGCCCAAAACCAGGACTGGACAATTCCGGCGAGGATATTGCTCTTATCGAACGTCTGAAGTTGCACTACGTTGCAATGACAAGACCATCGCACCTTCTCTGTTTTGCCATGCGCTCCGACACTCTCACGACAGCCGATCGAGAAGCGATTGAGGCAAGGGGAATGCGTATCATTGAATGCGTTCCGCCGCTGGCCGCGGCGACGGTTGAAGTGGTCTGAATACTGGCGATCTGCTGATATTGCGCGCCCCAGCTTTCAATAATTTGCTCCTCCGTTGCTGTAGCGGTCAGACGCGCTAACGCGCGCGTCCCGCTGGAGCGGTCGGGAAGAGGACCGGACCCGTGAATTGAGCGCCGAGAGACTGGGGCTCCATTCCAGGCAAATGGTCAAGGAAATGGTGAAAAGAGTCCGGTCGCGATCACGGAAATCGCCGGAAGTCGGGCATAAAAAAGCCGGCTTGGATACTCAGTCTCCAAACCGGCGGGTGTGTGGCGGAGCGGACAGGACTCGAACTCAGAGACTCCTGCCGACAGCTGGTTGAAAGCTGCTGATTTTACTGGCATTTATCTCGAAATCGAGCGTCAATGGCTGCGACGATCCGGACGCAGCCATGCCCAAAATCGACGAGCAAATCGCCAAACTCCCCAAACTTCGCTCCACACGGCTCCACGCGCTGTGGCGCAAAATCTACAGCTCCGAGCCGCCCGTCGGCGCCAAGCGTGAATTTCTCGCCCGCCTTCTCGCCTACGCGCTCCAGGAACGCGCGCACGGCGCACTTCCTCGATCGGTCGCTAAGCAGCTCTCGGAGCGGCGGCCTCGTCCCCTCGCTGATGAGGGGACAGAAGCGGTGCAGGCCCCTGCGCCTTCGATGGACCTTCGCCCTGGAGCCAGGCTCGTCCGCGCTTGGCGAGGGAAGATGCATGAGGTCAGCGTCCTCGATCGGGGCTTCGCGTATCGGGGCGATCACTACCGCAGCTTGACCGAGATCGCCACGGTGATCACGGGGACGCATTGGTCGGGTCCGCGCTTCTTCGGCCTGCGCCAAAGCCGGCCTGCGGCCAAGGAGGCGTCATGAACCGCCGACCGATGCGCTGCGCGATCTACACGCGCAAATCGAGCGAGGAGGGGCTCGAGCAGGACTTCAATTCGCTCGATGCACAGCGGGAAGCGTGCACGGCCTACATCGAGAGCCAACGTCACGAAGGGTGGAAACTCGTCACGACGCGCTACGACGACGGCGGCTATTCGGGCGGAACGCTGGAACGACCGGCGCTGCAGCGTCTGATGAGCGATATCGATGCCGGCAAAATTGATCTGATCGTCGTCTACAAAATCGATCGGTTGACGCGCGCGTTGAGTGACTTTGCCAAGTTGGTCGAACGTCTCGACGCACGAACGGCGTCGTTCGTCTCCGTCACCCAGTCGTTCAATACGACGACGTCGATGGGACGCTTGACGCTCAACGTGCTCCTCTCATTTGCCCAGTTCGAGCGTGAAGTCACGGGCGAGCGGATTCGCGACAAGATCGCAGCCTCAAAGGAGAAGGGCATGTGGATGGGCGGCT
>Ga0105239_10001081_pt1 | contig 37802 bp, 19 predicted proteins | sample KBSC44metaG_FD_92761 | JGI IMG/M metagenome (GOLD analysis project Ga0105239, IMG submission 92761) | Corn rhizosphere microbial communities from Kellogg Biological Station, Michigan, USA - KBS C4-4 metaG | ecosystem: Host-associated > Plants > Roots > Rhizosphere > Soil | place: Michigan, USA... | reverse complement strand
TTAAGTAAATAAAGATAGGCTCTTATTCGTACAATCGTCAAAAGTTTATCATATTTACTATGAAGACCGGGGGCGGTGCTTCCTGTGTCACGATAACGATTAAATCTGAATGCCATGAGCGCAACGAATATTCCAGAAAATAATCCTCTCTCCTCGCTGGACGTCTGGGAAGACGACCTGTTACAAAGATATCCTGATCCTGAGACCATTGCAAAGGAAAAGACTACAGAAGAATATCGCAATTACGAGGCTCCCGCCAGGGATTCCGTCCGCGAGTTCTACCGATTGAACCATACTTACCAGACATATGATTTCGTGCAGCAGAAGAAGGCGGAGTTCCTGAAGTTCGATAAGAAAGAGATGTCCGTGTGGGGAGCTTTCGACTTTTTGAATCAACTGGTGGATGATTCGGATCCCGATACCGACCTGGATCAGTTCCAGCATCTATTACAGACCTCCGAGGCTATTCGTGCCGATGGTCATCCGGATTGGATGGTGCTGGCCGGCCTGTTCCACGATATGGGTAAGGTGCTTTGTCTGTTCGATGAGCCGCAATGGGCCGTGGTGGGGGATACTTTCCCTGTAGGCTGCGCCTATTCAGACAAGATCGTGTATCCGGAGTTCTTTGTGAACAATCCGGACTACAACCATGAAGTTTACAGTACAAAATATGGGGTGTATTCGCATGGCTGCGGACTTCGTGCCGTGGACATGTCCTGGGGGCACGATGAATATGTTTTCCAGATGATGAAAGATCATTTACCAGAGCCCGCTCTGTACATGTTGCGCTACCACTCTTTCTATTCCCAGCATCGGGAGAATGCTTATGAGCATCTCATGGATGATCATGACAGGGAGATGTTCCGCTGGGTGAAGCTGTTCAATCCATACGATCTTTATTCCAAGAACCCGACGCCGCCGAACTGGAATGAGCTGCGCCCTTATTATGAAGACCTGGTGGCAAAGTATCTGCCGGCTACGTTGAGATTCTAGTAGATTCTGATATAGATCTTGTCAAGTTTGTTATGTGGGCCCGAAAGGGCCCTATTTCTTTTTGCCCCCCGGACAACCGGCCTGTGGCCGGTTTATCTTTTTTTCTTCTCTTTCTCCAGGAACTCTTCCAGATCATCGAGCTTCTTTGTCCAGAATTCACGATATCTGTCTGTCCAGTCCGACACCTGTTTCAGCTTTCTCAGATCGGCCTGGCAATAGCGTTCGCGTCCTTCTTTGCGGATCACCAGCAGTCCACATTCCGTAAGGATGCGCACGTGTCTGGAAATGGCTGGACGGCTGATATCAAAATTATCCGCTACCGTATTTACATTTAGGGCCTGCCGGGACAGCAGCTGAATGATCTCTCTCCGCGTGGGGTCGGCGATGGCCTGAAAAACATCTCTTCTCATATTCAAATGTTTATGTAACACTCCGGTTACAAAAATATGACACTATTTGGTTACCTTCCGCTCCCTAACACGATAGTTTTAAAATAATCACGACACCTTCATGAGAAAGTATGGACTGGTCCTCTTTTGTCTGCTGTTTCAACTGCTGCTGCATGCACAAACCTGGCAGGCCAACTGGGGATCACTGGATCAGCGTCCTGTACCGCAATGGTTCAAGGATGCCAAGTTTGGCATATTTATCCACTGGGGGGTATATTCCGTACCGGGTTGGAGCAGCAAGGGGCAATATGCGGAATGGTATCAGCAGGGGTTGAACAGCGGCGACAGCGCCCGTATCAGGTATCATAAAAAGAAATTCGGCGACCTTACGTATTACCAATTAGCGGATCAGTTCAAGGCGGAGCTATACAATCCGGATGAATGGGCCCATATCATCGAGCAGTCGGGCGCGAAGTATGTCGTCCTGACCTCCAAACATCATGACGGGTGGGCCAATTGGCCGAGCGCAGCAACTGCAACGGCCTGGAGCATGCCCTGGAATGCGGGTGCGGCGGGACCGCACAGGGATCTGCTAGGAGATCTTTTTACGGCCATACGGAAGACGTCCGTGCATCCGGGGATGTATTATTCCCTTTATGAGTGGTTCAATCCCCTCTACAAAAAAGACAAATCAGCCTATGTGTCGGGCTATATGTGGCCGCAGATGAAGGACCTGATCAATACCTATCGTCCAGAGGTCTTTTGGACCGATGGCGACTGGGACGGTCCCGACACGTTGTGGAAGTCCACGCAATTCCTGGCATGGCTGTACAATGAGAGTCCCGTGAAGGACAGGGTCGTCACATACGACCGGTGGGGCGCCGGTATCCGATTCCACCACGGCGGGGTGTATACGCCGGAATACCAGCCCAATGCTGATTTCGAGGATCACGCGTGGGAAGAGAGCAGGGGGATGGGTTTCTCCTATGGCTACAATCGGGAGGAGGATTCCTGGGATTACAATTCGGCGCAGTCGCTGGTGCTGCAGCTGATCGACAAGGTCAGCCGGGGCGGCAATTTTTTACTTGACATCGGACCGGACGAGCATGGCAAGATACCTCCCATCATGGAGGAGCGTCTGTTGCAGATAGGGGACTGGATGAAGATCAATGGCGAGGCGATCTATAATACCATCCGCTGGCGGGAGGCTTCGCAATGGAGCGCGGGAAGGCAGGATTATACTCCTAAGGATGGCGGCGGCGACCTGCTGTTGAAGCTGACTATCGATCCTGATCCGGGCTATGCGGTGAAGGAGTGCTTTTTTACGTATAATGCGCAGCACAACGATCTATATGCATTGCTGCCTAAATGGCCCGGTGCTGCCTTTACCATTCACGACCTGGCGCCTGCGGCCGGCACCCGGATCGAGTTACTGGAGACCCACCAGCCGCTGAGCTGGCATCAGCAGGGTGGCGACTGTGTTATCGAGCTGCCTGCCTATGATCCTTCGAAAATGAAGAGCGGCTTTGCCTATGCCATTAAGCTGGTCAATACCGGGGCTTTTGCACCGAGGCCTGTCGTTACGACCGACTACCCCGGCAAGGCTATCCATCCCCTGATCACGGTGCATCCCCAGACGGATACAAAATATTTTTATACACTCGATGGTACAATCCCCACCGAAACCTCCTCTTTATACACGAAGCCTTTTGCTGTGAGCAAGACTGCTATGCTGAAGGTGCGGGGATTCAGACAGGGAGGGCTGCCGGGCGGAGTGGCGACGCTGCCGTTACAGGTCTTTGACTGGATGCCGGCTCTTAAACCGGGCAAGATCATGCCAGGACTGCATTATACTGCTTATGAAGGGCCTGCCGGGGGGCTGCATTCCATAAGGGAGCTATCTGATCTGCCGCCGGCAGGTGAAGGTTCGTCTACCGGATTGTCAAGGAAGGGGATGACGCGGAAGGAAAATGCGGGTCTGCTATTCGAAGGCTATCTGAAGGCTCCGGCGGATGGGATCTATACGTTGTATCTTACTTCCGACGATGGCAGCGGGCTGTGGATAGATGGAAAACCTGTTATCGACAACGACGGTCTCCATGGTGCCGAGGAACGTTCGGTGCGGATGCCTTTGAAGAGGGGTTTTCATGCTTTCCGCCTGGTCTATTTCAATGGTGCGGGGGACAGCGACCTCTTTCTGCAATATAGCGTGGATGGCAAGAGCAAGGCTGTTACACCTGATGAATTTTTCTTTCAAACCGTAAAGTAATATATCGATGCGTTTTCTTTCTTTTATCTTTCTGCTGGGGATCACCGGCACGGCATTTTCCCAGTCTGTACGCGAACACCGCAATTTCGACGAAGACTGGAAATTTCATTTGGGACATGCTTCGGACCCGCACCGCGACTTTAATTATGGCATAGCCAATATACTGGCGAAGACGGGTGACCCCGGTCATAATACTGCCATCAACATGGACTTTGATGACAAGAGCTGGGCTTCTGTCCAGCTGCCGCATGACTGGGCTGTGGGGCTCCCATTCGAGCATGTATCCAACGGAGATGTGGATGCGCACGGCTATCATGCTGTGGGCGATCTTTTTCCCGAGAACAGCATCGGGTGGTATCGCAAGAGCTTTACCATCGACAGGGCTGACTCCGGGCGGCGGTTTGTGATCCAGTTCGATGGTATCTTCCGGGACAGCAAGGTCTGGGTCAACAACTGTTATTTAGGAGGGCATTTCAGCGGCTACTCAGGCTCATCGTATGATATTACCGACTTTATACGCTTCAATGCAAAAAACACTATCGTGGTGCGTGTCGACGCCAGCCAGTATGAGGGCTGGTTCTATGAAGGGGCCGGTATCTACCGTCATGCCTGGCTGAATGTATTCAACGACCTGCATATTGCACAGGATGGAGGTGTATATGTACGGACTGCCTCTGCCGGGGACAAAACCACCGTCACCGTGACTACGCGGGTAGAGAACAGGAATATACAGGCTGCGGGCGCTACTGTCAACGCTTATATCACCGACAGGACCGGTAAACAGCTGGCCCAGACAAAGGAGCAGCCGCTGAGCCTGGCTGTCAATGGCATCGGGTCCGTGACTGACGTTCTGGAACTGTCGGCGCCGCAGCTGTGGTCATTGGATAACCCTTATCTCTACCGGCTGGTGGCCGTCGTGCACGATGCTTCGGGTAAGGTGGTGGATCAACAGACAGTGAAATTTGGGGTGCGTACCATCACCGTGGACAAGGATAAGGGGCTTTTTCTGAATGGCAAGCCCGTGAAGATACAGGGCGTCTGCTGTCACCAGGATCATGCGGGAGTGGGCAGCGCATTGCCCGATTATTTACAATACTATCGGATACAATTATTGAAGGAGATGGGGGTGAACGGCTATCGTACCAGCCATAACCCTCCGACGCCCGAGCTGCTGGAAGCCTGTGACAGCCTGGGGATGCTGGTGCTGGACGAGACGCGGCTGCTCAACAGCGGAGCGGAATATGGCGCCGAATGGGAAAAGCTGATCCTGCGGGACAGGAATCATCCTTCCATTTTTATGTGGTCCATCGGCAATGAAGAATGGATGATCCAGCAGTCCAACTGGGGCAAACGCATCGCGCAGAACCAGGTGCTGAAGCAGCAGGAGCTGGATCCTTCACGCACGTCAACCTATGCCGCCAATGTAGGCAATACATGGCATGGGGTCAATGAAGTGATACCCGTCCGGGGCTTCAACTATAATTTGTTCGGTCTCGACGGCTATCGTAAGGAGCATCCTGATCAGCCAATCATGGGTACGGAGGTGGCCAGCACCGTCAGTACGCGCGGCATCTATTACAAGGACACCGTCAATGCGTATGTGCCCGATTATGACAGCGTGGCGCCGCCGTGGGCCAGCACTGCCGAGCATTGGTGGAAGATAGCTGCCGACAGGGAATGGTTTATGGGCGGATTTGCATGGACAGGTTTCGACTATCGTGGCGAGCCTACGCCGTATGTGTGGCCGGATATCAATTCTCATTTTGGCATTATGGATATGTGCGGATTCCCCAAGACCGTCTACTATTATTATCAAGCCTGGTGGACGGACAAGGATGTGCTGCATATCGCGCCGCACTGGAACTGGAAGGGCAAGGAAGGACAGCCTATACCTGTGTGGGTCCATAGCAATGCAGATAACGTGGAGCTGCTGCTGAATGGGAAGAGCCTTGGGAAGAAGGACATGCCCCGTAACGGACATCTCGAATGGACCGTCAATTATGCCCCCGGCAAATTAGAAGCTGTCGCTTATAAGAAGGGCAAAAAGCTGACCGCCGTGGCACAGACTACCGGTGAAGCATACCGTATCATCGTGAAGCCTGTCCGAACTACCCTTACGCTGGATGGCAAGGATGCTACCGTATTCAATATTTCCGTGGTGGACAAGCAGGGGCTGGAGGTGCCGGATGCGGCCAACCTGCTTCATTTCTCCGTTACGGGCAGCGCCCATATCATTGGCGTAGGTAATGGCGATCCCAGCAGTCATGAGTCCGATAAGTTTGCCGCCCAGGACTGGCAGCGGAAGCTGTTTAGCGGCAAGTGCCAGGTCATCATACAGTCGGATGCGGCCAAGGCGCCTGGTGATATTCTTTTCCGTGCGGAAGGCGAAGGGCTGGTTTCGGGGACTTCGGCAGTACATGGGGGTTTGTAGGAGGACATCCAAGGGCCAACAGCGTTACTTTTTCCGTATTCCTACCAGCAATACCCCGTGTCTTTTTATGTCGGCGGAGAATTCTTCGTCGAAGGTTCCCAGGTCTTTTTGTCTCCACAGATCGCGGACGATGTATTTCCCTTTAATACCGAGGTCTGTCCAGCGAAGCGTTACCCTCTGCGTGGCGCTGTCACCGGGGTAAAAGAGGCCTGCTACTTTCGTGCCGTCATCCAGGTCTTTTGCCAGTATGCCCGCATCGCCCTGCCGGGAAATGAGGGTAGCCTGCCGGCCCAGCGGATCCTGGTTGATAGCAAGGACTTCATCGTTGGTAAGGAGGCCGATGGTGAAATCATCCAGCTTTGTGAGATCACAGCCCAGGAGCAAGGGCACCGACATAAGGCACCAGGCGCTGACATGGGTATATTGCTCATCCGGCGTGAGCTGAGTGGGTCTTGGTCCTTTGCCCCAACCTACATAGCCTACGATCATCATATCGGGGTCGTTCCAGTGACCCGGAGCTGCAAACGGGGCCCATTTGTCCTGTGTAAAGAGCCGGCTTTTCAGGCTGTTCCAGTTATCGCGTATATCCCCGCCCGTGCGCCAGCAGTTAGACCATTGCGCCCAGTCCGCCGCGCCGTCGAAGGGTGCGCTATTGGAGAGGCTGAAGAGGATGTCACGGCCGCTGTTGCGCAGCGCTTCATACATGGTGCGTGTCTCGGGGACCTCGATGGGATTCCAGTCATATTTCAGATAGTCGATGCCCCAGTCTGTCCATTGGTGAACATCATTGGGTACGAATGTATAAGCGCCGATGGCGTAAGGCAGCTGTTTTTTATTGCGGGGTATCTTTTCTTTTGTCGCTTCAAAGAGGCCATCCGCATTGGTGGCTGATCCTCCGATGTGGTGTCCATAGGATTCTACCCAGGGGGTGGAATAGATGCCGACCTTTAACCCCAGGTCATGTATCTCTTTGCATGTCTGCCCCATGTCCGGGAAGATGGATGAGTCGGGGAGGATGCCATGATATTGACCGCCCCTTTTGCCCTGCCAGCAATCATCGATATTCATATAGGTCCATCCGTGATCTATGAGGCCGCTGCTGACCATGGCGCGGGCATTTGCCAATAGCAGGTCCTGGCTGATCTTAGTGGCATAGATATTCCAGCTGTTCCATCCCATGGGTGGTGTGAGTGCAACATGCTCACCTACCACGAGCTTCAGGGTTCGGGTGGCCTGGCCGGCCTTATTATGGGCGTGGAGGGTCAACGTATATTCGCCGGGCTTATCGATGGAGCCGGAGAGCCTGCCCGTGTTCTTATCAAGCTGTACGCCTGCGGGAAGCTTGTCGGCGGAAAAGACAATGGGTCTTGTCCCTGTGGCGGGGATCGTGAAGAGGATGGGATGCGTGGGCCTTACTCCGAAGACCTTAGGGCCATTGATATGCGGCGCGGCTCCGGGTTTTGGGGTTAGGATGACGGCGGAGTCGGGAAGCTTTGCGCCCGAAGAGTCTTGCGCCCGGAGCGTGTATACGACGGCAAGATAAGCTATGGATGTAATGGACAAGTATCGCAGGATAGTCATAATCGAAAATTTATCAGCAACAAAATAAGTACTTATACCAGCCCGAAAATGGGAATGCCAAGATAGTTTAGTACTTAGGTAATAAGGACGAATGATCGTATCTGTAAAATCCTCATATTACATGTTTATGGCTATTGGGCATCGCTCCGTCCGGATATTCTGTTTCATCCTCCTATATTTCGTCTGCACGCGGGCTTCCGCACAAACCTCCATTTGTCTCACCGACCGTTGGGAATTTCTCCGTCAGGACCTCGGCGGCCCCTGGGAAGCTGTGCGGCCGGTGACGGGCAAGGATGATCCAAAGGCCGTTCCTCTCTGGCAGCCGGTGCATCTGCCTCACTGTGTCAATGCGGAGGATGCCGTTGATCCGTCGGGTAATTATTACAGGGGGCCGGCCTGGTACCGTACGCAGCTGGAGCTGCACAATCCTTATGCAGGCGGCAGGATACTATTGCATTTTGAAGGAGCGGGTCAGAAGACGGAAGTATACATCTATACCACCAAGGTGGGAAGCCATACGGGCGGCTATGATGAATGGACCGTAGATATCACCGATGCCGTGGCTGCTTTTGCGGGTACCGAAGTATGCCGCACTCAATTCCATGGAAAGATACCGTTGCTGGTGAGGACCGATAATTCACGTGATCTCGAAATGATCCCTTCGGGCATGTCCGACTTTAATCTGTATGGAGGTATATATCGCAGGCTGTTCTTAAAATATGTTCCGGCCGCGTCGATCGACCAGGTGCTGATCAGGGCGGAGGTGGATAGTTTGGGGCGGCGGGGCGTGGTGCATACGACAGTGTTGTCATCCGGGAAGGGGAAATATTCGTTGGAACTGAGGGATCCTACCGGCAGGATAGTCTGGACCGGGACGGATACTGATATGGTTGTGAAGAAACCTCATCTGTGGTCGCCGGATGATCCTGCTCTCTATACTGTGCGGGTGACCCTGCGGACGGCCGGCGGCGATAGCTGTGTGGAATCCCATCGGATAGGTTTCCGGCATTTCAGCTTTAAAGATCATGGGCCTTTTTTCCTGAATGGGCAGCGCCTTTTGCTGCGGGGAACTCACCGTCACGAGGATCACGCCGGGCTGGGAGCTGCGATGACGGAAGACCTGATGCGGCGGGAGATGATCCTTATCAAGGAGATGGGGGTGAATTTTATAAGATTGGGTCATTATCAGCAGTCACCCATTATACTGGATCTTTGCGACAGCCTGGGCATCCTGGCATGGGAAGAAATACCGTGGTGCCGCGGAGGGTTGGGCGGCGCGATGTACCAGCAGCAGGCCCGGGACATGCTGACCCATATGATCGGACAGCATTTTAACCATCCGGCCATCATCATCTGGGGGCTTGGTAATGAGAATGACTGGCCCGGAGATTTCCCTGAATTCGACAAGGAAAAGATCCGACATTTTATGCAGGAGCTGAATGATCTTGCGCATCGCCTGGATCCGTCGCGTCGTACGGCTATCCGTCGCTGTGATTTTTGCAAGGACATACCGGATATTTATTCTCCTTCCATCTGGGCGGGATGGTACAGAGGTGTCTATACTGACTACCGCAGTATCTCCGAACAGGAGTCGAAAAAAGTAGATCATTTTCTTCATGTGGAATGGGGAGGGGACAGTCATGCGGGACGACATGCGGAGAACCCCGTAAAGAACGACTGGAGCGAATCGTATATGTGTGATCTTGTAGACTGGCATTTAAAGGAACAGGATTCCATGCCCTGGCTAACGGGGACGGCGCAATGGTGTTTTAAGGATTTCTCCACGCCCCTGCGGCCGGACAATCCCGTGCCCTATGTCAATCAGAAAGGAGTGGTGGAGAGGGACCTGACAAGGAAAGAGGCATACTATGTATTCCAATCGTATTGGTCACGCCAGCCGATGGTGCATATTTATGGTCATTCCTGGTCCGTGCGCTGGGGAGACGAGGGGCAACTGCGGCAGGTGAAGGTGTATTCCAATTGCGAGGAGGCTGTCCTGTATCTCAATGGGAAAAGCTTTGGTATGCGGCATCGTAATGACCAGGACTATCCTGCAGCCGGCCTGCGATGGGACCTGTCTTTCCGCCGGGGAGAGAATGTGGTCCGGGTGGTGGCTCGTAGAGGAGGGGTTGTCGTGGAAGATTCGACCCATTTTGAGTACCAGACAGAGAAGTGGGAAAAGCCTGCAAAGATAAGGATGGATAAAGTAAGCGAAGAAGGGGGAATTGCCACCGTGCGTGTGCGGCTGCTGGATAAAAATGATGTTCTTTGTCTGGATGCCGCGGACTGGGTGAGCTTTGGACTGACAGGCGATGGCAGGCTGATCGACAATATGGGTACTTCCACCGGATCGAGATATGTACAGGCGAGCAATGGACAGGCCATTATCCGGCTGTATACCCGCCATGGCCACTCTGTGATCAGCGCCCGATCAGGTGCATTGCCGACGGTGTTCTTATCGTTGGCTGCTACTGATAGTGTTTTGGCTGTAGCAGAGAAGATATTGAGAAGGGCGGCTCTTGACGAGGCTGCCTGGGCTTTGCGGCAGGCGCCCATTACTGTTACATCCTCCCGATGTCCCCGCAGCGCCGGCGGGCTGCATGATTTTTATTCGGAAGGAGATTACTGGTGGCCGGATCCCCAACATCCTGATAGCCCATATATCCAGCGGGACGGCATGACCAATCCTGATAATTTTACCGCACACCGCCAGGCCATGATACGACTGAGCCGTATAGTGGGTGCACTGGCTACGGCGTACAGGCTTACGGGAGATGCCCGTTATGTTCGCCCGGCATTGGAACATTGCAGGGCCTGGTTTGTGGATACTGCTACCTGTATGAACCCTGCTCTTTCTTTCGCACAGGCCATCAAGGGGCGGGCTACCGGCAGGGGCATCGGGATCATCGATACGATACAGCTAATGGAAGTGGTGGAAGGTCTTGAGGCAATGGAGGATGATCCTGCTATGGACAAGGATTTGCTGGCGCGTATAAGGAAGTGGTTTAGTGAGTATTTAAAATGGCTTATTACTCACCCTTATGGGAAGGATGAGATGAATGCAGCCAATAACCACGGTACCTGCTGGGTTATGCAGGTGGCGGCTTTTGCTCATTTTACAGGGGATGGGGAGCTGATGGATCTTTGCCGCCGCCGTTATAAGGAAGTTCTTTTGCCCGGGCAGATGGATGCGGACGGCAGCTTCCCCCGCGAATTGAAAAGAACAAAGCCATATGGGTATTCTCTTTTTAATTTAGATGCCATGGCGACTATCTGTCAACTGCTGTCGACGCCGGAAGACGATCTGTGGCGATGTCAGACAGCGGATGGACGCAGCATTGAAAAAGGCATTGCATTCATGGCCCCTTATATTGCGGACAAAGGCAAGTGGCCTTATGCGCATGATGTGATGTACTGGAACGAGTGGCCGGTGGCGCAGCCGGCGCTGCTGTTTGGGGCCAGTGCGTTGGGGCGTAATGATTGGCTTCGGATCTGGGAAGGGCTTGATCACGCTCCTGCCAATGAGGAGGTGATACGCAATCTGCCGGTGCGGCATCCTATTTTATGGTTAAACAAATACTACCAATGAATAAATGTATTCTCTTTTGTTTGTTCTTCTCCTTGTCAGCGGTAGCGCAGGATCGTGACCGTCAGGCGATCGAGGCGGCTGAAAAAGGCTGGTGGCCTCCCACGATGAAAGATCATGATGCGCGTATCAGCTGGTGGCGTGAGGCCCGGTTTGGCATGTTTATTCACTGGGGCGTATACTCCCGTGCGGGCGGCGAATGGAAGGGGCATAAAGTGGAGGGTTATGCCGAACATCTTATGCGTAAGGAAAAGGTCAGCCGGAAAGAATATTTAGAGTTGGCGCATGGTTTCGATCCTGTAAAGTTCAATGCAGAGCAGTGGGTGCTTCATGCCAAGCAGGCAGGTATGAAATATATGATCATTACATCCAAGCATCATGATGGTTTTGCCATGTATGATTCGAAGGTCTCCGACTTTAATGTTGTCAAACAGACGGCCTGGAATAAGGACCCCATGGCGGCGCTGTCCGCGGCCTGTAAAAAATACGGGATCAAATTTGGGTTCTATTATTCTCATGCCTTCGACTGGGAATATCCCGGTGCGCCCGGTAATGACTGGGAATACAATAATCCCGCGGGCGATAAACAATTGTTTGGCGGTCTTAGGTGGTATGATCTTCATCCGGACCTGCTGGAAAAGGCGCGTCATTATGTGGATACGAAAGCTATTCCACAGATCAGGGAGCTGATAAAGAAATATCATCCCGACATCCTGTGGTTCGATACGCCCAGTAAGCTTCCTTTTTCCGAGAACCTGAGGATCTTACAGGCCTTACGGGAAGTCGATCAGCACGTAGTGGTCAACGGCCGGCTGGCCAGGGATGGAGATAATAATTTCGGGGATTATAAGAATACTGCCGACCGGCCTGCAGAATTTTATCCTGTCACCGGCGACTGGGAAGCGATCCCCACTACCAACGAGTCGTATGGGTATCATAAATATGACAGCAGTCACAAGGCCGCTGCCTTTTTTATCCAGCTGCTGGCCAAGGCGGCATCCAGGGGCGGCAACCTGCTGATGAATATCGGCCCCAAAGGCGATGGGACTTTCGATGAGAAGGACCTGCATATCCTGCGGGGCATCGGAAAATGGATGGATGTCAATGGAGAAAGCATCTATGGTACGGCTGCGGGTCCTTTGCCGTTGCAAAACTGGGGCGTGTCCACGTTGAAAGGCGACAAGCTATATCTCCATGTGCTTGACTGGCCTGCCGATGGAAAATTATATGTAGGAGGGCTGAAGGGTGAAGCAGCCCGAATATATCCGCTGGGCGAGCCCGGGAAAACCTGGCATGGGGTCGTATCGAACGATAAGGACCTCGTCATCGATGTCCCCCGTCAGGCGCCGGATACGGTGAATACTATCATTGTCGTCGAGCTGAAAAAAGGATGGCAGACCGACAGTGTACGGTGTATCGCTCCCAATATTCCCTCTACGCGTCTGCTGGCATTTGACGCTACGCAGCATGGGAAGGGTTTTGGGTTTGGCGACGGGAAGGCTGGCAGGTTCTATGTCGATGGATGGAGCAGCAAGGACCAGTGGCTTAGCTGGAATTTCCGCACGATGGCGTCGGGTACTTATCATATTAGTTTTAAATACAGGACAGGAGAGGGGCTGGGCGGCGCCTTTCAATGGCAGGCCGATGGGTATGCCGGAAATTATAAGATAGACACGGGAGGGAAGGATGCGGTCCTTACGGCTGATCTGGGTGAGGTCTCTCTGAGTGCGGGCGTACATGAGCTCAGCATTAAGCCTGTTGATATTCCTGCGCGTCAGTTGATGAGATTGCTGGAAGTAGATTTGATGCGGTCCTGGCAAGTGGATGCTTCTGCGGGGCGCGGAGAGATAAACCTGCCTCGAGTGATGGCCGATGCCGAGGAGCAGACACGTATATTATTGCATGCGCTGGCGGGGAAAAGTCCCGGACCGGACAGTGTTTTTTCACCACGTACGCTGGTGGATGGAAAGCTGAAAACTGTGTCATCGAGGGATTGGACCAGCGGATTTTTCCCGGGCGAGCTTTGGTTCCTTTATCAATACACCGGGAAGGAGGAGTGGAAAAGGGAGGCGCAGGCCTATACCGCCCGTATGGAGCGGGAAAAGTTCAACGGCACTACACATGACATGGGCTTCAAGATCTATTGCAGCTATGGGAATGGCTACCGTCTGACAAAGGACGAAGCCTATAAGCAGCTGATCATACAGGCTGCCCGGACGCTGTCTACGCGATTCAATCCGAAGGTGGGCTGTATCCGCAGCTGGGATCATCACAAAGAGCTCTGGGGGTATCCCGTCATCATCGACAATATGATGAACCTGGAATTGTTGTTCGAGGCGACGAAGCTGACAGGGGATCCATCCTTTTATAAGATAGCAGTCACGCACGCCAATACCACCATGCGGAATCATTATCGTGCAGACTACAGCTCCTTCCACGTAGTGGATTATGATACTGCTACCGGCAGGATAGTGAAGCGTATGACCTGGCAGGGATATAGCGATTCGTCCGCATGGGCGCGGGGTCAGGCATGGGGATTGTATGCGTATACGATGTGCTATCGTGAGACGGGGGACAAGACTTATTTGAGACAGGCCGAGCATATTGCCGGCTATATCCTTCCGCGGCTACCGGAAGACAAGGTTCCTTATTGGGATTTCAATGCGCCGGGTATACCCGATGAGCCAAGGGATGCGTCTGCTGCTGCGGTGATCGCGTCGGCGTTGTATGAGCTGAGTAAATACAGTGATAAGGGCGCCGAGTTCCGGCAGACGGCGGATAAAATTTTGCAGAGCCTGACGAGCCGTTACCGGAGTGGCATCGGCGCTAACAGTGGTTTTATACTGCTGCATAGCACAGGGTCCAAGCCTTCTGCATCGGAAGTAGATGTGCCTATCAACTATGCGGACTATTATTACCTGGAGGCATTGCTAAGGTCTTCGGCCATCGGGCAAGCGGCCGGCCGGTGATTGGGCTGCCGCGGTAGCTGCGGGGTCGGCTATGAGGTCAAAATAGTTGAATAAAAGGCCAGGATATAAGGATGTGATGTGGAGATTATTGAGGTATTTGCAAATACAAAATTTGTTTACGTATGAAGAAGATACTTATTGTGATCCTGTTGTTGAACCAGGCAGCATCCGCGCAAACCCTTAGCCGGGATGAAAGAATGGAGTGGTGGCGGGAGGCCCGTTTTGGCATGTTCATTCACTGGGGCGTGTATGCTGTTCCGGCCGGTAGCTATAAGGGACAACGCATCAACAAAGCGGCGGAATGGATCATGAACAGGGGAAAGATCCCCGTGGCGGACTATCAGCAATTTGCTCATCAGTTCAATCCCATAAAATATGATCCGGAGGCCTGGGTAAAAATGGCAAAGGACGCGGGTATGAAATATATCGTCATTACAGCAAAGCATCATGACGGCTTTGCACTTTTCAAGACCAGCGCCAGCAAGTGGAATGTCGTGGATGCCACCCCATATGGCAAGGACCTGTTGAAGCCTCTGGCGGCGGCCTGTCGTAAATATGGTCTTCGGCTGGGATTTTATTATTCCCAGGCGCAGGATTGGAACAATCCCGGCGGCGCTGCGGCAAGAAAGGTTACTTCCGAAGGATGGGCCAATCCCGACTCGGCCCGTATAGATGCGTATACTGCCGCCCATCACGGTCATTGGGATCCTGCCCAGACGACGGATAGCATGGGCGACTATATCAACAGGGTGGCGGCCCCGCAGGTAAAGGAATTGCTGACCAACTATGGAGATGTGGCCGTGCTCTGGTGGGACACGCCAACGGATATGACGGACGCCTGGGCGGAGAAGCTGAATGCACTCCTGTCCCTGCAACCAAAGATCATTACAAACGACCGGCTCAAACGGCCCAACTTCCCCGGCGATTATAAGACACCCGAACAAAAGATACCCAACCTGTCCGAGCTGGATGGCAAAGACTGGGAAACCTGTATGACGATGAATGGCACCTGGGGCTATAAGAGCTATGACAACAACTGGAAGACACCCACGACCCTGATCCATAACCTCGTGGACATTGCCTCCAAGGGTGGTAACTACCTGCTGAATGTAGGACCTACTGCTGAAGGCGAGTTCCCTCAGGGTAGTGTCGATGCGTTAAAGGCCATCGGCGCCTGGATGAAGGTCAATAGCGAAGCCATCTATGACACGAAAGCGAGTCCTTTTGGTCTGCTGCCCTGGGGTCGTTGTACCAAAAAAGTGCAGGGCGGGAATACCGTGCTGTATCTTTCCGTATTTGACTGGCCAGCGGATGGGAAGCTGACCGTGCCGGGACTAAAGAATGCCGTGGTGGGTGCGAAGCTGCTGGCAGGCGGCGCTGTGTTGAAGACAGCTGCTGGTGATGGAGGATTGACCATACAAGTGCCGGAGAAGGCGCCGGATGCTATTGCCAGTGTCATTCGGCTAGAGGTCAACGGTACACTATAAGCTAATTCACTTTATTCATATGGCCCGCTGGGCACGGTTTGTCGAGGATCACCCCGGAGTACTGCAAATGTATTTCGGGGTGTCGTGTTTTTACACCGGCCTAAATGGAACCCCGTAGCAAGCCAATATAGCTTGTTATAAGGGCAATTGAGAGGAACGAGACACTGCATACATTCTCTTATTTGCATACAGAACATCCAAAACTCACAACTGACGCTGTATGAAAAAACATTTTCATTCCAGGCTGTTATTGCCCTGGGATTACCGCTCATTTTTTCTCCTCCTATTTTTTACATTATGTATTTCCACCCTCCAGGCACAGACAAATGTTGTCAGGGGTACTGTACTGGACACCAAGGGTAACCCCCTGCCGGGTGTAAGTGTCACTGTTAAGGGCACCGGTATGGGTACTACTTCGGACAGCAGTGGCCGGTTCCATCTGTCCGTACCCAGCCCTCAATCCATCCTGGTGTTCTCGCTGGTAAGCTATGAGAACAAGGAGGAAACTGCCGGCAGGAAGCAGAAGATGATGATCACGATGAACGAGGGCGGTAACAGCCTCAACGATGTCGTTGTCATCGGCTATGGCACCGCCAAAAAAAGAGATCTTACGGGCTCCATCACTTCCATCTCCGCCAAGCAACTGGAAGAACGTCATCCGGCCAGTCTGGGAGATGCTTTACAGGGTATGGCGGCCGGTGTGCTCGTTACTACGAGCTCGGTTCCGGGCGGTCAGCCGAATATACGTATCCGCGGCTATTCCACTTTTTCCAGCGCGGGCAACAATCCCTTGTATGTGATCGACGGGGTATTGTCCGACAATATGGACTGGGTCAACCCCAATGATGTGCAGTCTGTGGAGATATTGAAGGATGCCGCCTCTGCCGCCATCTATGGCTCCCGCTCGGCCAATGGCGTGATCCTTATCACGACCAAGCGGGGTCTGGAAGGTAAGCCCAGGATCAATGTGCAGTACCTGCATACATCCGGCATACTGGCGCACAAGCTGCCGCAGTCCAATTCCAAAGAGGTGCGGCTGTACAGACAGGAGCAGCAGAACAGTCCCACCGCCGGCGGCAACACGGACTCGCTGAACCCCAGCTTCAATGCGGACAACGATTACCAGGATCAGCTGACGCGGGTAGCGCAGAAGGACCAAATAGATTTTGGCGTCAGCGGCGGCGCGAAGAATATGAATTATTTTACGAGCGTGCGGGCATTGGACGACCAGGGACTGGTGGTGAACAGCTATGCCAAATCACTGCTTTTGCGGGCCAATATCGAATTCTCGCCTACCGCCAAATTCAAATATACCAGCCGATTCCAATTTGGGTATACAACGGGTAATAAGATCGACGAGGGCAATACCATCTTCCAGGCTTTTCAACGGCCTGCGAATTATGAAGTGTATTATCCCGACGGCAGCCTGGTAGGATATCTCAGCGGCCGGCGCAATCCGCTGGCGGTAGCGCTCCTGCAGGTGAATCTCAACCAGAACTACCAGGGCACGTTGTTCAACCAGATAGACTATCAGATCCTGCCTTCTTTGAAGGCTACTACCAATGTCGTGCTGAACTATGGCGAGACGCGGACACAGGGGTTTTTACCCAAGCTGCTGAGTTCCGCCAATCCCCTGACCAATGCCGGGAGCGAAGGTTTTTCCAGGACCGTCAACTGGCAATACCAGGCTTTCTTCAACTACAATAAGACATTTGGGAAGGATCATTCCTTTACGGGACTGGCCGGCTTCAGCGCTGAGAACACGCAGATGAACAGCGCCTCCCTGGCGGATGTAAACTATGTTAGCGAGCAGGTGATAACGTTGAATTCCGGGACGATCGTCCCTTCGGGCACGACTACCAGCGCGTCGGGCAATTCCCTTGCCTCGCTGTTTGGAAGGGCCATGTATAGCTATAAAGGGAAGTATATAGGGAGCGCGACATTTCGTCGTGACGGCTCTTCCAGATTTGGCGCGAACAATCGATGGGGCAATTTTATTTCCGGCGCCGTGGCCTGGCGATTTACGGACGAGCGTTTTATGAGCTGGTCCGGCGGGGTGCTCGACGATGGGAAGCTGCGTGTCAGCATCGGGCAGACCGGTAATGAACGTATCGGCAACTATGACGCGCAGAACAAATATGATTTCGGCAGCTATTTCTATAACCTGCAATCCGGGGTAGCGCCCAACACTTCCTTTGGCAATCCCAACCTGAAGTGGGAAAGCACCGTACAGAAGGATGTGGGGGTAGACCTCAGCTTTTTCAGGGGCAGGCTGCTCATCGTTGCCGACTATTATATCAAGACCACCAGCGACATGCTATACAGCCGTCCGCTGCCCAGGGAGACAGGGTATAACAATGTCCGGGTGAATGTAGGCACTGTAGAGAACAAGGGATTTGAGCTTACCCTCACCGGAAGGCCGCTGGTCAAGAGAGGTTTCGACTGGCTGGTCACAGGCAATCTTTCCATCGAGCGGGGTGTGGTAAAAGAATTGAACGGAGACCAGCCCTTTATCACCGGCAACAGCAGCGATGCGGGGAATGCCGCCTGGCTGATCAGGGAGGGCGGCGCCCTGGGTGACTTCTATGGCTGGAAGCAGGTGGGTGTATATGCGTACGATCAATCCAATGCTTATAATGACAATTGGGAAAAGCTTACGCCCAACTTCGACAAGGATGGCAAGTTCCAGGGATATACGTTCAAAGGCCAGCCGTATACCGGGGCTGTACACAGTGTTTATGGGAGGGGAACGAAGCTGAAGGGCGGCGATGCGGAGTTTGCCAATATCACCAGGGACAGCGTCATCGACAATTCGGACCGTACCGTGCTGGGGAATGCGCAGCCCAAATTCTATTTCTCCGTAATGAATACCATTAGGTATAAACAATTCTCTCTTTCCTTCACCTTCAATACCCAATGGGGTAATAAGATCTACAACAATGCCGCCAGGGTGCTGGATGACTATGGCACTGCCAATATCATTCCTCAGCCCTATGTGATCTATCATATGTGGAGGAAGCAGGGAGATGTCACGAATGTGCCTGTGTACAGGAGCAGCAGCGTGGGGAATGTAAGGGTGAGCGATAGGTTTATCGAGGATGGCTCCTTTGTGCGGCTGGCGTATATGCAGCTGAGCTATCTGCTACCTTTCCCGATGGCCCGGAAAATATTCGCACAGAATGTGAACGCCTATATCTATGGCAGCAATCTGCTGACATGGACCAACTATACCTGGTATGACCCCGAATTCCCTTCTTCGGACCCTCTGCAATTGGGGCAGGATGGCGGCAACTACCCAAGGCGCAGGGAAATAGGATTAGGCCTCAACATATACTTCTGACCTTAAAAATACTGACATGACCCGAGCTTGCGAGAGCCATGATACCATTAAATAAACATTAACTCATCATGAAAAGACTCTTTTATCTTATCGTATTGGCGTCGGCGGCGGTCCTGCCTGGCGCCTGCAAAAAATTTTTAGACAAGAAACCGCAGACGGAGATCGTGACCAGCGCCTTCTGGAAGACCGAGGATGATATCAAGGCCGCTATTGCGGGTATGTACAGCGGCTTGCAGGATGTCTGCAGCACCAACTTTTTTTATTGGGGTGACTCCCGCAGCGATAACTTTTATGATAATCCCAAATACGGGAATGTATCGTATTATACGAATGGGCTGACCTCATCCATCAATGGTTCCGACTGGAGCACGTTGTATACTGTCATCGGTCGTGCGAATGACCTCCTGAAGCATGTTCCCCAGGTAAAGATCCTGCAGCCCGGCATCGATCAGAAGGCCATCAACTATTATCTTTCCGAAGCCCGGAATGTGCGGGCCTGGTGCTATTTACAGCTGGTAAAGGTATGGGGGGATGCACCGTTGTGGACCATTCCCTTTGACAGTATTGGTATCGATCCCTACAAGGCCCGAACGTCTGCCCAATACCTTTTAGACAGCCTGATCATTCCCGACCTGCTGACGGCCGCTGCTTTGTCTGACCCCAACCAAAAGCTTGTATGGGAGGCGAATTTAGGGACCTCTTATGCTGCCCTGATGGATGCGAGCATGTGGAAGCATGATTATACCAGCGCCATCAATTGGTATAATAAGCTCACCGGACTCAAGCGATACGGCCTGGAGCCCACCGCCACCTGGAAGAATCTTTTTATTTCTCCTTCGAAGACCGTGGAAAATATCTGGAGTCTTTACTGGGACTGGACCACCGATGGGGGCGCCGGCATATCCGGTGAGATCGGGGCCGGCAATACGAACAGTACGTTTATGACCTCGGATGTCATGTGGAACTATTTTTCCACCACTACCAGCGATATCCGGGGCGCGCAGTCTGTCGACCTGAAAGTAAAGGCACATGACAAGGCGTGGAAGTTCTATGCCCCAAACCTGGACTCCAAGGGCAACCAGATCTATCCTGCCAACAACCAGGCCAATGTATACTTTCCCCTGTACCGGCATGCGGATATGATGCTGCTGCGGGCGGAGGCCGCCAATGATCTGAGTGATCCGGCAACGGCGCTGACCCTGTTGAACCAGGTGCATGTACGTGCGGGGTTGACGGCGTATGTTGCGACGGACCTGCCCGACTCGGCGACCATGAGCAATGCCATTCTAAAGGAGCGGCAGTATGAGCTGTTCGCCGAAGGCCGCCGATTTTTCGACCTTGTCCGGAATGGGATCGTGGTGAAGGTCATGGACCCTATCATAAAGGCCCGGAAGCCCGATGCCATCGGCTTTGGCGCGGACACGAGGACCATCCTTTGGCCGCTGAACATTGCGGTGCTGAATGCCAATCCCAAGCTGGTGCAGAATGCGCCTTATAACTGATATGTTCCGCTTAACTGACTGATAAAAAATAGTATATGCTACAACGATGGTTTGTTCTTTCAATAGTGTTGCTGACGATGCTCACCGGCTGTAAGAAGTTCCTGGGACTAAATCTACAAGAAGATACGGCTCATGATCCCTATGTGCTGGACCCGCATATTAAAATGAATGCCTGGCAATATTTACGGCATAGGAGTGGTGTCGAGGCTGCTACCGGAGGCGACTCCGTATTCAAGCTGATGTATCAGGCCGTGCTTTATTCGGGCATCGACACCAATGAGTACACGAAATCCGACAGGACCTTTATTTTCCTGCATAACAATGCGGTGATAAACTATACGACCACGGCTCCCATTGTACCTACCAATACCTGCTACTGGGGATATTATAAGGTAACGGATTCACTCCGCCCGGCAACTTCCTGGACAGACTATACTCCGGAGCAGGTAAAGAGCTGGCTGCAATATCTTATCGTGCAGGGGAGCTATACGTATGAAAACCTGACGCCTACGGAGATCACCGTCAATACATTGCAGCCACCGGGGACGGATACGCTGAATCCGGAAGGCATCATGACCCTGGAAAGGTTGAAGACGCAGGACGCCAAGATCAGGATCAACGGTTTTGTCAATTCTTTCAGCTATGTGGATGTGCGCTCGGGCGGCATACTAAGCACCAATGGTCCTATTCATGTGGTCGATGCATGCGTATTGTACAAACCTCAATAATAGACATATGCCAATATAGTTGAATAAATAGCAGTTTTAGCAAAACGGATGCAGGCTAAAAAGTGGTTAGTTGCATTTGATCATACGGCCTGTTTGCCGGGGTCAAATTAACCAACAATTGCCAATATGAAAAGATTACTATGCGCCTGCATCTTCCTTTTCTGGACCGCTGTCCTGTCTGCACAGGTCACTCCGGTGAAGGGGAAGATCATCAGCCTGACGGGGGAGCCGTTATCGGGAGCCTCCATTGTCGTCAAGGGAACACATACCGGGACCGTCTCGGATGCGGACGGGAGCTTCCAGCTCAACGTTGCTCTTAACACCATCCTCGTCATTTCACACACAGGATTTCTCACCAAGGAGGTAAAGGCCGCCGGCACGCTTAGCATCGCCCTGACGGAGAATAAGAACGACCTGGACCAGGTCATCGTGGTTGGATATGGTACCCGTAAGAAATCCGATGTCACGGGCTCCATCACTTCCATCACCGAGAAGGCCATACAGGATGTGCCTGCGGCCAACCTCAGCCAGGCCCTGCAGGGACAGGGGGCCGGCATCGATATACAGAAGAAGAATGGGAATAGCAAACCAGGCCAGTCGCCAACCATTCTCGTCCGCGGTATGCGAAGCGTCAAGGCGGGCAATGACCCTCTTTTTGTCGTTGACGGCATACCATTTCAGGGAAGCATAGACGATATCAACCAGGATGATGTGGCATCCATCGAAGTGTTGAAGGATGCGTCCTCCACCGCCATTTATGGGAGCCGCGGCGCCAATGGCGTTATACTGGTGACCACCAAGCGGGGCCGGGCGGGTATGAAGCCAACCGTGTCCTATAGCGCCTATGCGGGCGTTTCCAACTGGCTGGGGGAATATCCCGTAATGAACGGCCCGCAGTATCTGCAGCTAAAGAAATGGGCCACTTTTATCGGCAATCCGGGTATGTATACCTCGGTGGATGACCCGGCGATACTCACCTCGGCCCTTGCGCCGGAAGAAAGACAGGGTGTCGCCATGGGCCGCAGCACGGACTGGCAGAAGCTCGTGTACCGGTCCGGCGTCAGCACGGATCATCAATTAAGTCTTTTAGGCGGTACGGATAATACGCAATACGCATTGGGCGCGGGCTATTATAGTGAGACGGGGGTATACCCGGGGCAGTCGTTCAAGCGATATTCCCTGAAGATAAGCGTGGATCAGAAGCTGGGGAACTATTTCAAGATAGGGCTCAGCACGTTGAATACGTTCACAACAACCAAAGGGGAGAGTGTCAACCCCATGGGGCAGGCATTACGGGCCAGTCCGCTGGTCTCGCCTTACGACACGACGGGCAAGCTGATCAATGGCTTTTTGCCGGGCAGCGCCAACCAGGTATGGAATCCACTGGCGGATTTCCTGCCGGGGGCATCTATTGAAAAGAGGGACAGGCTCGGAACTTTCTCCACCCTGTACCTCGAGGTCAGCCCCTTCAAGGGTCTGAAGTACCGATTTAATGGCGGCGCCGAGATACGCTCCGACATCTATGGTAATTTTTACTCCAGGTACACGACGAACAACCTCGGGGTTTCTTCCACGGCGGAGAACGCTACCACAGAGACTACCAGCTATACGCTGGAGAACCTTCTTATCTATGACAAGACCATTGCGGAGCGGCATAAGATCAATTTCACCGGATTGTATAGCTTTCAGAAATATTCTCCGCAGAACAGCGACTTCACCTATAACAACCTGCTGTCCGACCAGGCTCAATACTATAACCCTGCCCTTGGCTCGAACTTTACCGGGAAGGGCTACCTGCAGCCCTGGTCGCTCATTTCGTATATGGGCCGGATCAACTATTCCTACAACGACAAGTATCTGTTGACGCTGACCATGCGTTCAGACGGATCTTCCCGGCTGGCTCCGGGTAACAAATACCATGTATTCCCTTCTGCCGCGGCTGCCTGGAATGTGATAAAAGAGCCTTTTATGAGCAGGGTTTCGGCCTTTTCCAATCTCAAGCTGAGAGCCAGCTTTGGTTCGGTGGGCAATCCTGCCATCGACCCTTTCCAGACCCTGGGCTCGCTGACGAATGTTTCTTACAATTACGGGTCTACGGTGACGACGGGGCTTTATCCCAATGCGGCGCCTAACCCCAGCCTGTCCTGGGAGTATACGGCCACAGCTAATATCGGCCTTGACTTTGGATTTTTCCAGAACAGGTTGTCGGGTTCTATCGACTTCTATCATGCCTATACGAAGGATATGATCATGCCTGTATCGCTGCCGGCGACATCGGGTATACCTGCACAGATACTTACCAATATCGGCAAGAGCGAGAATAAGGGTGTCGAGCTGCACCTGGCAGCCGATATCATACAGCCCCGGACCAGTCACGACATCGGGTGGTCGGCGGATGTCAACTTCTTTATCAACAGGGGTCAGATCACACAGCTGCTGCCCAACATCAATACAAAAGTGAATGGCCGTCCAGCCGACATTGCCAACAAATGGTTTGTGGGCGAGCCCATCGGGTCCATTTACGACTACCAGCGGATAGGTATCTGGCAGGCTACTACCAAGGATTCGCTGGCGGCCAAGACCCTTGGACAGACGATCACCGGCACGAAGTCTGTTATCGGACAGGCAAAAATTGCCGACCGGAATGGAAATGGGGTCATCGATGCAGGGGATATGACCATCCTTGGTACACCGCAGCCGAAGTGGGAGGGTGGTACCACGCAGCGGATCACTTATCGCAACTTCGACTTCACCATCGTGGTTTTTGCCCGTGTGGGTGGAATGATCTCCTCCGCGCTGTTTGGAGCGGGTTTTTCCAATACCATGCAGGCCAACTACAACAACCTGAATGTGGCCTACTGGACGCCGAACAACCCGACGAATGCCTGGCCCAAAGCCAATTCGGCGCAGACCAATCCGCCCAATCTTTCCACCTTCGGATATTTCGATGCGACCTTTTTAAAGATCAGGAGCATGAGCCTGGGCTATAGCATTCCGTCCGCCATCGTCAAGCGGTGGGGTGTCAAGTCCGTGCGGGTATATGCTACCGCAAAGGATCCTTTTATCCTCTTCTCGCCGTACAGGAATAAGTACCATGGGCTCGATCCCGAAGCCAGCGGTCCCAAGTCGAGCAGCGATCCTACTGCGACGCTCAACCTGGATACGCCGCCATCCTGGTCCATGCTTTTTGGTCTGAATGTAACTTTTTAAAAATCCTATCATGAATAAGATAATTTTTTTGATGCTATTGACCGTCCTGTCGGGAATAGCCTGTAGCAAGCAACTGAAAGAGAATCCGCAATCTGTCGTAACACCTGATTTTTTCAAGACCGCCCAGGGCTTTCAATCCGGACTGGATGCGGCGTATGCCGGCATGCGTAATCTTTGGGGTACGGAAAACCTCTTTACCATCACCTGTATCGGGACCGATGAGTTTATCACCGGCAATGACGGGACGGGGAACAATATCAACTATTACAGCAGCGGCTATACGCCCGCCGATGGAAAGCTTTCCCCGATCTGGAACAACTGTTACACTTTTATCAATACCTGTAATGGATTGGTTGACTTCGGTCCGACGATCACAGGAATGGACACCGTGAAGCGTTCGGAGATGCTGGGTGAAGCCAAGTTCCTGCGGGCTAATTATTACTTTGTCCTTGTGCAGTTCTGGGGGAATGTCACGCTGAACAAGCATTTTCAGTCCTTGCCCAGCACCGCCGCACAGCGTGATCCAAGCTCCGATGTGTATGACTTTATCATACAGGACCTGCAGGATGCTATTGCGGCGCTGCCCCCCAGCCCGACACAGGGTGGGATATTGCCCGGCAAGGCCACTGCTGCCGCTGCGAGACATCTGCTGGCGAAAGTGTATCTGACAAGGGCCAGCTCGTCCGCGGCACATTCCGACGATTATCAGAATGCGTATACCCTGGCTTCGGGATTGATCACCAACAGCGCCTCTTTGGGTCTGGGGCTGCTACCCGACTTTGGGAGTGTGTTCCAGGAAGGCAATGAGACCAATAAGGAAGTGCTTTGGACCGTGCAGCATACGTCCAACATAGCCTACAATGGCTCGGCGGCACAGAATAGCAGCGGTCCGGATAATGTGCTGGTGCATATGTGGGTGCCCAAGTACGAGACCTTTGTACCGGGTATGCAGCGGGACATTTTGGATGGAAGACCTTATATCCGTGCCGTGCCCACCCGCTGGCTGACAGATACCGTGTTTGCGGACAAGACCAATGACACCCGGTATAGCAAGACCTTTCAGACCGTCTGGTACTGTAACAATGCCGCCGGTATCCCTAAATGGCCTAACCCTGTTCCAGCCGGCGTCGATCCTTCCCTGGCAGGCAAGCCCAAATTTACGCTGGGGGACACTGCCTGTTATATGCCCGGCATCGATGTTTCGGATGCCACTATCGCCGCTACACGTTATCTGCTGATGCCGCCCCGGAAATATAATATCCAGATGAGGCCATATATGCGTAAATATGTGGATACGCATCGTCCCGATATGAATTCGCCTTCGATACGTCCTGTCATCGTGTGGACCTTGTCGGAGACCTATCTTATTGCCGCCGAAGCTGCGTATATGATGAACCAGCCGACGACCGCGCTTGGATATATCAATACCATTCGGGAGCGGGCGGCTTATCCTACCGGGAATGTGTCGGCGATGGATGTTACCGAGGCTGATCTTTCGCAGGACTTTATATTGAATGAACGTTCCCGGGAGCTGTGCGGGCAGATGGTAAGGTGGTGGGACCTGGTACGGACGCATCAGCTGCTGCCCCGGGTGATCGCGCATAATTCGGATGGCAGGTTCAATATTGTTCCTAAGGATACCTTGAGACCTATACCCCAGACACAGATGAATGCGGTGACGTCGGGTCCCCCTTATGGACCGATGGGAGACCCGTTGTGGAATTAATTAATGGCTGATCCGCCAGATAGTATTACCGGCGTCATCTGCTACGAGGAGCGATCCGTCTCCGAGTGCGATGACGCCGACTGGCCTTCCATAGACCTCGTTCTTTGATGCGTCGGCCATAAAGCCTGTAAGGAAATCCTCCGGCTTGCCCGGCTGTCCGTTGTGGAAGGGAACGAATATGACCTTGTAGCCTGCGAATTCGCTGCGATTCCATGAGCCGTGCTGACCGATGAAGGCGCCATTGCGATATTTTTCCGGGAATGTGTTGGCGGTATAAAAGACCAGGCCCAGCGAGGCTGTATGTGCGCCTACCGGCACATCGGGAACCAGCGTTCTGGCTACCAGGTCCGGACGTTGGCCTTTTAGTCTTGGGTCTTCATGGTGACCAAAATAGGCATAGGGCCAGCCATAGAAGCCTCCTTCTTTTACGCTGGTGAAATAGTCTGGTACCAGGTCGTCTCCCAGGCTGTCCCTTTCGTTGACAGCTGTCCACAGGATCTTTGTCCCCGGCTGCCAGTCCATGCCCACCGGGTTGCGGATGCCGGCTGCAAAAACGCGCTCCCCTGATCCATCCGGATTGATCTCCAGGATATCCGCCCGTCTTGCTTCGTGATCCATGCCGTGCTCCGCATTGTTGCTGCCCGAGCCTACCGACACATAGATCTTCGATCCATCGGCATTGGTGATGAGGTTTCGTGTCCAGTGATTGTTATATCCGCCAGCCGGGAGGTCCAGTATCTTTTGACCCGGACCTGAAATATGCAGCTGGCCCGAGGTATAGGGCCACCGGTAAACGCCATCGGTGTTGCCGACATAGAACCAGCCATTCAATAGTAACATGCCCAGGGGCTGATTGAGACTTGTCATAAACGTGTCTCTCAGCTCCGGCACACCGTCATGGTCGGCGTCGCGGAACAGGAGGATGTCATTGGCGCTCTTTTTACGACTGGTTTGCGACTCGGAGACCAGCAGGTCTCCATTGGGAAGGATGTAGAACCAGCGCGGGCTGTTCAGGTGGCCGGCATATTTGGTGACAGTGAATCCCGGAGGAGCGACCGGGGTTTTGTCTTCGGGCCATCCGATGACCTTACTGCTGCGTTTGTTCGACCCCGTGGCATATGGTTCCGGTAATGTTTGTGCGTGGCAGACCGTTGTCATGCCCAGACAAGTGGACAGGGCTGCCAATGCTAAAGTATGTTTCATGGCGGGGGTGGGGGGTTATCGTTTTTTGGTGAGGTCAACCAGTTTATCTTTTGCCAGCACGATCTCCGTGCCTGCCAGGAGGAAGGCGCCCAGCCCATGTGTATCGTTGGTCTCACGGGGACGGTCATAATAAAAGCGTATGTCTTCCGCGATGTTGGTACCGATGCAGACGTCCTGCAGCTCACCTTCGGGTGTTACTTTTTTACTAAGCCCTTCCCATCCATTCTGCGCGATGGTGATATAGCTCTTATCGATCCAGCCCTGGTTCACCGCATGAGCCACCGTATATACGAACATGGCCGTGACCGATGATTCCAGGTAGGAGTCGGGTCTGTCCAGTACCTGGTGCCAGAGCCCGCTGATGTCCTGGTAGCGGGAGAAGCCTTTGATCTGACGCAGCAGCAGCCTCGTAAGTTCCGCGCGTTTGGGATGGTTGGCCGGCAGATTGTTCAGCAATTCCGTCTGTGCGAGAGCGAGCCAGCCGTTGCAGCGTCCCCAGCGGCCCACGCCATTCATGGCCTCGTCGCTGTAGTAGCAGTGAAAATAAAGGCCTGTTGTGCTGTCGTACAGGTAGCGATTAAAGCTCTCCACCTGCTGGATGGCAAAGTCGAAATATTTCGGATCACCCGTGAGCTTTCCCATCCTGGCGAGGAAGGGCACGCTCATGTACAGATCGTCCGCCCAGAGCGTCATATTGTGCGGATGGCTACGGGACAGGGTGCCGTCGGGAAGCTTTAGCTGCTGGTTCAGGATATAATCGCCTACTCTTTGGAGGTAGTCCATGTAATCCTTTCTTTTGTCAAAGCTGTATACGTCCAGCAGACCTGCCGACATGGCGCCGCAGTCGTCCAGGGAGCCAATATGAAATACCGGTCTGTACTCGACACTCTTGGCCCCCGCGTCGTATTGTTTTTTAAAGAAATCGAGATTACTGAAGATGAAGTCAAAATTCTTACGGGAATAGTCCAAGTATTTAGCGTCCTTTAGCACGGATGCTGTCTGTACCATACCCACCGACAGTACGCCATTGACATAGGCCCATTTATTGAATTTACTCTCCGCCTTGACATCCGGGGAGGTTGGGATGTTTTTCAGGGATCCCAGTTTTTCCCCTGTCTTGCTGTTGACAAAACGGAAGCTGGTGGTCTGGATGATATGATCGGCTACTTTACGTACCAGCGTCTCGGCATCAGTGGCGACAGATGACTGGGCCCGGAGGGCGCCCGCGTACAGGAAGGAGAGGAACAGCAAGTGTTTGATTTGCATAATTGATAGTTTTTCAACAATTAAAACCGCTGGAAGCGGTTCGTCCAGAACCGCAGGTTCCGACCGAGGACGAGCGAGTGCCAGGAGCTCGGACGAAGGCCTCAGACATTAGCGATATGCGGGAATTGGGCTATTTTTCGGTCAAGACCAATTCCCGCACTTGTAATATTCCGATAAATTTAAAATATTCTGAAGCATATGCCAGAATAGTTGAATACAATGCTAATTACAATAATTCAAGGCCTGGAAAATTATAGTTGATTGCAGTATGAAGTCTATAGCTGTATTTTTTCTATGCCTTATTCCCTTTGCATTTGTGCGTGCCGGTTCCGTGCCCAGCTACGTTGTCAAGAGCCCTGATGGGAGCCTCTCTTTCGAGCTGCGGGTGGGTAAGGAAGACCTGTCTTTTAGCGTGCTTTTGGGGAGCGTTGCCATTACCGGCCCATCGGCTTTGCGGATGTCGCTGGATGGGCGTTCCATTACCCAGGGAGGTGTCGTCAAGGACAGTCGTCGTTATGAGGTCCGTGAGAAATATCCCTGGCTGGGAGCGCATGAGTGGGCCGTCAACGAGTGTAATGGGCTCGAGCTGCATATGACGCGTGGATCCTCCGTCTATACGATAGATATACGCGTGTTTAATGATGGTGCTGCTTATCGTATTGTAGTGCCAGGAGCGGATGGCGTTGGCCGGACGCCGGATGAAGCTACTGTATTTAATTTTCCGGGTGCCGCTACCATATGGTATCATGATCTTGTGGGGCATTATGAAGGGGTGCATGTAAAAAAAGAGCTGTCGCAGGTGCAAGCTGGAGAGTGGGTAGCTCCTCCTGCTACGCTCAAACTGCCACAGGGAATATATGTTGCTGTCACAGAGGCAGCGTTGCAGGGCTATTCCGGTATGGCCCTGCAGGCAGATGGGAAAAGTGGGCTGGTGTTGAAAATGGCACAGCATCAGCCTGCATCCCATCCATTTGTGCTGCGGTATAGTCATGAAGATTCTGTGCGTTTGTCACAGCCTGCTGTTGTAAAGGGCGTCATTACCACGCCCTGGAGGGTGATCATGGTGGGGAAGGACCTGAATACCATGGTGAATAGCGACATCCTGCACAATCTATGTCCAGCGCCTGACTCCGGGCTTTTCCCCCAGGGGGCTCAGACTAGCTGGATCAAGCCTGGTCGCGCCGTATGGAAATACCTGGATGGGGGAGGGGACGGAACACCCGAAGTGATGAAGAAGTTTACGGACCAGGCTGCCGAGCTGGGTTTTGAACATAATATCCTGGAAGGTTTCTGGCGGAAATGGACAGACGAGCAGATAAAGGACCTGGTGGATTATTCCGCGAAGAAGAATGTGTCTATCTGGCTTTGGATGCATTCCAAGGACCTGCATGACAGCGTTGCCCGAAGAGCGCTTTTCCAGCATTGTCATGAGCTGGGAATTGCCGGGCTGAAGATCGACTTCTTCGACCATGAGGCGAAAGAGGTTATCGACCTGTACGATGCTATTTTGAGGGAAACTGCGGTGCAGCATCTGATGGTGGATTTCCACGGATCGAATAAGCCTACCGGCTTGTCGCGTACATGGCCCAATGAGATGACCCGAGAGGCCGTGAAGGGAATGGAAGCCAGCAAGCTGATGGACAGGGCCACGCATGAGACGACGATACCTTTTACCCGGCTGCTGGCAGGACCTGCCGAATACACTGCCGTACATTTTGGCGAAAGGCGGCGTAATACCAGCTGGGCCCATCAGATAGCCAGCGCTGTTGTATTGGGTGGCGAGCCTATGCTGACCTATGCCGCCAATCCCGAGAATATCCTTTCCAATCCTGCTGTCAATATCATCAAGGCCATACCTGCGGCGTGGGATGAGACCATTGTGCTGCCCGGCTCCGAGATAGGCGAGATGGCCGTCATGGCCCGCCGGAAGGGACAGCGCTGGTTTGTGGCCGTCATGAATGGGAATGCTCAGAGACAGATCAAAATACCACTTAATTTCCTGAAAAGCCCCGCCACCGCCTCCATTGTGAAAGACGTCCCCGGGAATTCAGGATCGGAAACGGTGGAACAGGGCAATTTTAAGGCAAGCGATGTTCTTGAGCTCAACCTGGAGGCGGGTGGCGGATATTTATTGATGTTGTCGCCGGCGGCGGCTCCGTTGGTATACAATGTGCGGGATTATGGGGCCGCGGGGGATGGGGTCACGCTGGATGGGAATGCCATCAACAAGGCTATCGAGGCTGCTGCCAGCGCCGGAGGGGGTACCGTGTATTTCCCTGCGGGCAATTATCTCTCGTACACTATTCATCTGGCCAATCATATCTCGCTCTTTATCGACCAGGGCGCTACGATCATTGCAGCGGCTCCCGTGAATGGTGTGGGTTATGACAAGCCCGAGCCCAATGCTTTCGACAAATACCAGGACTTTGGTCATAGTCACTGGAAGAATAGTCTTATCTATGGAGAGGGGCTGCATGATATTTCTATTGTAGGGCAGGGACGGATCTGGGGCAGGGACCTGACCAGAAGCACTAATGTTCCCGAAGGAGGCGGCAATAAGACCATTAGCCTGAAGCTTTGCTATAATGTTACCATTCGTGACGTGTCGGTGCTGCATGGGGGGCATTTTGCCATTTTGGCTACCGGCGTCGACAATCTTACCATCGACAATATGAAGGTGGACACCGACAGGGATGGGTTCGATATCGACTGTTGTAAGAATGTGCGGGTGTCGAACTGTACTGTAAACTCGCCTTTTGACGACGGCATTTGTCTGAAGAGCTCGTTTGGGCTGGGATATTCACGGGCCACGGAGAATGTGACCATCACTAATTGCCAGGTCAGCGGGTATGACGAGGGCAGTCTGCTGGACGGTACATTCAGACGTACGTATAAAAAATATTCGGACAGCACTACGACCGGACGTATCAAAATGGGGACGGAATCCAATGGAGGATTTAAGAATGTCACTATCTCCAACTGTGTGTTCGACTATTCGAGAGGGTTGGCTTTGGAGACCGTGGATGGGGGACTGCTGGAGGATGTAGCCATCACCAATATCACCATGCGGGACATCGTGAATGCACCTATTTTTATTCGGCTGGGGGCCCGGCAGCGCGGGCCTGATACCATACCCGTGGGTGTCTGCCGGAGGATCATCCTCAGCGATATTGTCGTATACAATGCCGACTATCGTCATGGCGCGATCATCAGCGGATTGCCCGGGCATCCTATCGAGGATTTGGAGATGCATAATATCCGCATTTATTATAAGGGGGGTGGCACGGCTGAGATGGCGCGGCGGGATGTGCCTGAATTCGAGAAAGATTATCCCGAGCCATATCGTTTTGGGAAGATGCCCGCTTATGGGTTTTTTATACGGCATGTCAATGGCCTGAAGATGCGGGATGTGGATGTCAGTTATATGAGTCCCGAGCACCGGCCTGCTTTTGTGATGGATGATGTCAATGGGGCAAACCTCGATCATGTACATGGGGAGCAGCCTGAGGGGGCCGAGATGATGGTGCAGAGGGATGTGAAGAACGCTGTCATCAATTAAACCTTGAAACAAAAAACCCCGCATCCGCGGGGTTTTTTGTTGGCTATTGTTTAATGAGTTTGATGGTTTTTATGAATCCTACCTGTTCGACCTTTAATATGTATACTCCCGGCGGGTAGCTGCTGGCATCTATATCCACTATACCATTTGGCTGGGCCACCAGTCTGACCTGCAGTTGTTTGCCATCTGTGCTATACAATCCCAGACGGGTCTGTCCCTGACCGGCCAGCGATAGATAGAGGCGGAAGGCATTGCGGGATGGATTGGGGGATACTTCCGCGATATTCGCCGGCTTGCTGGCCGTAAGGTTGTTAGCCTCTGTACTAATGAGCTTGTCGCTGTTGGCAGCGGAGACCTGGTCTTTGCCGCATAGGGCCCTTGTGCTGTAGGCGAGATCGATGCGGGTGAATCCAAAATTATCTTCCCAGTCGATGATGGCGATGGAGGGCAGCGGCGTATTATGGAAATACGGCGTGGCAGTTGAGAAGGTCGTATCTCCGGGGCTTATGACCAGGCTGCCATGCTGATCGGACCCGATGAGGATCCAGTCTATCTTCACCTCGAATGGATTGGGATTGAAGACTTCCCAATTACGGATGTGGGCGGGGTCATTGGAACAGAGCGGCTTGATATCGAGATCCTTTACAAAGAGGTTGGGGAATTTTACATCGCCCACGGCTGCATCTGCCCGGATGAGTCCATAGCCTGTGGCGTAATCAAATCCCTTGTCGAAGCCCGTTGTATAGGGGTTGTCCATGTCTACGGCGTGTATTTGTAAAATACCCTTTATCTGTGCGGGGGTAATGGTATGCAGCTTTTGCGCATCGATCATCAGGGCTGCGACGCCTGCGGCATGGGGTGCGGCAGCTGAAGTGCCGAAGAAGTTGGGGAATGTGTCGGTATCCTGCGGGATATCGCCATTACCGAATGGATCGAAGAACGAGGTATTGCCTCCATCGGGTGCTACGATCTCGGGCTTGGGACGGATCAGCGGTGTGATGCGTTGTCCATTGATATCATAATAGTTTGCTACGCCGCCTACGGAAGAGAAGCCTTCCACGACGGGTGTATCCACTCCATAAGGAGGTGTCCGCAGGTGCCAGGCGGCGCCTGTGGCGATGGCTCCATCCGCCTTGGCATGACCTACGAGGGCGGGGGCAAGGATGCCGGGGATGGCGGGATTGGTGAGATAGAAGAGGGCGTCGTTATAAAGCAGGTATTTCAGCCGGGTGGGGTCGGGGCCTGCGTATTTTACGATGACGAGGTAAAAGGTAACGCTGTTGGTGGAGTTGAAATATCCGAACAGCTCTATGGGGTCGCCGCTCCTTATGTTGTCGGAGGCACCGGCAGCCACGATCTGTCCCTGGCTGTTGAGGAGATAGATGTCAAGGTCGGACGCGCATTCTACACCGCTGGCGGAGAAGGAGGATTGGTCCCATTGGAAGGAGCTGATGAGCACGCCGCCGGGCGGGATATAGATAGGCTGGAAATAACGGGGAGGATCAGCCGGTCCGCTAAAGTTATGGGCGGTGCCGCCGCCCTGACCCAGCGGCTCGAAGGTGGTAGGGTGATAGTCACTCTCATAGGAGCGTATGCTGGAGTTACCCGCAGCTGAAAAATAAGTGACGCCCCTGCTTTTTACCTGGTCGATGGCCTGGGCGATGATCCCATCCTGGAAATAAGGTTCGGCGTAATAGATGATATCGTCCGTGATGACATTACAGCCTGCGTCTGCCAGCTGGATAATGCCCTGGGCGAAATCCGCCATTCCATTGTTGGCTGTATGAAAGGCGATCTCCGCACCCGGCGCGACATCATGTACTATTTCCGCCATGGCGCGTCCTTCGTCGGTGCCGTTGGAGTCGAGGTCTTCCAGGATCTGAACGGGTTTTTTATAGTTGAAAGGATTGCCGGGGCCGGGGAGCTCGCCGTGTGCTACTCCCGTGGGTGCGCCGCCGAGATTGTTATAGCTGTCGGAGAGGATGCCGACCTTGACTCCCGAGCCATCCACTTTATATTTTTTTCGGGCTGTATAAGAGAGCTGGGCCGTATCACCCTGGCTGACAATGGGGATGGGCTTGGGGGCGGGGGCCGGACCGAGGAGGGTGGTCATGGCCGGGCCGGACATTCTACCGGGCGTGCTCACGGAGTTGGCTACCCGCAAGGGCTTATAGGCCGGCTTGACCCAGCGGATGGAGGCGGCTGATTCCAGCTGAGAAAGGGCGCTGAGGGGGATGAGACCGGAAATAACCCTTCCATAGGTGGCTTTTACCAGGAATCCCATTTTCAGGAGCTCGGCCCGGGTGGTTTGAAGATCGCCTGTTGCCGTCACATCCACCACTATCTTATCTCCTTTGATCTGGAGAAAAGAGTTTAGCGCGTCGGTAGGTACTGTGGGCTTTGTGGACTGAGCGATCTTGGCGTTGGGTCCGTAGGTGTCGGACAGCTTCTTTAGCTCGGGGCTTAACCTAGATGGAACTTTTGGAGGGGTTGTCTGGTCGGGTGAGGCGCCGTTAAAGGCAGGGTCTCCTTTTACCTGGGCGTGGAGGGTGGTAGCGGAAAAGGCAAGCATCACCCACACCGCAAGGTGTAGTAAATTTTTCTTCATAATGCACTGGTTTAATGATTAATGTGCGGGACTGCTTTCGGCGGTCCCTATGAAGAAAAAGGTACACTATTTTCTAATATGGGAAATGGGGAATTTGTCCACCATCAAGGGCTTTCGCGTACTCCATATACTGTGGTTCCTTGTACGCAAGTCCCGCCTGTATCAGCAGTGTTGAAAAATCTTTGTAATTATAAGGTGTTATCTCCTGGTATTCCCATTTTTTTTCACCCATGGCGTAAGGCCGCAGCCAGTCGAGAGCAGTGCGGATGCCTGCGCCTTCCTTATTATGATAATCCCACAGGTCTACTCCGACGAGGGTGCCGATCTTGGACAGATCGAAGAATGCCTGCAGGTTGTATGCACTGTAGTGCATGGAATTGGTCCGCGCCAGCTCGAGAGGCATCTTTCCATCCTGCTGGATCTGGCTTTCTATACGGGTCTTACCTTCTTCCACGAGCTGTCTGGCCTTGTCCCTGTCCCCGATGAACAGGGCATAATCCGCGGCTTGGGCAAGGAACCAGACACCGTGATTATTTCTCCCACGATGCTCTTCCTGTCCTTTTTGGCTGGTGAGCATCCAATGAAGGTATTGTCCATACCATGCACGAAGCGAGTCCGCGTTGGCATTTGTCCAGGATGCGGAGCCTTCCACCAATCCCGCTGCGTCGGCAATACCCATCAGTGCGATAGTCTCGATGATGCCGATGCCTCTTCCGTCATTCACTCCCGGTATGGCCTGTCCGTATTCCAGGTGGGGGTTCATACGGCTGCTGTCTTCCAGGAACCATCTTTTTAGCAGCCCGGCTGTTTTGGCGGCATATTTTTCTTCACCCGTCACATACCAGGCGAGGGACAGGGCGCGGGTGGCATTTTCCAGCATGCCTATATAAGTCCTGTCCGTGATCTTGTATATCTCCGGATTGCGCTGCCCATCCAGGCTCTTATACGGCAGGCCGTTGGGTTTGCTGCTATCATACCAAAAATAGGGCGCCTGGCTCATGTAATCGTGCTTGTTGCCGCTGGTGGGTGTACGCTGCTTGAACATGACGGAGACCGGGGGCATGTCTAAGAAATTATCGGCCTGTCGTTTCAGTTCCTCTGCCTGCTGCTGGGCCTGGGGGTCCCTGGCTGCATAGTTTCTTTTTAACAGGGCCAATTGGCCTGCATCCATGAGAGAGACGCGGGGGATGACAGCGCCGCCGGTGGTGAATTTCAGCGTATAGGCGGTCACTGTCTTTGCATTGAAGCCGGGAACATACAAGGTCATCGATGCCCTGTCATAGTGGATGTCGGCTGTATTCTTTTTTGCAAGATGTGAATCCAGCAGCAGCTCCTTACGTCCATCGGCATAGACATAATATACATAGCCTATCCATTCGGAGACGATGAGGTCGCCATGGCCTGCTTCTTCCACGCCATCACCGCCGTTGGGAAGGGTAGTGATGGTACGGGTGCCGCCTTTGCCGTTTGCGCTGGCAATAAGCACCGCCTTGTTGGCCAGGATATATATACTATCGCCGCTGGCCTTTACGCCATTGGCTCCGGCGAGCCCATCCATGAATAATTTGGGCATATCCTTTTCGATCTTATAAACCTTGCCGGCCTTCGAGTCCGACACATATACGACGCCTTTTTTATCCACGGTGACATCATTCAGTCCCGTGGCTCCCTGGATAGGGATCTTTTTTTCGATGCTGCCGCGGCGAATATCGATGACGATGACATCACTGATATCGGCTACAAAGAGTCTGTTCTCCCACCGGCCCAGTCCCTTAGGGGCGTTCAGCCCTGTGATCCAGGAGGGATCGTAGCCTTTGCCATCCACACCCAGCTTGCCGACACCTCCCTTGCCATCCGCATCCCATCCTCCTCCGTCGATAAGGGATACATATAAGGTCTTGCCCGTAGCGTCAGGCAGGACGGATTCAGGAATGGCGATGATCGTGTCTGTCTCCCAGAGCTTGTCGAGCGTGGGATGCTGTTGCGCTTGCGCTATAAAGGGTAGTGAAAGACCCAATGTGATAAGGAACCTGGTCATGCGTATGCTTTTTTCAAACTAAAGTTACTGAATTCACGCTGGTAGCCAAGAGGGCTTTTGCCCGTGATCAGCTTAAAATATTTATAGAAGCTGGTGAAGTTGTTGAACCCACTCTCATAACAAAGCTGTTTGATACTAAGGTTATTTTCGATGAGCAGCTTACAGGCATGTCCTACTCTTATTTCTATGAGGAATCGGGAGTAGGTCTTGCGGGTCCTGGATTTGAAGAATCGGCAGAATGAGTTGGGGCTGATATTAGCCACAGCGGATATCTCTTCCAAAAGTATAGGGCGTCGGAAGTTCTTCAGGCTGTATTCGTAAATGGTATTGATACGCTCGTACTCGACTTCCTGGAAGGTGTGTTGAAAGCCGATGGATGACAGCTGCCGGGTCTGTGGCGATACGGCAATACTATACAGGGCTTCCATCAGGAGCAGCAGCCGGTGCATACCATCTGCCTCGAGTATCCTCTCCAGCAGGTCGGCTACTTTTTTCCGGGCTTCCCCTTCTACCTGCAGCCCTCTTTTGGCCTGATCGAGGACCGTCTTGAGGTGGACCGTTTCCGGAAGATGCAGGAATACATCCCCACAGAAATTATTACAGAAATGGGCGACACGCACGTCGGCCGTCACATCGGTATATTCTTCGAAATAGGCGTCGTCAAAACGCCAGTAATGCGGCAGGTTGGAACCGACGAGGACTACGTCCCCTGCCCGAAATCGCCGCATGCTGTCCCCTACGAATTGAGTGCCTTGTCCTCTCTTGAAATGGATCAATTCAACTTCCGTGTGAAAATGCCAGCGATTGTTGATGTAAGGAACAAGATCCCGGCGGACGCTGAAAGAGTGTCCCGGCTCCCTGGAAACTTTAAGCAGTTGAGGTCTCATGTTTAAGAAAGTTTATGTGATGAATGGCGC
>Ga0105239_10001078_pt1 | contig 37852 bp, 57 predicted proteins | sample KBSC44metaG_FD_92761 | JGI IMG/M metagenome (GOLD analysis project Ga0105239, IMG submission 92761) | Corn rhizosphere microbial communities from Kellogg Biological Station, Michigan, USA - KBS C4-4 metaG | ecosystem: Host-associated > Plants > Roots > Rhizosphere > Soil | place: Michigan, USA... | reverse complement strand
CTTTAGCGCGGCCTGCATCGCGCCACGGCCGTAGCGGTCGAGACTGTCGCTAATGGCCGTGCCGACATCCGACAGCGTGGAGTTAGCCCACGTGCTTTGAATCAGCGTGTTGGACACCACTGGATTGCCGGCCGGCAACGAATAGATGCCCGAGGAATTACGCAGCATGTTGTGCCCCTTTACTTGGTGTCAGCCGCAGAAACCGCCGTCGTGCGCAGCGCGTTGGCGAGCGCGTCGGGGTGGGAGCGGGCCCACTGTTGGAAACCGTAGCCGCCTTGCAAAAGGCGCTGGCCCGGGGCGGTCAGCAGCAGGCCGCCGATTGCCGCCGTGGGCGCCATCCAGCCGAGGCCGCCGCCGGCCACGAGCATGAGTTTTTCCGCCGTGCCCGGCCCCACCTCGGGCAAGCGCGAGCCGAAAACCTTTTGCGCGTCCTGCGCGGCTTGCTGACCTGGCGCCGTGCCCTGTGCGAAAGCCGACTTACCCGGGGTCATATCGCGCGCGCGGATCGCGTTGACGAGCTGGCCCGGCGACACCACGCCGTCATTACGCGCGGCGCCGATGGTCGACGCGGCTTTTTGCAAGGTCTTGAAGTTCGCATATGCCGCATTCGTCGGCGCGAGCTGCGCCTGAACCTCGGGCGGCAGCGCCGAAAAACGGCCTTGGTCGACGGCGTCGCGGATGCCTTGCAGCGCCTGCGCGGTGTCGGCCTGCCCGTTCTGCCATGCGGCGTTGATTCGCTGGTCGAGCTGGCCGAGCGCGTCCTGAAACTGTTGCCCGGTGGCGCCCTCGTGGTTAAGCGTGGTCGTCGTCGTCGAGGTCTGCGGCGTGCGCAGCGTGGACGAGATGCGGCCAGAGCCGACCGGCGCGCCGCCACGCGTCACGGTGTTAACGGTCGGGGCCACGCCTACGCCTAGCGTGTCCGTGGCCTGACGCGCCGCGCCGGCCACGTCAGCGGCGATGGACGGGTTATAGGCGGCGGTCTGGTTGACGATGTCGTTAATTGCATCGTGCGTGCCCTGGCCGACCGGCAACACGCGGTTGTTATAGATCGCCCCGTAAGCGTCGCGGAATTTCTGGCCGAGCTGCTGCATGCCCTCTTGGCCTTGGGCGGCAATCGGCGTGGTCTCCCAACGCAGGATATTGCCGGCTTCGTCCATGACCGGCGTTGCAGGGTTCGCGCCGTTTTGAACAATGCGGTTCCACTGCTGGCCGGCGCGGGCCTCGGCGTTGCGCATGACATCGCCCACGATGGGCAGGGCCTTGGCGCGCTCGCCTAGGCCTCGGATCAGTTGCGACTGCTGCGCCTGCCAGAACGGCACGTTTACGCCCTGATCCATGAGCGTGCGCGCCTCGGGGGTCACGCCATTGGCGATGACACCGCCGGCCGCGCGCGTGAGGCCTCGGCCGAGCAAGTCCCCGCCAGCGCCGCCGGCCGCGCCCATCTCGGCGCCGCGCTGCATGTCGGCCGGGTTCTGAATCGCGCCCGTGGCCGCGCCCGTCGTGGCCGCCGCGATGGTCGGCGCGAGGACACGCGTAGTCGCCGCGATGGCCCCGGGCAGGTAGCGCGCGCCCGTCGTCACGCCGCGCGCGACAGCGCCCGTTGCCGCGCCTACAGGGATCGCGGTAAGCGCCACGTTGCCGGCGAAGTTGCCGAGCTTGCCGGCCGTGGTGTTCATCAACGGTTCGTCGGTCTTGGCGTCTTGCTGCGCGGCTTGCTGGTCATAGTCGCCAATGCCCACCATGTTGCCAATGCGCTTGACGCCGCCCCATGTGTCGGCCAGGGCCTTGCCGGCGCCGGCCCGGAAAGTGTCAATCGCGCCCATGTCCTTGGTCGGATCGAGCTTGGCGCGGTCGGTGTCGTAATCGAGGCCGCCATAGAACTGGCGCGCACTCATCTCGGGATAGATTTTTTGATGGATCGCGGTCAAGAGCTGGTCGTCGCTCAGGTCGCTATACATGGGGTATTTGGCGCGGATGTCCGATACCTTGACCTTGGGCGGCGGCGTGGCCGCGCCCGTCACGAGGTCGCTAAGAGTGAGGTTCGATACAGGGTCGGCCATGGCTTACTTTCGAAGGCCCAGCGGGTCAGCCGGCGCGCCGCCGCCGCCCGGCGCACCGGGGGCAGGCATGCCGGGATAAGTCTGCGTGCCCGCGCCGCGATTCGCGGCGGCGTTCATCACGCCTGCGCCACCCGCGCCCGCGTTGCTCGCGGCCCAATCGCGCGCGGCTTCGAGCTTGGGGATGATCGTCTCGGGCGTGTCATTCATGTTGGGCAGGAACGTATTCGCGCGGGCTTCCTCGTGCGCCGACACGGCCGCGCCGTATAGGTGGTTCAGCTCCAAAGAGGCCGAGCGCATGAGCGAAGCGCGCGCCGTCAGGTCTTGCGGCGTCAGCCCGAGCGCGCTCGCGCCCATGCCTTGCAGCGCCGCAGGCAGCGCAGACACGGCCGAACCGCGCCCGCCAAACGCCTTCGGGTTGGACTTGACCTGATCCAGCAGCAAACCAATGCGGCCGGCGCTGGCGAGGTTTTCGCTAGCCGCCTTCGTGCCGGCCTCCCACTCGTGCGCGGGCATGGCGCCCACGGCCGAGGGATTGGCGACAGGCTGATAGCTCTTGGCGCCCGTCTTGGGGTCAACGGCAATCGCGTATTGCATGCCGTCTTTGGTGTTCGTCACCACGGGCGTGCCGTCAGGCATGTAGCCCCACGGATGGAACACCTGTTGATTCTGGCCGCCGCCCATGCTCTTGAGCGCGACCAACAGTTGCGCATGCTGCTGGGCGGCCTCGGCGCGTTGCTGGTTGCGGGACTGGGTCTCTTGCCAGCTCAGAGCGGCCTGCGCCTGACGCTGCATGGCGCCTTGCAACATGCCGGCATCGCGCTCTTGCAGGTAGTCGGGCGAGTAGTTGAATTCGCCGCTGATCGGGTCGAAAGTGCCGTGATCCGTGTAGCGGGTCTGACGGTTGGCAAGCGCCTGTTTCAGCACCTGCCCGCCGACATCGGCCGCGCCCTGATTGCCGCTCAGAGTGCCCAGCAGGCCCAACGCATATTGGTTGGCGTTGTCGGCCTTTCGCTGCGTGACTTGCTCAGGCGTATAGGTCGGCGCCTGCGGGGCGGCCATGCGCTGTTGCAGGAAATCGACTTGCGCTTGATACGGGTCGTTGTATTGATAGCCGCCGCCGCTCGGGTCGACCTGCGCCCACGGTTGCGGCTGGCCGTTGTTGCCGACCGGGCCGCCAACCGAGACGCGCATCGCGTTGGGAAATGCCGTTGCCATGGTGGTGCCTTACTGGCCCGAGCCCTGCGGGGGCGCTTGACCGATTAGCGCGTTGAAATACTGGCCAAGGGCCGCGTTTCGCTGCGAGTTCATGTCCGCCGTTTGCGTGTCGGCGCGCTTGTTCATCTGCGAGCCCGCGTAGCTGTCAGCCAGCGACGCGGCGAGGTTGGCAAGACCGGCAGACTTGTAGACGCGCCCGGCCTGCTGGCCCTGTAGCTGGTCTTTCGAGTCGGCGCGCAGCGAGTCAGCCAGCTTGCGCGAGCGGTCGATAGCCGCTTGCTGCGATTGCTGGTTGTTCAGCGCGATAACCGACTGCGCGAGCGCCGGATTGATGTTCGGATTTACCTGCCCGGGCATTTGCATCGCAGGCGTCGGGATCGGCTGTTGCGCTTGAATGCCCATGAGCTGTTGCGGCATCTGCGGGGCGCCCGGGGCGCCTTGCATGCTGCTGTCGATTGCGGGCGGCATGGCCGCCTGTTGGGGGTATGCGAGAGCCATTTACTTGCCTCCGGTGGTGGCGTTGATTTCGTCTTTTCGCGCGCTGCTGGCGCTGCTGCCGAAGATGTAATAAACCGATGCCATTAGCGCGGCGTCGAGCGTGCCGAGAATCCGGCCCATGAGTTCCGGGCTATCGGTGTCTTTGGGCAGGCCCAACACCAAAACCGCGCCCTCGATGCCCACCACGCCGCAGAAGATGAGCACCGCGAACCAGAACACGCGCGCGGCCTGCTGGCCGGCTACATTGTTGCGGCGGGCGCTGTCGCGGTCTTGCGCGTCGCTGGTGTAGCGCGTTGTCGCGTCGGTGATCGTCAGCTTTTGCAGCTCGAATGCCTGCGTCTTTAGCTGCGTGTCGGCGTCGATCAGCTTTGCGCGAATCTCGGGCGTGAGGCCTGCGGCCAGGGCGTCCGAGATGCCGGCCTCGTCCTTTTGCTGGTCGCCCGAGCTGCCGCCTAGCAGCGAGTCGGCGAGCACCTTTACAGCGATGCCGGCCGCAGGCGTGCCGAAGGCGCCGGCCAGGGTCGGCGCGACGGTGCGGACAATTTCTTTCCAGTCCATGGCGCAGTCAGCGGTGAGCGATTGAGAAAACGACGGCGACGGCGAGGCCGCCAAGAAACGTCGACACCGCGTCCCACAAGTCCACGTCATGCGGCGCGGGCGCGGTCGGGTCGACCTTGTGGGCGCGAGAGTTCGCCCAGTAGTCCCACGCTTCCTTGCCCACGCCGGCCAGCGCGCCGGCCAGGACGGCGTCACCTGCAATCCCCGGCGGCGAGAACTGGCGCGAGACCAGCAGGCCGAGGGAGCCGGCGATAAGGCCGGCCGTGAAATGCAAGACCTTGTCTTTTGCAAACGTCATCACGTCACCCTGTTAGCAATCCAGCCATAGACAAACCGCTCGTCTTTCGGTTGCGATTCGGCGAGGCCGATATAGAACGCGCCTTGCAACGCGTTCAGGGCGCGAAGCAACACGGCGATGCCTTGCTGCCCACGGTCGATAAAGAACGCGCGAAACGCGGCAACGGTGATTGGCCCGATTCGACCGTCTACCGTCATGTCCGGGTATTTCGTCGCGCCGTTGTTAAACGCGTTCAGTGCCCGCTGAAACCACTTGCCGGCCACGTCGGGCCCGAGGTTCACGGCGCTATCGAACAGCTCTTGCGCCACCTCGGGCGACAGCAGCGCGATAGGGTCGAGCGAGAGCGCGTCCCAATAGCGTTTGCGATAAATCCAGACGGCCACGTCGCGCGGCATGGATTGCATGTCGCCCTCATAGCCAAACGCGCGCGCCGTCGCCTCGGTGATCCCGTAATTCGTCGGGCCGCCCGAGTCGGCCGGGTCGTTGGTGTACCCGCCCTCGATGGGCAACAGCTTGGCGATGGCATCGTCAAAGGCTTGCATAGTCCACCCGCAGGACGCCGCGCACGGCGTCGACAAGATGCGGCGCCACGCGGCGCACCTCTTGCGCCATGACACCCACGCGGCGGCCACGCTCGCCGATGTAGCGATAGCTGTAGACACCCACGCCCAGGCGCGCATGCGTGCCGATGCGGCGCACGTCGGCCTTTACGCGACGGTCGCTAAACATCATGGCCGCCCCGCCCAGCGAACCGGCCGCCCCGATAAGCTGATTGGTCGTCGCCTGCCCCGCGTTGTAAGCGTCCATGGCCGCGCTGTATTGGTTCTGCGCGGCGCCGCTGTAGTCGGTCGCCTGCGAGGCGTTGGCCGTGTTGTATCCGCTGAAAGACGGCATGCCGATTTGCTGCCCGTTCAGTAGCGCCTGAATCTCGTTCAGCGAGAAACCGCGCTGCGTCATGGCGTCCGTGAGCTGCTGATTGCGCAACTGGTTTTGGAACGTGGACGATTGCAATTGCTGGTTGTAGTTCTGGCCCTGCGCGGCAAGCTGCTGCTGGAAGCCCTGTTGCTGCTGGCCGAGGCCGAGCTGCTGCTGCTGCACCTGCGCGGCGAGCTGCTGCTGCGACTTGCCCAAGTCCTCGCCGAACTGCGTTTGCCCCTGGTTGACGCCCGCTTGAATGGCGCTGTAATTCGCTTGGTTGTACGCGTCGTTTTTCGAGTTGTTGAAATCCTGCATCGCGCGCGTGTAGGCGTCGGAGTTAACCGAGATGCCCTGGTTTGCAAGCTGCGTTTGCAAGTCCTGTTGCTGGTGTTGCCACTGAGGATCGAGGCGCGAGGTCGCTTGCTGATACGCGGCGTTAGCCGCGTTGCTGCTGTTCTCGGCGCCGGTATGAAGGCCGTTCAGTGAGGTATCGATAGCCGACGAATTGAAGCCATAGGGGTTAGTCGTCGCCGAGACGTTGCCGGCGCCGGGCGCGTTCTGAAACGCGGTCAGGTTCCCCCAATTCATCGGGGTTGAATATTCCTGCTGCACGCGCCCCATGAGGTTCTGCGCGATGTCGCTTCGCTGCTGCGTGATGGCCTGCTGCGAGTCGAGCGCTTTTTGCTGGTCGGGGCTTAGTTGCGTGGTCTGCGTCCACTGCGCCACCCGCTGGCCCGTGGCCGGGTCAATCGTGGGCGTGCTGCTCCACGTCTGAGTGCCCCAAGGCGTCACCTGATTGGCGCGGTTCGCCCACGTCTGTTGATTGGTCACGGCCGCCGAGCTGGCCGCCGTTTGCTGCGCGGCCTGCGTGTAGTCCGGCGCGGCCGGGGTGGATTTCTTGCCCATGGTCTTGCCTTAAACGGTGGTCGGGCCTTGCGGCGACTGGCCGGCGCGCATTTGCTGCGCCAGGGCGAGGTATTGCTGCGGGTTGAACTGTTGCGGCGAGGCCTGCGGCATGCCTTGCGACGGCGTTTGGGCGGTCAGACCTGGCGCAGCGCCACCCATACCGGCAGGCGTATAGCCGCCGGGCGTCGCCATCGAGCGCATGCCCTGAACTAGCTTGTTCATGGCGCCGCCCTGCGCGCCGTTGAAGCCTTGGAGAAACTGACTCCCCATGGCGTGGGGATTGATGCCGGCCGGCCCCGTGTTGCCCACGCTGCCGGTGCCGGCGGCGGTCTGAGGCGCGACGCCACCCTGCGGGCCCCACATGGAGCCGGCAGGGCCGCCACCGACGACCCCGGTATGCAAGGCGCCATCGGCGCCCATGCCCCAACCCCAACCGCGTTTTGTGATGTCAGGATCGGCCCAAACGTTGTATCCGGGGCCCTTCGGCCCGGTGTCGGGCGTGCCGTTCGAGCTGGTGTCTAGAAAGCCCTTCGTCCATTTCGGGGTCGCGTCGGTGTTGCTGGTCGGCGTGATGCCGCCCACGGGATTGGCGACCGTGTCGGCGGCGTGAGTCACGCCTGAAGGCAGGCCCGTAGGCAGGCCGTCCCAGCCCGGCGCGAGGCCTTGCAAGGGCTTGGGCATGGTGGACGCGCCAGCGCCCTTGCCATAGCCCGGGATCAGTGCTTGCGTCAGCTTGGACATGATGAAACCTCAGTGAGCGCGGAGCCAACGGCAGTCGGCGCGCAACATGCGAAAGATGACTAGATCGCCTTCAAGGCCCGCGCCCTCGATGCGGTCTATTTCCTTGAAGCCGAGTCGGCGGTCGAAGTCCATTGCGGCCGTGTTGGCGCTGTCGACAAACCCGAGCACTGCAAGGCAGCCGCAAACGTTGAACGGGAATTCGAAGGCCTCGCGCACGATGCGCGGGGACATCGCCTCGGGCTTTTGAATCACGACATGCATGCAACACGTCTTGCCTACAAAACCGTTGTAGCCAACGGCAATCGCGACGTGATCCATTGACGAGGACGCGCCGCGATAGGCGTCGGGCACGTGCAGGACGCCCCGGAAGTCGTCCGATAGCTCGATGCCTAGGCGCGAGCGAAAAAACTCGTTCACGAAACGGCGGTCGGTGGCTTCGATCAAAACGGGCCTCCCGGTTTCACCATGTATTCAATGGACGCCAAGGTCGTTTGCGCGTTGCTGCTCACGAAAATGGACGGCGACAGCGCGAAGCCGATGCCCTCGACCGCGCGCCATTCGCCATAGGCCGCCGCGCCGCCGGCCCACTTGTCCTTGTCCCAGTAGCTGGCATCCCACAAGCTGCCCACGCTGCTAGTAGCGGCGGGCGTGGCTTCTAGCGAGGTCACGGAAAAATCCGTGTTCATGAGAAGCGACCACGCGGGCACGGCCTGCGCGATGAAGTTAAGACGCAGCATGAGCGCCTGTTTCTGCACCGTCGGGGCGCCGAGGTAGTTAAAGGCCGGCGTGCATCGCGCGTTAATCTGCGTCGCGCCCGTGCCGTCCAGCTTCAGGCCGTCCACGTTGCCCGAGAACACGCGCAAGACGCGGCCGTCCGTGGTGCCGGCATACACCTCGTTAAGCCGGCGCGCGAAGGTCTTGCCCGGCACGTCCAACAAGCGCGACCATGCGGTCTGATGCTGCTGGAATGCGTATTGGATGTTCTCGCCAACGCTGATCGAGGGCCGCGCAATATGCAGCAGCGCGAGGCCGGGGATGTTCATCAATTCCCAGCCGTCGACGTTTAGCAGCGTGGCGAAGTCCTCTACAAGCTGGCTTTGCAGCTTGCGCAGTTGCACAAGCAACCCGGTGTCGCTGGTCAGGATGTTGTCTAGGCCGCCTTGGACAACCTGATTGACCGGGATAACGCCAAACTGCGTCAGGATATAGACGTTGCCGCCGCTGGTCGTCATCGAGCGGCGGCCGACAGACGGTTGCCCGATATACCAAACGCCCACGTTTTGAAAGGCCGTCGCGCTGCTCGGATCGGTGCCCGAATAGATAACGAGGTCGCCAGCGCTGCCGAGAATGACGAGGCGGTCATCGATGCCGGCGCCATCGTCCTGCGTCCAGTTGGTCAGGCCCACAAGGGCGCCACCGCTGACGAGCTGCGGGCCAAAGTCGAAGAGCGGCGCGGCGCCACCGACGACACCGACCGGCAGAAACCAGCATTGCGACGAGGCGCGCTGCGTGAACATGAGGCGGCGTTTCCAGACGCACACCTGAGCAAACGTGTTCGGGTTAACGCCCGTGATGATGCCGGGGCCAGGGCCGCCCGCGCTGGTCATCTTCATCCATGAAACACCGTTGTACAGAAAGCCGCCGTCCGTCTCGCTGCACGCGACGAGGTATTGCGCGCCTCCGGCCGCCGTGAACATGGCCCACGACATCGTGCCGGCGTTTAGGGCGCCGCTCAGGGCGATGACCGGGGCGAGCGCGGCCATGTTGCCGCCGCCCTCGATGAAATAGATTCCCTGATCGGTGGCGGCGAAGAGCTGCGATACGGCCAGCGGGTTGGCAATCGCGGTCGACGGCGTGCCGTTATAGGCCATGATCGTGCGCACAACATGCGTCGCGTCGCCGCCGATGTTGGTCGCGTATTCATACCACCCAAGGCGCATTTGCAAGCCGAGGTCTTGGGCGATGAAGTTGTCCATTTCCAGGGCGTCAGTCGGCGCCATGTCGGCAACGTCGCCCGTAGTATTCAGGCCCTGCGTCGGCGGCGGAATGGTCTGCGTGGTATGCACCACGCCTTGCGAGCGGCGAAGCTGATTCGGCATGTCACGTCCCATAGCCCGTATCGGGGGCGTTAAACGTGGTCGAAATCAGCGGATAGGTATCCGCGAGCGAGACCTGCAAGACCGGCGCGTCGCTGTCGGCGTTCAGGGCTTGCTCTAGGATTTCCTCGTATTCCTCTTGCGCGACGGTCGAGTCAAAGCCCTTGGCGTTCAAAAAATCCATCTTCAGGCCGGCCGTCATTAGCTCGGCGTCGAAGAGGACGACGTTATCGTCAGCCGTGATCGCGTCTTGATAGGTCGGCGGCGAGCCGTTAACCATGATCCAGCCGCGCGAGCTGTAATCAATGCGCAGGTCTTGCGACGTGCTAAACGCGTTGTAAATCTCGAACAGGCCGCCGCGCGTCCGGTAAATCACGCTGATAGTGGACGACCCGAGGTTGCGGGCCTTGAGGCACTGCCATTGCGGATCGGTGGCCGGCCCGAGCATGGGCAATCGGCTGGTGAAGTTCCAGCCGGTCAAGTCCTCAAACGAATCCCAATCGGCTGGCAGGGTGTACGTGGTAACGCCCGCCGTCGTCGGGCAGCTCCACGTTTTGCGCAAGACCTGCCACCGGTTGGTTTCGGTAGGCTTCAGCAAGCGGCGCCCGCGCGACTGCAACAGGCGGATGCACTGTTGCGCCGTGAGGTTGCTCCCGTCGCTGAACGCGGCGGCCGGGACGGGCAGGCCCATCTGACCTAGAGCGTTCTGGATGATGTCCAGGACGGTAGTTTGCTTGTTGAAAGCCGCCATGGCTTTACGCCTTGCTGTTGCTGGTCAGCAGCTTTTCGATGCGGGCCGCCTGATCGCGCACGACTTCCTCAAGCGTGCTGATGCGGTTGGCCTGATCGCTCATGAGCTTGGCCTGCTTCGCCGCCTCGGCCGCGTTCTTGGTCTTGCCCAACCACACGGCCGCGTGTTGCTTGAGGTTCACGAGGCCCGGAACCTTGGCGACCACGTCGTCGCGGACTTCGGCGAGCTGTTCCACGGTGCGGATGCCGAGATAGCGGAATTCCTCGCACTGGCCGCGCGAGAGAAACGGCCATTCGGTAAGGCGCGTGCCGCTCGATTGGTCGTCCTCTTTCATGCCCTGCTTAAACAGGGCGTATTGCTTGGCAAAACGTGCCTTGTCGCTGGCCGTCGCGGGGCGGTCAATGACATTGTTTTTGTCGCCCGGCACGATGATGCGGCAGCATTCCACGTCATCGATGATCGGGCGGCCGGCTTCAATGGACTTGTCCTCGTTTTTCATCGTGCCCATATAGAACACGACAAAGAGCGAGTCGTCGCCCGCGTTGGCCTTGGTGAAGAGTGCCGGGTCGCCATCAAACGTTTCCATTTTTTTCTCTCAGTTGGAGGGCCCGCCACGGCACGCTAGGAAAGTGCAATTCGCCCGGCGCGGTGGCCCTTAGCGGGCCCATAGGGTCAGGGCGCCACGGCCCAGCACTGATCGCCCGCAACCATCGTGCGGCCCGAGCGATTCAGATAACCACCGGACACGGCCGCGCCGTTGGCAACGCTGCCGGCGGCCTGAAGTCGACGCGTACCCTTGTTCGTGCCGAAGGCCGCGCCGAGCATGACAGCGCGCGAGTCGAGGCCGACCGTTACCGTTACCGCGCCGCCCGTGCCGGCGCCAATGCCGGTGCCGTCGTTGACGTTTACCGCGTTGGCAAGCGTGAACGTCGGGGCGCTGGTGAAGCCCGAGCCGGGGCGCTTGACGCGCGCGGCGGTAATGGCGCCGCCCGAAACGGTGATGAAGATTGAAGCGGCCTGCGCGCCCTGGCCGCCGCTGGCGTCGCTTTCAATCTTGTACGTGCCGTTTGTGTAGCCCGTGCCCGCCGTGATCGCGGGGGGCTCTTGCACGATGTTGCCGGTATTGCTCGCGCTGGTCGCGAGCGCGCCGTCGCCGATGTGGCAGGCCACGAAATCGGTTGTGGTGGTCGAGAACTGAATTTGCGTCGAGAGCGGGCCCGACTGGTTGGACGCGACACCGATACCGGTATTGGCGCCGCCGATGTCGTTGCCGCCTTGAAACGCGTTCAGCGCGCCATCGGTTTGGAACGATGCAGGCATATCTATTCCTTCGCGGGTTCAGGCGAGACGAGGGCGTCGCGCTTGGCGTGGTGGTGCAGTGGGTGCGCCGGGTCGTCGGTGGCCGCGTCGAATTGCGGCGGACTGGCCGGCGCCAGGTCTGCGCGGAAATCCTCGCCCGAGGGTGCCGCGTCGGTAGGGTCTGGGGTATCCGAAGCCTTGGACTTGGGCATGTCGCTTTCTCCAAAAAGTCCCGGGGGGAACCCCGGGCGAAGGCAACCGCGCGAGGGCTTGCGCCCCCGCTGCCGGCGTTGGGTTACGGCGAGATCAGACGGCCTTGGAATTGCGCGCCGCTGCTGGTCATGTTCCCGGCCCAGGCCAGGATTTGGACTTCCGCGTCCTGGTTGATCGCATAGCGGCGATTCGGCGCGAGCGACACCATGTTGCGGTCGGCGTGGGGGCGGAAGAAGATGTATTTCGAGTTCAGGAAATACATGGTCTTCGTGACGGCGAAGCCGCCGATACCGCCATCGAGAACGACATCGGCATCCATGAATTTGATCGTCGGGAAACCGAGGTTGCCCACGGTCGGCGACGTGAAACGCTATTGCACTTGGAGCGACCCCATGTAGATGCCCCACATGAAGTTGTCCATGACGATCAGGTCGGGGCGATCCATGCCGCGCACGAGGCTCGACCACATGGTATTCATGGCCGGCTGAATCGTGGTGGTGGTGGCCGTGCTGCCCATGGTGGTGGACTTGCTGCGCCAGAAAGCCCACGTCGCGCGGTCGATACCGCCATAGACACCGGTCGCGGGATTCACCGGGACGGCGGCGTCCAGGCCAATCAGTTGCTTACCGCCCGCGCCCGTGCCGTCGCTGTAAACGCCAGCGGCAAGCAGGTTCATCATGGTCGATTCCGCGACCTTGATACGGCCTTCGAGCAAGTCGATAAATTGCTCTTTGCCGGCGTTCTTGAGCTGGTCGAGACCCGAGATGACGACCGGGCAGGCCGCCTGCTTGAAGTCGAATTGCGCGGCGCTGATGACATCCTGCGCGGCGACCGGCAGCAGGTCATAGCCCGAATACCAACCCACGTTGCCGTTTTCGGCGAAGCTGATTTCTTCAAAGATCAGCGAGCCGCCCGACACGGTGCGGATGTTGCCGCGCTCGTTCAGGCGCGAAAGAAGAGCGTTGTTCTTGGTGACGTTGTCGGCCAGCTTGCGCGAGCGCGCCTCGATGGTGGTCGCGACGATGTCGGTGACGTTCGGAAAAGCCATGGTGAGGGCTCCAAAAAGTGGTGGTGAGTCACGACCGTTTGGAGATGGCCCGAGGGTTCATCCGCGCCGGTCTAATGGCGCTTGCGAACCGGATGGGCCGTAGGCTTCCGGGGTGGACTGGCTAGGCGTCGCCTGCCGAATCCATGGCGGCTTCGATGGCAGCGCGGATCGAGTCGCTTTTAGGCGCCGTGGCCCCGCCCGGGGTCGGATCGCTCTTTAGGCTCGATGCGGCGCGCTTCGCGCGAAGTACCGCCCGCGAGTTGTTGCCGGCGCTTTGCGCGGCTGCTCGCTGCGTGAGAATGGTAGACACGTCATCATGCAGTTGGCAAGCCCGCTGATAGATTTTTTCGAGGTCGATAGGCTGGCCCTGGCGCGCTTGAATCTCGACCATGTCGGCCATGATGCCGGCCACGTCCCCGTAAAACTCATGCCCTGGCGCGGCGGCGAATTGCTGCAAGCCGGTGCGGATCGCCTCGTTTTCAAACCGCGCGGCCTCTTGCGCCTGCTGCGCTTGCATGGCGAGCAATTGGTCGACGCGCGGATCATGGAATTGGGCTTGAGCGGGATTGACCACGCCTTGGGGTGGCTGGCCCGCGAGGATGCTATCGAGCATCGGTAGATCAATCCCGAAATTGCGGATGATCCCGGCCACGAGATTGGCCTTCGCCATGGGGGTGCCGACCCGCAGCTCGGCGGCCGTGCGCATCATGTTATCGACGGCCGCAAGCGGGTTCGAGTTCTCGGCCCGAATGAACATTTCGTAAGGCTGCATGAGCTTTTCGAATTGCTCCACAAACTGTCGTTGCTGCGCCGCAGTCTGAACTACCCGGTTTGCCTCGGACTCGCGCTTGTGGATTTCGGCGCGGATGTCGGGATCGATGGACGCCCATTTCTCGCGGGCCTCGGGGCGCCAGGACGCGGGCGCCTTCAGCTCGGGCGCGGCGGGCGCGGCGCCCTGGCCCTGTTGCGGCAGGCCGTTTATCTGCGTGAGGTCGGGCGCGGCCTGCTGTGCCTGCTGCGCGGCCGGCGCGGGCCCTGGCGCGACCTGCGCCGCAGGCGTGGCGGCCTTGCTGGCAAATCGGCCTTGCTCATCGCGCGCGCGGCTAGCCGGGGTGTCTTGCGGTTCGTCGGTCGCGGTCTCTTCAAAGGCCGCATCGATGGTGTCGCGCAGGGATAGCTCTTCGGCGTCATCGCCGCCCGTATCGCTGGCCGTGTTGGTGTCAAGTTCGGTTGCCATGGTCATGCCTTTTGTTATCCCTCTGCATCCCGCTCAGTGCGCGGTGTAATCGCTGAATAGGTTCACGTGAAACGTCAGCCGCCTAGCTTGGCGATGGCCTGCGCGATGTCGGCGCCGCGCGTCGCGTCATGCCCGGCCAGGGTTGCGGCGCGCTGCTCGGCGGCCTTCGCCCATGTCTGCGTGAAGTCGTCGGCCGTCGTCAGGTTATTGGCCCGCATGTATTCGCGGTGTTTGCTGCGGCTGCTGATGTCGGTTCCATCGGGCGCGCGCAGGCCGTCATAGTGACGATCCCCGGCGCCGGGGTTGTTGATCGCCAGGGCCGGCACGACTTCAAAAAACCGATCCATGGGGGCGCCGCAGTGAACGAACGTCGGGCGGTCGGCGATGTAGTCGCGGATCGAGCTGACATGCGTCAGCAGCTCGCCGCAGGCGTCGCAACGAAAGGTATAGGACGGCATAGAACTAGGCCCCCATGGCGGTTTGCACGTCGGTCATTGCTTGAATCACGGCGTCGCGTGCCGTGGCGATGTCGGCGTTAATGCTGTCGAGCGATTCGGGCGCCTCGATGCGCACGCGGCGCAAAACAACGGCCTCGCGTTTCTGCGACGCGGCAAAAAGCGCGAGTCGGGCGGCGGCTAGCGCCGCCATGGCTTCGTCCGTGGTCATTGGATGGGCGGCAGTTGGGCCGGCAGCATCGGCGCGACCGTGCCAGGGGCAGCGGGCAGGCCTTGCGCGGCTGGTTGCGGGCCCCCGTGCGGGATGGCGTTAGGCGCCATCGAGCCGCCGGGGATTTCGCCGAGCTGCGGGAAGCCCGGGATACCGCCAGGAGGGAAGCCCGGCGGGCGGATTTCCTGCGGCGGGATAAGGGCGGCCTCTTTCTGCGTGCGGTTGGCCTCGGCGTTGTACTTGGCCGCCTGCGCGGTGTTCTTTTGATCCTCGGGGCTGGGCGGTGCCGGCGGCGGCGGGGTCTGCGCCTGCTGTTCGAGCTGGCGCGCGGCCTGATCGAGAACGCCCTCGATGCCCTTTGCACCCTTGAAGCCGGCGGCGGCCCACTGAAGCAGTTTCATCATGAACGCGCCGAGCTGCGGATTGCTCTGCACGACCGGGCCGGCCGACATGATGTAGTTGGAGACGGCGCCGAGGAATTCGGTACGGGCCGTCTTCTCGGCCTCCCAATCGGGCGCGGCGAGCGTGTCGGCCGTGACCACGATTCGGAACATGGCGGTTCCAAAATCCTTGAGCAACTGCACGGCCTGCTGCGCGAAAGGCGCGTCGGGCGTGCGCATGATCTGCGAGCGCTCGATGATGGTCTGAGGCTGCCACACGTTGCAAATGATGTTGGCGCGAATGCGCATCGTGGCCGACACGAATCGCGCCACGTCGTTTTGCAGGTTGCTCAGGCGCGCGCCACCGTATTGGACTTTTAGTTGCTGCGCCGTGGCCGTCTCGCTGGCAACGCTGGCGCCGCGCATGATGTCCGAGATGCCCAGGACTTCGTATAGGTCGCTTTGCAACTGTTGCTTGCGCTGGTTCAGTTGCACGATGGCGTTGACGAACTGTTCGATAGGCATCCAATCCATGGCGCCTTTGAGCGCGCCCTTTTCGCTGAACGCTGACCAGTTGTCGACCGGCACAAGGGCGTTTTCAACCGCGGTTGTCAGCAGGCTTTTCAGACCCGCCGCGTTCTTGTCATAGACGCCTGCCGCCTTGACGGCGTCGGTCAGGTGCGAGAGCTTGGAATTGATGCGGTCTAGCTCTTTGTACAGGTCTTGCGCCATGGAGTAGTCCGGGCGCGGGATGAAAGCGCTAGTTAGCGTGGTGGCGACGACCGGTTGCGGGCAGGGGAAAAAGTCGTCCAGCTCTAGCGGGTCGGGTTGGTAGTCGAGGACGTTTTGATATCCCTCTACAAACCAGCAAACCGAGTTCGAGTCTTTGTCCCACAGCTCCCACACGGCGGCTTGCTTAAACGGCGTGGCCTTGAGAACGTCGGTTTCGCGGTCGCCCTGGTTGTCGGCCGGGGCCTGCATGACCATGGGAATTTCTTCGGCCTGCTCTTTGGTCAGCTTAAAACGCGCCATGAGCTTGGGCTGCGACAGGTAGACACGGCGCGCGACCCATCGGCATTCGCGCCAGCGACGGCACGGCGAATAGAGAAAATCGTCCCAATAGACGTAGTCGACTTCGGCCTCTTCGTTCAGGATCGTTTCGACTTGCTGCGTGGGCGGCTGGCCCGTCTCGGGATCGATGACGGGCTGACCCGTGGCCGGATCGATGGGCGGCTGACCCGTCATCGGGTCTAGCTGCGGATGCTCTTGAATCTCGGTGTCCACGTCATAGCGCACCCACACTTGCCCCAGGCCCGAGACGAAACGGTCTTGCACCGCGTCGCGCATGCTGGCCGACGTGTCGTCATGCTCGCGTTCAATATCCCCGTTCAGAATGCGCTGCATGATGATGCCGGCCACGCGGGCGACATCGTCGTCAAAGTCTCCAAACTTGCGGTCGACTTCCGCTTTGGGCAGGCGGCCATAGATGGCCGACAGGATGACCTGCACGTTTGACCAAAACAGGTTGGTCTTGCCTTGATAGGTGCGCACGAGCGCATCGCGAACCTGCGAGCTGTCAAGGTAGGCCTTTTCGCAGTCGCGCGCGGCCTTTTGAAAGCGTTTCATCCACTTGCGGGCGGCGGCGATTTCAAGCTGCCACTTGCGCGCGAGGGCCTGCGACTTCGCCAGCGGATTGCCCGCCTGCGGCGCGTCGGATTCGCCCATCGCGTCTAGCGTGGCGTCGTCGGCGGTGGTGGTATCTGCCATGGCGGTGCCTTACATGCGGTTATCGCGTCGATAGCCCACGGTCTCGTGCAGCTCTTCTAGCGAAAAGGGGTAATGGGTGCCGTCGAAAACGCGGGCCTCTTTCGGGGCTTCGCTGCGCAGCAGCTCGCGCACGACTTGCGCGCCGTAGCTAAAGGCGTCGGCGCCGTGGGAAGCCCAGTTGTGTTCGGGCTCGGCCGAAAAAATCTTGCGGTCGTCATCCCACTTGAAGGCCCACGCGCGCAGGGCCTCAAGGCCCCGGGCGCAGGCGTCCGGGTGGAACCGGCAACGCGGAATCACGAGGCGCGCGGCGTTGATCCGGTCTTGCAATTTGCCTTGCGGGACGACCGAGCATTCAAAGGCCTTGGCGAATTGCTCGGCCACCGTATGCCGCGACGCCATGGTCTTGGCGCGGGCATCGTGCGGCAGATAGACATGCGAAATCTTGATGTCCAGGCCTTTAAGGCGCGTGATCCATTCCGAGGCGTCCAGGCCGCTGGCTTCCTCGTAATGCACGAGGTCAAAACCGCCCGGATTGATCTGCCAGAACCAGAACGCGGCGGCGTCACGAAAGCCCAAGTCGCACGAGACGACAACGCGCGCGCCGGGTTCGACCTGGCTGTCAACGGTCACGCGGCCGTCACGTTCTGCGGCGCTGATATAGCGGCCCACGATGGCCCCGACATTGGCCGAGGCGAAGTCACAGTAATACTCTTGCTGTATCAGCTCTTCGGGCATGTCATACGCCCGCTCTTGTGCGATGTCGGCCTCGGTCAAAACGCCCGTGTCGCGGATCGACATGACGGCCATAAAGGCCTTGGGCAGCTTGCGCGCAACCTCTAGCGTTTTCCAACCGTGGTTGAACCCGCGAGGCGTATAGATGAACGACACCGACCCGTTGTTTTCGCGCAGGATCGGGCGGACAAAGTCATACGCGCGGGGGTCGGTCAGCGACCACTCGGAAAACGTCACGTGAACCGGCGACGCGCCGACAAGCGAATTGAAGTTGTCCGCCCCGACGACTTGAACAATCGAACCGTTGTGCAGCTCGATTTTCATTTCGTCCTCAAGACGGCGCTTGACGAGGTGCGCGGGGAAAGTCTGGTCGATCAGGTTTTTTCCCTCGCTCGTGATGTTGTCCCACACCACCTTGCGGCCCTGTTTCAGCGTGGGCAGGCAATGCCAATACAGGCCCACGCGGCGGTGCGCATCCTTGCAGGTCTGCGCCAGGGCCGTGCGGTCTTTGCCGCCGCGACGGTGCATCACCCAAACGGCGAATTTGCAGCCGTTGTCCATGGCGAACATATAGGGGAGCTGATAGGGGCGCGGGACAAAGCCGCCCGTGATCGCTTCAGCCATTGCCCTGCGCCTCGTTCTCGATGATTTCGCCCGCGTTGCTGGCTAGGCGCACGTGCTCGCGCGCGATATGGCCGGCAACGGGCGAATTGATGACGCCCGGCGTTGGCACGGGCACGACTTGCAGGACTTGCACGGCGTAGGTGCGTTCGCCCTGGTCGTCGCTGTCGTCTTTCATGACCAGCGTTTTTGCAAGGAATGCGAGATATGCGGCGGGGTTGGTTTTCGCCACGCGTTCTAGATACTTCACGCCGCCCACGAAACCTAGCGAGGTCATCGCCATGACGCGCAGCTCGCGCGACATCGCGCGCGGGGTCATGGGCTTGGGCTTGGCGCCGGTTTTCGAGCCACGCGGGCGCCCGCCCTTGTTTTTCGTGGCAGGGATGACAGCGTCTTGCATGGGCGAAAAAAAAGGCCCCGGGTGGGCCTTTTCAAGAGTGCTTTTCGAGGATCAGCGCGCCCCGGGGAGGGCCGGGGTTTGGCGACATGCCGGGGCCCGATTTCAGGTCGGGTGGCTAGTGCGAAGTGGGCGCGACTTTCCCCACGGCGCGGATTCTGCAACTAGATAACGCCTGCTTGCAACAGGCGTTTTTCAATCATGCTCAGTGCGTGCTCTATCGCGTTGCGGCGTTTCACGTCGTCAGCAAGGCGAGGCGAAAACAGCACCTCGACGCCCATGCATTCGGCCCGGGCGACATGCTGCAAAGCGAGCTGCCAGTCGCGCGGCAAGACCGCGATTTCCGCGTCTATCGTGCGCATGGTCAGCCGCTCTAGTTCGTCCTCGTCATGGTCGGCATAGGCATAAGACGGCCGCGCAAAACCCCGCTCGACGCTATAGGCCCGGCGCCACTGGTGCCAGCGGCCGAGCATGGACAGCACGCGGCGGGATGGCGTCATTTTGCGGCGCGGGGCACGTTGCTGGCCGTGACTTGCAGCGACACCGTGGAGACCGTGATTTCCGCGCCCGAGACGTTGCCTTGCAGCCAACCCGAGCACGAGACCGACACGTCGGCGTCCGCGTCCGAGAGCGCGGAAATGATGGCGGCCACGGCCTTTTGCGCGGCCGGCGTGTCGGCGTGGTGTTCGGGGTAGCGGTCGGCAACGGCGTTTAGCTCGCCATAGGCCTTATCGATGGCGCCCTCTTTCGATTCGGCCTTGAATGAAAACGAGTAGGTCATGAGGTATCCCCTTTACTTGCTGTTGATAGACGCCAGCAACGATTTCAGTTGCCGCAGTTGTTGCAGCTCTTCGCCGCCTTGTTTGGCCGCCTCGACCCGGGCCTCGGCCTCAAGGCCCAGGCGTTCCAAGTCATCGGCCCACATGATGAGAGCCCGGCCCGAGGCGCGAAGCTGCGCCGCAAAGGCCGAGATGGTGTCCAGCGGTTCGCGTTCGGCAAGGGTGTTGGGCATGGGCAAGACCTGCGCGGTTTTTTGCGCCTTGGGCTCGGGCGCCGGTACGTGGACACGCTGGAAATATTGCGCCATGGGCTCTTTGACAAGCCCGGCGGTCTTGTGCGTGTTCAGGATGCCCAAAACGATGTTGAAGTCCACGCGCGAGCCATGCCGGCCCACCTCGGAACAAATCGCGGCGACCGTCCACGGTTCGGAAATCGGCACGGCCTCAAGCACCCGCAGGGCTACACCGTTGAGGTTCTCGGTTGCTCGCTGAAGTTTTGCGTTATTCATAGGGTCTCCAAGTCGAGGATGAATTGCGCGCCGCGCATGGGCTCGGCAAACTCGATTTGCACGGCCCACGGCCCACGCCGTTGGGAATAGCGATAGCGCACCGTCTCGCGCTTGCCGTCGTCCACGCCCAGCCACTTGGCAACCGCGTCGCGAACGTTCTTCAAAGAGCCCGCGAGGTTGTCGTCATCGAGGCCGCGCGAGGGCGCCACGCGCGTGAGGATGCAAGAGCAAGGGATTTCGGGCTTGGTCACGCGCGCCAGCTCCCACAGGACAACCTCTTGCTCGGCGAGGTTGCGTTTGTGGGCCACGCGCCAGTGCCCGCGCGAGTTCTGCCCACGCCCGGTTTGCATCGGGATCAGCAGCGGCGCGCGGGGGTCTTTCACGGCAGGCTCCCGAAGTACCAGAACGCGAGCCACAGCATGCCCGTGGGCAGCAGGAACAGCACCGCATAGACGATGAAAAGAAAGCTGCGCGCGATGGAGTCGCCCGGGTCATCGAGCAAGCCCGAAATCAGCGCGACAAACGAGGCCAGGATGAACAGGGCCAGCGTCGCGGCTACGGCCCATGCAAAGCCGGCGGTCATGAGTTCACCCGATGCAGCAGGGCCGCGCGCTGTTCGGTGCGATGCTTGTTCAGCACCTGCGCGCGGATCAAGTCTTGCGCCGCGAAAAACGCTTTCTCGGCCCAATGCTTGTAGTCGGCGCCGACTTGCGCGCCACCGTTGCGGATGCGCTCGCGCTCCCACCATTCGTCAAAGTCGCGTCGATCAATCATGCGGTTGCCTCGTCATCCGGCGGGGTTGTTTCATGCAGCGCGGCCCGCCATGCCGCCCGCTGCGCGTTGGTCAATCGTTCGCATGCCAGCTCGCGCGCGCGCAGCGCCAGCGCCCAGGCCTTTGGATCGCTATTGATCCGGCGCAATGGCGCAATAGCCGCCCGCATGCGCTCGGCCTCGTCAGCACCCATGCGCGCGGGCTTGGGCGGCGGCAGCGCAAGGCGTGAGGCCTCGGTGCGGCGCGAGTAGCAGAGCCGGCGGAATTCGAGAACGTTCGGCGGGAATTTCTCGGGCAGGTTCGCGAAGGCGTAATCGATCCCCTCGCGCGACACGTCGCCCAGCTCTTTTTGCCAGTTGCGCCGCACCATGGCGCCATCCATGCCGGCATACAAGTCATTGAAGCGGACACCATAGGTCAGCGCCAGTTTCGAGAGAATTTTCTCGATGACATCGTCAGAGAGCATGCCTAGTCCCCGCAGAAACAAGGGATCGCCTCTTCGGCGGGATCGAACATATCGCGCTGTTCGGCGGCAAACCGGGCCATCTCGGTATAGGTCGGGTCGCGCGGGCGAAACCGGATGCCTTGGCAATTGGCGTTGCGGGTGATCGACTTCGCCCAGGCCTCTTCCGCAATCCACCACGTCGCGCGCGATGGTTTCTCTGCAATCAGGGCCACGAGCTGGCCTGTGGGCTTCAGATAGCAAAGGTCGCAGTTGCCGTGCATCGTTACGCCGTTCATGTTCGGCAAGCCGAGGTCGAAGGCCTGCGCGCGCCAGAACACACCCACCTCGTCACGGGTCACGCCAGCAACGGCCAGGGGCAAATGCGTTTCGATTCCCGAGCCATCGGCAGGCCGGCCGCGCATCTTGGCGACCCGGCGTTGTTCGTCGGCGCGAATGCCCATCCACGCATCCCAACCGCCGGCCCAACCCTGCGAACGGCAATAGGCGTTGGACGGTTTGATTTTTAGGTCGCCCGTGCAGAAACGGGCCATCGGGGCGGGCAGCATGTTGCGGCGCCGGTTCAGGGCCGAAAACGGTTCGCCCTCGCGCGCGGCGGTCTCGAACGTGACCACCTCCCAGCGGTCGGCCACCGCGTCGGCGTCGCGGTATTGCACCCAGACAATGGGCACGCCCCAACGCTGGCCGCAGTCACGCACGAAACGCAAAGTCGCCTCGTCCTCTTTGCCGGTGTTGGCGAACACGACCCGCGCGTCATCGGGCAGCTTGCCGCCATGGGCTTGCAGCGCGCGCCAGAGCATGTAGGCCGAAGTCCGGCCGCCGCTGAAGCTGATGCAGGTTGGCCCCTCGATGACGAACGGGTCACGCATGGCCGCCCCCCGCGTAGCAGCGCTTTGCCAGCTCGATGAGCCACGCGGCCATGTCCGGCGGCGTCTTCTCCCGCTCGCTGCGGCTGATTTCCGGTTTCCACCCCGGCATGCCCTTGTAAAGCCGCACCACGCCGTTGCGCTTTTTCGGTTGGGCCACCACCGCCACCGGATCGGCCAGCGATAGCGGCATGTCCGGCACGTTCCAGGGCTCGCACCCGACCACGTAAAGCCACGTCATCTTTTCGGCGCGATGGCCCCACCAATGCTGTGATACCGGCAGCGTCCAGCCGCCCCACGCGTCACGCTGGCCCGGCTTGGGCAAGCCCGCCGCATCCCAAAGCCGCGAGCCCTGCGGGTGTTCGAGCACCCCGCCCCAGCACCGCACCTGCGCCACTGCCAGCAGCGCGAGCCCGGCCTCGTCCGGTCGCGGTTGGGCCTTGTCTCGCATGCGACCCCACGCACGGCACGGCGGATGCGCAATCACCGGCACGCCGCCGCGCCACGTCCTGGCGTCCCGCTCGATGTCGAAGACGTCGCAGCAGGCGTGCCCCTTGTAGTGGCTGTCCCGGCGGGCGTACAGCACCGCCACGACCAGCGAGGCGAAGGGGGCGCGCGCGCGGCCCCTGGCAGGCAGCGGGACGAACATGCGGGGGTCGACGCCGTGCATGGTCAGCCCTCGCGCGCAGGCTTGGGCGGCTGCTGGCGCAGAAACTCGCGGAACCGCTCAACCTCGGCGCGGTCGTTGGGCGTCAGGTCGGCGAAGGGGTCAGGGTTTTTTGACTCCCGGCCGTGGTGGGGCCCCTCGATTTCGTCTGCCACCCCCGCCCGCCGGTTTGACCCCCCCGGGGGGCTCGGCGCGGCCCGGCCGGCGGCAGCCTCGGGCCCGGCCAGCTCACGGACTGAGCTAGCGTCGAGCGCGCATCGAGCGGGATGCGGGCCGGCGCCGTTGCAGTCTGGATTGCAGTATGGAGCGGGCATGGTGGTGGTGGTGCCTAGGTGGGTCAGGGTTTCAGGGTGAAAGGCTGTAGACCTGGCGGTCAGGACGGCGAAATTCGGGGCTTTGCGGCAATGGTTGGCGTCAACCCCTCGACCCGGCCCGGATCGCCTCGATTTGGGCCGTTTGCGGCCCTGCGCGGGGCATATCCGTTGGCAACGTCTGCATGCCGGCCGGCGATGGTGGCGACAAGCCAGCCCCAACCCTTGGAGCGCGCCACGGCCTCGGCACCGGTCATGCGCAGTTCGTCATCCGTGACCCCTGCTTGCAGCAGGGCCAGGAATCGAGGGTCTGAGGTGTTGGCCTCCGGCATGGGGAAGCCCGAGGCCTTGAGGGCGCGTCCAGCCGCCAAAACGCGAGCCGGCGAGGCGGTGCCGGCGATGACGACAACGTCGCGCGAATCGGCCGCCGTCACAGAAAGCGCGGCGTGTGACGCGCTTTCTTTTGGTTCCTGGTTACTGGTTATTGCGCGATCCCGCGTGAAGTCACTTTCCGCGTCACGCTGTACGTCACGCGTGACAGAGTCGGTGACAACTAGCGTGATTCCGTGTTTGCGCAACAGCTCGTCCAAGACGGACTGAGTGGCTTTCCAGGGGGGATTGATACCTCGTGCCACCAAGGCCGCCCAAGAGGCCGCACGGCGCTCCCGCGAGCGACGTTGACGCGCGGCGGCTTCATCACGTTTTTTTGTACGTGCTGGCTCGTTTTTCGAGTAGCTTTGGATTTGACGATCGATCGCTACGTTATGCCAGCCGTCCTCGGCCAACGTGAAGTAGCGATCCAGGATCAGACGCACGGCGTCGCGCTCGCCACGGCCCGAGGCGCGGGCGATGCGGCAGCAGTCGGCGTACAGCAGCGGCAGCGGTTGCTCATTGCTGTAGTACCAATCCATGAGGCGGCGATAGGCGCCCTCCTGGCACATGGACAAATCGACGGTGGCGGGCAACCAGTCGCCCACGTTGTGGGAGTAATACTTCACGACAGGGCGCGCTGCTCTAGGGGGTCAAGCGGGATGCCCTGCGCTTGCAGGATTTCGGCGCGAAGCCGGACGCGGGCGGCAAGCACGCTGTTAGCGACGGCGCGGGGCAGAGGGCCGGCCTTGGGCCACTTGTGAACCGCAGACACCGTGCAACCGAGGTGACGGGCGACGGTGCGCACGTCGCCGCCTAGCAGCTCAAAGGCGGTGGCCTTGTCCATGTTGCTGGTCTAGAGGAAACTACGGGAAGGCAATTCAACGCCTGCCGACGTTTTGTTGCAACCCCCGGGTAAACTAGCAACAGGGCGTCGTCCCGCTCGGTGCTCACTCAGTCAACATTCAATGAGGGTCAAAAATGAATTTGATAGACCGTATCGACTTAGCCCTAAAGCACGCAGGGAAAAGCCGCCGGCAGCTTGCCGAAGCCATCGAGGTGACCACGCAGGCCATTAGCAACCTCAAGGCAAGGCCTCGGGCGATCATGAAGCCCGAGCACATAGCCAAGGCCGCAAGGTTCTTGCGCTGCGATCTGTACTGGCTCTGTACGGGCGAGGGCGACTACCTGCCAGAACAGATTTGCACCACGCAATGGAGCTACCTTGCCACCGAGATAGCACGGTGGTTCGAGGCGCTGCCCGAAGAGGAACAACACCGGATGTTCGCCCGCATCTATCAAGTCTGCGAGGTCGGAACAAGGCTTCACGGATTGCCGCCGCCCCCAAGAGCGCAACACACAAACCATCGGCGTCCTGCGCGGTGAAAACATCGAGCCGAAAACGATCCGACGAACGGCCATTTGCAGTAGCGAGCCCACCCTAGCGGTGGGCTTTTTCATTGGTGCATCGGAAACGCGATAGAGCGCGATAGACCGTGCATCGAGTGGAGCCCGCTCCACTATTTCCCCGCTTGCTGATCGACGTTTTGTTGCAGCCGAGGGGCAACTAGATGTCGAATCGCTTCCCCACCAACGGAAAGCGAAACGGCAATGTCAGGTGCTCTTACCCCCTCGGCGACCGCGCTCTATCGCTCGCTGCAACGCGAAGTCCGCGAGGCGGTCGACCGCTGCGCCGACACCCTGCAACCGCAATTCGTGCCGGCGCCGGCCGAGGCCGAGGGCGCGGGGGAAATTCCGGTCGGCGCGATCCTGCGCGATGTCCTGTCCGAGCGCGACGGCCAGCTCGGGGCCTGCCGCGCCCTCATGGTCATTGGCGAGGCCGCGCGCAAGGGTGACGCGGTGGCCCTGTTCTTGGTCGAGCGCATGGCCGCTCGCCACGCCGTCTTGCAAATGGACGCCCTCATGATGCGCGGCCACTTCGGCGAACCCGAATTGCAGGGCCCCGACCATGCTGCTGCGTGACACGGTCAACCCTGACGCCCTCGGCAAGGGCGACGGTTTCGGCATGGACGGTTTGCCCAATGCGGATTACCACGCGGGCCCGGGCCTGAGCGTGAGCGGGGCGAAACGCCTGCTCAAGTCGCCATGGCATTACCGCGCCCTGGCGCTGCCCCATGACGCCCCGCCCAAGGCGCCCACGCCTGCGATGGTCAATGGCACGCTGGTTCATTGCGCCCTGTTGGAGCCGGACGAGTTCCATGCGCGGTATGTGGTTGGCCCGGATGTCGACAAGCGCGCCAAGGAATGGAAAGCCTTCATCGCGGCGGCCGGCGACCGCGAGGTCATCACGCCGTTGCAGCATGACGCGGCCATGCGTCAGGCCGACGCCCTGCGCGCCGTGCCCCAGGTGGCCGAACTACTCGCAACAGCCGGCGGCAAGTCCGAGCGCTCGATATGGTGGCGCGATCAGCTCGGGCTGCTGCGCAAGTGCCGCCCCGATTTCCTGGCGCCCGTGGCCCACGGCAAAGGCGCGGTGCTGCTCGATGTCAAGACGGCCAGCGACGCCAGCCCCAAGGGCTTCGCGAAGGCCTGCGCGAATTTCCACTATCACATGCAAGACCCGTGGTACTGCGAAGGCGTCTCGGCCGCGCTTGGCGTCGAGGTGCACGGCATGGTGTTCGCGGTGGTCGAAAGCGAGTTCCCGCACGCCTGCGCGGCTTACATGCTGTCCGACGAATCGCGGGCCCTCGGCCGCGAGCTGAATGCCCGCGCGCTGTCGCTGTATGCGTCCTGTATTGCCTCGGGCACGTGGCCCGGCTACCCGCAGGACATCCAAGTTATCGACCTGCCCCGCTGGGCCTTCAGCGCGGCCCAACCGTGAGGACACCATGAGCACTGGAGAAATCAACCTGCGCCCCGGTGATGCGGCGATCCTGCTGCACGCCAACGGCGATATTGGCCTGCTGATCCCCAAACTTGACGGAGACGACGACGACGAAGTCCCCGAGCACGTGGCCTTGTGCATGGCCTTCGGCATCATCGCCCGGACGCCCCCGCTGCGTGACATGGCGGTCATGATGGCCGAGAGCGCGGCCGAACGCGGCGAGGTCGACAGCGTGCCCGAGGTGACGCAATGAGCGCCGACGCCCCGCGCCCCGAGGCCCCGCGTAACTCGCTGGTCGAGCGCACGGCCGACCGATTCGGCATCGCGGCTAACGGCCTGCTGCCCACGCTCAAGGCGACGGCCTTTAAGAGCGGGACGCCCGTCACGAATGAGCAAATGGCCGCGCTGCTGATCGTGGCCGAGCAATACGGCCTGAACCCGTTTACGCGCGAGCTGTTCGCGTTCCCCGACAAAGGCGGCATCGTGCCCGTGGTGTCGGTCGACGGGTGGGCCCGCATCATCAACGAAAAGCGCGAGCTAGACGGCATCGATTTCGAGGTGACGGGCGAGGGCGCTGCCCTGGCCGTCACGTGCTCTATCTGGCGCAAGGATCGCACGCACCCGATTCGGGTTACTGAATACCTCGCCGAGTGCAAGCGCGATACGCCGCCCTGGCGCTCGCACCCGCGCCGCATGCTGCGCCATAAGGCCCTGATCCAGTGCGCGCGCATGGCCTTCGGTTTCGCGGGCATCCATGACGAGGACGAGGCGCAGCGCATCGTGAACATGGGGCCTGTTGAACGCGTCGAGCCCGTCTCGACGGCCGCCGCGCGCGTGCGCGAGTTCGTGCCGGCCAACCGTGGCGACGCCCCGGCAGAAACCGTAGACGCGCGCCAGGTCGAAAGCCATTTCGAGCAATTCGAGCCCGAGGAATCGGACACGCAAGCCCTGTTCGATAACGCGCTGAAGCTGGTTCAGACCGCGCCGCGCGAGGTGGTCGAGGCCACGCTCGAACAAGCCCCCGACGTGCTCACGCCCGAGCAATGCAAGGCCCTAGAGGCCGCCTTTGCAACCCGCTTTCCCAACACCGAGGAATAACCACCATGACCACGCCCACCCGCGTCTATGTCGTGACCGACACCGCCACCAAGGCGCAACGCCTGATCCGTGCAACGTACCGCGCTACGGCCCTGCGCCATGCAGCGGCAACCGTGTTCGAGGTTCGCGCGGCCACGCATGACGACTTGGAACGCCTGATTACCGCCGGCATGCGCGTCGAGCGCGCGTCCGAACCCGTGACCGACGCCCAGGCCGAGGCCGCGCACGAATAAGTTTGCGGGCGGTTCTGCGGCCTCAAACCCTCCTAGCTTTCCCTCTGCAAACCGTTGCCGCAGACACGCGGCGCCACGCGCGCCGCCGCCCTTTTCTCATACCTGTGAAACTGTTCAGCCTATGGGTTTTCCCTGCCGTAAATCCTACCCGCCAGCCGGGGCATTTGTTCAGGCAAACTACGCCCGGTTGTCTATCGGTTGGCTATCGCAGTTAGCGATATTCGCTACCACGTTCGCAGGGAAATAACGTTGTCACGCCCGGCGACCGTATGGCGCACAGTCGAGTAAGCGTTACCGCAGCGTTGACAACTGGGTGTAGAGCCCGCTCCAATTGGATGCCCGTCATCGATTGGTGATGAACTGGTCATAAACCTAGGGGATTGGATATGTCGGACGAAGAGCAAAAGCGTTTGAACTGGACACCCGCCGAATGGACACGGGTTGCGGTCAATATGCTTCCGTTGTTAGAGCGCGGCGAAACTCGCATGGCGGCCTTGGGAAAGGCCCAGCGCAAAGCCCTGGCGCGAGCCCGTCACCATGACGACACATGGATTCAGCGCCACAGCGCGCCGGCCGCGATCTACCTAAATAAGTATCTGGACATCGTCCGCAAGATGACCCCGGAAGAGCGCGAGCCGCACGTCGTCTTGACGCCCGCCGAGGCCTACGCGAAGGCCAACCCCGACGCACCGAAGCCGCCGCGCAACACCACCGCCGGCAATAAACTTTCTCCCAAGGGCGCCGACGAAGGCCGCGACTACACGGGCGCGCGCTGGACGACCAAGGAATGGGCGCTAATTGCGCGCATGGTCAACTGGTTTCGGACACACGGCGTCCCGCATGCGACTAGCCGCCTCGTTATCGAGGCGCAAGAGCTAGTCCTAGAGCGTGACCGGCGCCGCTCGCTTGGTGGCATTCAAGCCAGCGTCAACGGCGGCAGGCTAGAAAAGAATCTCGCCGAGGCGCAGAACAATATCTGGTTGGTCAAAGACATCCCTTTCAACCCGCCGCACCCCGAGGGTTCGGATACGACTGACGCGGCGGCAGTCGACAACCAGACCACGCCCCCCGCCGAACAGGGCCAGCAAGCCACGGAAACGGCCATTCCTGCGGCGAATGTCGAGGCGACAGGGGAAACCACGGCGCAGGGCCTGCCACCCGTGGCTGCGGGCTCGCTGCGCGAGGCGATGACGGGCGCGGTTGCCGACTTCGGGACGACCCTGCGCAACGCGATGGACAAGCTGTTGCTTGCGCATTCGGCCATCGTCTTGCACCACATAGAGGGGCGCATGATGGAAGCGGCCTCGCGCACGGCGCAAGAGGTCGCGTCCATGATTCAGACCGAGCTACACAAGTCCGTGCATGCCATGGTCGAGGCCGAGCTAGGCGGCCCGGTGACGCCCCCGCCGCCGCTGCAACCGGCGCCCCCTGCGCAGGACACCAAGCCGGCCGACGCGCCCTTGCATGACCCGAGCCCCACGCCCGTGGCGTTCAAACCGAAGAATTGCAAAGTCGATGTGATCGGCCTGCGGCAAGACGACGTGAACACCGTGCGCCGTTCGTTCATCGGCCAGCCCGTGGACTTGCGCTTTTTCGACAGCGACGCGCGCAACGAATACAAGGCCCGCGATAACAGCGAGGTCATCATGATCCGCTCGCGCATCCCCCACACGTTGACGCACAAGGTAGAGGCCGCAGGCATCCGGCCCATTTATGTGGATCGTTCAACCGGCCACGTCATGCATGCCATTGAGGAACTATTGAGGGCCCACGGCATCGCCCAAGCCCAACACTTGCAATAGCCAACCACTGAAGAAAGGGAAGTCGGTATGTCACTCGAAAAAAGCAATCTGCTGCTGTTCGTTCTCGATGCCAACAAAAACCCGATCCGGGCCGATGGCCTGCTCGCATGGTCGGAGTTCATGAAAGAGCCGCACCGTGTCGCGGTCGACGTGGTCAATGGGATTCGCGTATCCACCGCGTTTATCGGGGTCGGCGGCAACTACAAGGGGCGCCCTTGCCCGTTCGAGACACTGCTGATTCGAGATGGCGAGCCGTTGAACCACCGGCAGCGCTATGCGACGTGGGAACAGGCCGCAAAGGGTCATACCGAGTGGTTGAAAGCGATCCGCGCCGGGCAAGTCCACGTGACGCAATAGGCGACATCGGCCGGCCAGGGCGGGCGCCCTGGCCGCAGGGGATCAAATAACGAAAAGGAATGCGGATGAAAGTCGAGCTAGAACCAATCGGGGGCGAGCCCGGGACATTCACGGTGCGCGGCGTCGAGGAAGGCAGTAGCGACGCGCGCGGCATCGTCATTGGTCGCGTCAAGCGCGACGATGAAACCTCGTGGACGTTCACGCTGAAGCCCGAGAAAGCGCCGGACACCGAGGCTATCGACATCACGTTGATTGCAGCGACCGAGGACGAGCTGCGCGCGGTCATCCGTGACCGTTTTGGCCTCATGGAGCTGCCCGCCGACCGGCTGACGGATGACACCATGCGTGACGCCGCTGTCGGCGTGATGCGCACGCTTGCCACGCTGGCGGCGACCACCAAGACGGTGCCGGGCTTTTCGTCGGCCCTGGTGCATCACCTCGGGCTGATCGCCGCGCTATCGATCAAGCCCGAACACCGCGAAGAGTTTTTCGTCAACGTCAATGACCGCGTCCGCGCCAATGCCGCCGAGGCCCTGCGCATGAAAGACCGCACCGGCATGCTGCGCGATGCACTGGCCCCCGCGCTTGACGCCTTGGTCAAGGGCGACAACGAACCGCCCACGAGGCACTAGCCATGACCGAAAAAGAGTGGGACGAGCTGCGCCCGTGGCTGTTGGAGCATGGCGGGTATATCGACGTTCGCCTGCTGCCTGACGGCACGGTCGCGGGCCTCGTGCGACTGCTAACGACCGTCGCAATCTGCCTTGGCGTCACGCGTACCTGCCAGTATGAGCGGCGGTTTTGCTTCCGAGACTTCGCCCTCGCCGCGCAGCGCTTCGCCGAGCTGCAAAGCGAGGACGACACGCCCGAGGGCTGGCACGCGCGGCGCCCTGAACAGCCATGCGACCGCGTGGCAAAGAGTCAGCCGGGATACCTCGGCGGCGATCCCGCGTTGCCGGGGTCGTGGGCATGACCGAATCCGAAGGGCATGCCATCGTGGCCGCTGTCCTGGCCGCATGGTCAACATGGCGCCTCGTCAAATGCTACTTATGGCCGCGCGAAATCGTCAGCGAGGCGATACAGGCGATGGAAGAAAAGCACCCCGGCGAATTCGCCGACCGTGAGGACTTTGTGACGGACTATTACCGGCACGAGGGGCGCGCGTGGTTCTGGATAAGCGCCGTCATCACGTGGGGCGTGTTCATCTATTTTTTGAGGGCAGCATGACCGACCCGTTTAACCGCCTGCCCATCGATGCCGAGTGGGTGCGCAAGCTAGATGACATCGGCGCGAAGGCGCGCGAGGCCTTGGGCTGTTCCGTCGTCATGATTGCCGTGCAGGAAAACGGCAAGCTGGCTGTATGCCTTGAGGCCCAAGAGGGCAGCGATTTCGCGGCGCTGCTGGACGAGGCCGGCGCGCCCATGGTCTTGCAATCGCTCGCGTTCATGGCCGCCGCCATGGATGCGCACGGCGCGGCGAAGCCCGACGCGTGACGGAATTAGCGCTTACCGCTACACAAAGCCCGGTAAATGGAGCATGATTCCGGTTCCATCATTGGGAGGTTTGACCATGTCCAAGTTTCTTTTCCCCGCCCTCGTGGCCCTGTTTCTGGTCGGTTGCGGCGGCGGCAGCAGCGACGCCCCGCCGCCGCCGCCGCCGGCCCACGCCTACGCGGTGGAATTCTTCGGCGATTCCACCCTCGTGACCGACTATGACGGCCAGCAGGCCGACGCGCCCGACTACGCGGCCAGCGCGACAAAGCTGCCGATCAGCAATCGCGCGGTAAAGGGTTCGGTGGTTATCCAGACCGTGGGCGGCGTGCCGATTCTTGACCTTGTGCGCGCGAGCGATTCGTCGGCCGTGGCGGCTAACTTCGCCATCAATGACGCCGCGAAAATCAGCCAGGACGACTACCGCGCGGGGCTGCAAGATTTCGTGACGACGGCGAAGGCCTCGGGGCATATCGCCATCCTCGTGGAGAGTTCGCCCTATGTGGACAACCCCACGGCCGACGCCGCGCGCCAGCAATACGAAGCGATTAAGGCGCAGGTTGCCGCCGCCATGGGTGCGACCTATTGCCGCCTGCCCGCGCACGCGTGGACGCTGGCGGAAAAGCCCGATGGTCTGCACCCGAACGATGCGGGCGCAAAGTGGATCGGCGAGCAACAGCTCGCGCCTTGCATGCGCGGGCTGAAAGCATGATCCGCAGTCGCCCATTCAAAGAGTATGACGTGCGCGAATGTCTTGCCCGCATGCGGTGGGACTTGGAGCGGCGGGGCAGGCCGCGTGCGGTCAAGCCCCGCGCGTTCTGTAAGCTGATTGATGGGAAGTTGCGGCGAGGCAGCGATACGCTACACCGCACCCCCGAGGCACGCCGCTGGCGCACCGTCCTGCGTATGAAGGGATCGCACCGATGACAAGCGCCCACATCATTGAACCACCGGCAAGCCTCGGCAACTGCGAGCGCTGCCACGAGCCCGTTTTGCGCGGGGTCGACCACGTGGGCACGCTCGGCCCTGGCGTCTATCACTTTGAGTGCGAGGCGCGCATGGTCATCGGCGGGGCTAACCACCTACTCGGGCGCTGCACGTGCTGCGGTGGCACGGAATCGCCCGACGATCCGACCCTAAGCCGGCGCGAGCAAGCACGCACGGCCCTGGCGATTTTCAGAGCGCAGAACGCGCCGAAGGGATATCACGATGACCAATGAAGAATTGGCCGGCCTTGCCGAGCTGCCCATCGAGCATTGCACCGAGCTAATGCGCATCATCATGCTGTATTGCCAAGCCAAAGACCTACGGGCCGGGCTTACGCTGGTGATTGCCGATGGGCACACCATTCGCACGGCCGGCAATATGGACGCGGCGCAACAGGCCGCAGCGTTTCGCGTGCTCGCGGATCGACTCGCGGGAACCCCGGATATGGTGGTCGAGATTGACGAGACAACGGGCAAAGAAATGAGCCATGCAACCCACTAAGCTACCCGACGAACTATTTCCCGATGACGAGTGGCAGCGGGCGGACTATCCTCGCCGCGTGGCGCTGCTGGTCGACCGCTGCCATGGTATGCGGCTGGCCCGCGACGGCGCGCGGGCGCAATGCGAGACATTGAAAGACGAACTACGAGCGGTGCGCGAGGTCAACGCGCAGCTAGCCCTAGACCTTGAGCAAACCGGCGCCATGAATGCGCAGCTTTTGCGCCAGCTCGCCGACGCGGTGAGCGTGACCGAGACTAAGAAATGACGACGGGCCCGAAGGCCCGCGACTGAAATTGCAGAGGGGCAACCTATGAGGCCCCACGATGAACGATCAGACCACGCCGCGCCGCAAGCGCGCGGCCCGCACCGCACAAAACCCGGCGGTGTCCACCAACCCCGACGCCCTGCTGACGCTGCCCACGGTGGCCGAGCTGATCGGCTGCAAGCCCGACACGGTGCGCAAATGGGTGGCGACGGGGCGATTCCCCGTCCCTATCCGCCTCGGCCGCTCTGTGCGTTGGCGCGCCAAGACGGTTAACGATTGGATGCAGCTTCAGGCCGCAATCAGCTCCAGCGGCGCCGGCAGCGCCACCATGCGCGCCGCGTAGTCCGCGAGCAAGCCGTCGAGGTAGTCGGCCCAGGCCTGAATCATGGCGACGCGCTTTTCGAGGTGCGTTGCCCGGTTATAGGCCGTGCCCAGGACATCGCGCTTGACGGCGCCGGACAGGCCCTCGATGCCGGCTTTGTGGGCGAGCTGCGCCTCGATATAGACGGCGCGGAAGTCGAGGACTTCTTCAATCATGGTGCGGGCCGTGGCGCGCAGGCCGTGCGGGGTCTGCTGGCCCTTGAAACCCATGTCCCGCAGCGCTTGCGACAGGGCATCGTTAGCGATGGGCAGGCCCTCGCGCTGCGTGCTCATGCTCGGGAAAACCCATTCAGACCAACCCGTCACGTCGCGCAGGGCGCGCAGCTCGGCCACGAGCTGGCGGGGCAGCGGCGACACGTGGTCATGCCCGCTCAGGCTGTTGGCAATTTTGGTCGAGGCGTTCTCATCGTCCGAGGCGGCCGGGATGAACCAGAGGCCGGCGTCGAGGTCGACCTGATCCCAACGCATCGAGCACGTGTCCGAGGGCCGCTGAAAGCAAACGACTTGCACCATAAGGGCCACGCGGGTGACGAGGCCTTGATAGTCGCGGATCGCGGCCAGGACGGGCGCCAGGGCTTCCGCGCTGGTGACGGCCGGATTGTTGCCACCGACGTGGCGGCGGTTAAGTTGCTTGGCGATGACGCGCGGGGCGCAAACGGTGGCGAGGCCGTGGGCAATGGCGTAGTCCCACACGTTGCCCATGTATTTGCGCAGGGCGCGGGCCGTGGGGACTTGCCCGGCCTTTTCAATAGCGGCCAGCAGGTCGCGGACTTCCGTCGGCGTGACTTCGGCAATGGGCTTGCGCGCCAGGGGCGTGCAAAACACCTTGCGCGCGAACATGGCAAGCCAGCCGGCGGCGTGATCGGCCGACCAATTGCCGTTGCCCGTCATGAGGTCGTGATAGTCCTGGCAGACGCCTTGCAGCGTGCCGGCCGGCGCGAAGTCCTTAGCGGCGCGGGCCTGATCGGCGGCGACCACGGCCAGGGCGGCGGCTTCGGCCTGCGCTTGCTCGGCGCGCTGTTCCATCGGGTCTTGGCCGTTGGCGACCATGGCGCGCAGCTCGGCGGCCTTGGCGCGGGCCTCGGCCAGCGACATGGCGGGGTACAGGCCCACGCCCATGGTGTTGCGCGCCTTGGTCACGGGGCGCGTGTAGTTGAACTGCCATGCGTGGCCCTTGGGGTGGCGCTTGCCGTCGACAAACCGCAGGCGCAGAACAAGGCCGGCGCCGTCCGTCTGGACGGGCTTGTCCGAGGGCTTGAAGGCGTCGAGGGTGCGGGCGTTCAGGGCTTGCGTTTTCATGGTCAGGGACTCCGGTTTGCAGTAGGAAAGGACTAGCGCTAGCCGCTACTGTAATCCGTACTGCAACAGGGTGTCGAGCCCCATGCCCGCTCAGTCCCGGTCGATCCCGTTAGACCTGGCGTAAGTCGTTGATCTAAAAGCGCTTTATCCCGCTCTATCCCTCTACGTACTGTTGCCCCAGGATTTCAGACCAAAACACTAGGTTTCATAGGTAAAGCGGCGTGACGGCCTGTTTTGTACTGCAAACCATCCCGCAAAGCTGCGGTGTAGGACTGACCACGCCCGGAGCCGGCATCGAGCGGGAAAGCCGGGCAAACCGTGACACTATGCGCGGGGGTCTGGATAACGTTTAGCGCTTCCCGCACAATGCCGCCGATGATCCTAGAGCCGACTCCCGAAAACGTCCGCGCGGTGCGCCTCGATGCCGAGCTGACCCAGGCCCAGGCCGCCGCCCTTGTTCACCTCGGCGACGTGGCCCGGTGGTCGGAATATGAGCGCGGGAAACACCCGGTCGACCGCGCACGATGGGAGCTGTTTTTAATCAAAGTGGGCCTGTCGCCCGCGTATCGCCCGGCCCCGGGCGTGCCCGTCCCGGGCGGCCGTCAAAAGGCGGCAGCGAGACTAAAGGAGCTGAAAGCATCATGACCACCTCTACGCACCCCGCGACCCCGCATCACGTCTATTCGTTCGGCACGCGCTGCCTTACCGGCGCCGGCCTGTTCTGCTACCTGCTGGCCTGCGTGTTCTGCCTTGCCGCCATCGGCCAGGACATGAACCTATCGCGCCTCGGGTACGTGGTCGCCATGTTTATGGCCTTCGGCGTGGGGGGCGTGTTCATGGACACCGCCGACAACCTCGCGCGCGAGGCCGCAAAGGCCCCGTCTCGGGGCTGAAAGTGGAGCGGTAGGGGGAAGATACCCCCGAGGATGAAAAAGGGGCCCTACGGGGCCCCTTTCCTTTTGCCCGGGCCGGCCTTCAGGGCAGCGCGGGCACGTTGTCGGCGTCGGCCGGGGTCGGCGTCGGGCCGTTGGCCGGCGGCAGGCTGGCGTTATAGGCGCGCACCTGCTTAGAGATTTCATCGAGCACCGGGGCGGCCTCGATGTAGGGGCGTTGGCCCAGGGCGTTGGCGACAACGTCGAGCTGTTGGGCCGTCAGGGTCAGGGGGATGGCGTCGGACATGCGGTTGCCTTTCTAGCGAAAGCCGCCCTTGAGGGCGAACTGAATAAGCGCGGCGAGGATGGCGGCGATAACCACCCACACCACGCGCGTGATGTTGGAATTGATGGCGTGTACCTCACGAGTTAGCGCGGCGAGGTTGGCCTCGGCCAGCGCGAGGCGCTTGTCGAGGTCATAGATAGTCGGCGCCTTGCGGCGGTCTTCCCCGTCCCACGTCACGGCGTGAATCCCACGTCCCAGCCTACCGAGGCCGTCAGAACAACGCTTGTGCCGGCCGCGTCGGCGTAGAGCGTGATAGTCCCGGTGCCGATGCCCTCGACGTTAGTTGCCGAGTTCTGGAAAGACCAGCCCGCGCCACCCGAGAGGGATACCACGCTGCCCACCGTGCCGGAAATCGTGGTGTTGCTCTGAGAGCTGATCGTGAGCTTTGCCCAAAAATTGTTGCCCGCGCCCGTGGTCGGATTCGGCGAATACCACGGGCCGCAAGTGGCCGTGCCGGTGCCCCCGCTCGGGCTGCGGCTAGTGCTCGACGTGCCGTCGCTATTGAGCGTGAAACCTGCCGAGCGAAGGCCGGTTGTCCCGGCCAACGTATTGATGCAGGACGCGGTGAACGTCACGGGGCCGCCGGCACTGACGCCAACGAACATCATTTGTACGCCGCTCATGTCACGTTGCCCGTCACGTAAAACAGATTCGACGATACGCAAAGGATGTTTGCTACGCCGTTGGCCAGGATCGTGCGGCTACCCGTGGTCAGCGTGCCGGCAAGTTGCAGCGTGACCGAAGCGCCTTGCGTCAGAGAAATCGTCCCGCTCGTGCCGTTAACGATGGTCACGGCATCGCCCACGCTGAACGTGCCAGAGGGCACAGTAACGGCGGCGGCCGCACGCTGATAGACGTGTTTGCCACGGTCGCCGACAACCAGCGTATAGGCGCCGGCTTGGTTCTGTTGCGGAAGGCCCTTGTATCCGAGTTCAAACCCGTTGGTGTCGGTGAGAACGCCAGCGGTACTAATGGTCAGGCGTTGCGTTCCGCCTGCGACGAATTGCAATGTGCCGGCGTCGGCCGCAAGAGTCGCATTCGTCCCGTCATGGATGAAATAGCCCTTACGCGTGCCGGCAACGTCGAGCGCCAGCAGCGCCGACGACGTACCGTTGATTTCCAGCACGCCCCGGCCGGCGGTGCCGGAGGTCGCCGCCGTTAGACCGACTAGGAAATTGCCCGAGGTGTCAATGCGCGCGCGCTCGCTGCCGCTGGTCAGGAAACCGAGGGCGTGCGCGCTGTTCGTGCCGATGCCGGAAACCGTGTTGCTCGAATAGTTGAACCCGTAAAGCGTGGTGATCGTGCCATCGCTCATCGCGATTCCGACCGTCGAAATCGGGTTGCGGCCGATGCCCACATAGCCGCTGCCGTCGATGGTCATCCGAACGGCGCCGGCCGTGCCGAGTTGCAGGGTCGCGCCGTTCTCGGAAATCAGTGAAAGCGACGTGCCGGCCGTGCCCAATAGGGTGCCCGTGCGCGTGGTGTTGGCCGTGTTCCAGAAGCTGACATACCCGCCATCGTTTTGGATGCGCACCGATTCGGTTACGCCGCTGAAAATCGCTTTTGCGAGCTGCAAGCCGCTGCCGTCCAGGGTCATGCGGGTAGAGCCGCCCGTCGCCCACGCAATCGAGGTAACGGCCCCGCTGTTGCCGAATTGCAATTGATTGGCCCCGCTAAGGGCCATGATGGACGAGGCCGTCCCGCCGGAATTCTTCGCGGAGTAGTTCGCGGCGTTGTCGATGACGACATCCCCGCCGATAACTTGCAGCTTGCCGAGGGCCGGCGCGCCACCCACGCCCAGCGTGTTTGCCACCGTGACCAAGCCCGTGGCATCAATCGACATGCGTTGCACGCCGTTGGTCGACCACGCAAGCTGATTCGTGCCCGGCGAAAAAAGGCCCGTGTTGGTGTTGGCCGTGAAAGTCAGCGCGGGCGCGGCGGCCGTGCCCAGCGGCAGGACAAGCGGATTCGTGAAGCTAAGGCCCGTCGAGGAAATCGACAGCACGAGCGCGCCGGCCACGGCGATGCCGAGCACGCCCGCCGACACGCGGTAGGCGCCGAGAGTGCCCTCGCTAGAAAACGTGATCGAGGGCGCCACGGCGGTGCCGTCGATATTCTTTAGCGCGGCCTGCATCGCGCCACGGCCGTAGCGGTCGAGACTGTCGCTAATGGCCGTGCCGACATCCGACAGCGTGGAGTTAGCCCACGTGCTTTGAATCAGCGTGTTGGACACCACTGG
>Ga0105239_10001076_pt1 | contig 37960 bp, 33 predicted proteins | sample KBSC44metaG_FD_92761 | JGI IMG/M metagenome (GOLD analysis project Ga0105239, IMG submission 92761) | Corn rhizosphere microbial communities from Kellogg Biological Station, Michigan, USA - KBS C4-4 metaG | ecosystem: Host-associated > Plants > Roots > Rhizosphere > Soil | place: Michigan, USA... | reverse complement strand
CGGTGCTTCTATCCTTGTTGGTCTTGGCTGATTTGTTCGTGAGTATTGTATCAAGCCGCTCTGTAGCTGTGGCACCAGGCAATACATTATTGACCGTAATACCAAACTGCCCTACCTCATTAGCCATTGTTTTGGCCCACGATGCTACCGCACCCCGTATGGTATTTGATACTCCCAGATCTTTTAAGGGGATCTTTACCGATGTGGAGATGATATTGACTATGCGACCAAACCCAGCAACTTTCATGCCCGGCAATACAAGCGTGGTAATGATATGATTACACAACAGATGCTGCTGAAACGCGCTAATGAACGATTCAGGCCTGGCATCTACAACTGGACCACCCGCGGGGCCGCCACTATTATTGATGAGTATATGCACTGTATTGTTTTTTACAAACGCGCTTACTACTTCCTGCACCTGATCGGGGTACTGGTAATCTGCTACGAGATAGGTGTGCTTCTGCCCCTTCAGGGTATCGAGTGTAGTAACGGCGTGTTTTAATTTTTCTTCATTGCGCGATATAAGCACGCATGTGGCGCCCATAGATGCCAGTGCCTGTGCTGATGCAAGGCCGATGCCCTGTGTGCTGCCGCCTACAAGAGCTGTCTTATTTGTAAGATCGAGTGATAACATAGTCTGTAAATATGCGGCAAAAGTAGACGAAAGAAAGGAAACCTGCTATTGGTAGCAGATAGTTGTGGATGACAATTACTACTGTATTCTGAAGGCAACAGGCGTTGTAAAACTGACGGCAACAGCCTTTCCGTTCTGTTTCCCAGGTTTCCATTTTGGCATATTACATATCACACGCTTCGCCTCTTCGTCACAGCCATCGCCAATGCCTCTTACCACTTTGCAATCTGAGATAGAACCATCCTCATTTACAATAAACTGTATATACACCCGCCCCATTGTGCCGTGTGCTTTGGCGCTATCAGGATAGTGCATGTTCTTTTCTATATAGACAGTCAGGTCATAAGGCGCAGCAGGCATCTGCTCTACGTACATAAAGACGGGACGCTGCTGTTTCGATATATCGGTGTTATTAGCCTGCGCAAACAAATACATCGGGCATAATAAACAAATCATCAACAGTAGATGTCTCATTTGGATAAGTCATCATCCAATTTAAAACTAAGTGGCAAATTGAAATAGACCTTTACCGGTTTACCTTCATTTAAACCTGGCGACCACGGCGGCATATTCCTTACAACCCGTAACATCTCTGAATCTATGTCAGGACTAACACTTTTTACGACAACACAATTATCTATCGCACCAGTTTCCGTAATAACAAATCTTACCACCACTCTTCCTTGTATGTGATGTTCGCGGGCAGCAATTGGGTAATGTAAATTAGCATCCAAATAGTCGTTAACACTATATAAAGCCTTAGGCATTTGCTCAACGATTTTATAAATCTTTGGGCTTGCTGATGCACTATCCTGTGCTTTCGCCGCAAATGCAAAACTTAACATAACTACTAATAGGGCATATTTCATAAGAATAATTTGCGGCGAAAATAGTGTATATCAGGGATACACGACAGCACAAAAAAGACCGCCTCTCAATGAGGCGGTCTTTCAGTTTTCAAAAGGGAAGTATCTTAGTTTGTTTTAAGTACTTTAAGATTGTGCGGCGCTTGTCCTTTCTCTGCAACACGTACACTATACAGACCGGTAGGCAATGTGCTGAGGTCTATATTGAGATCATGGCTGCCCACGCCAAATTCATAAGAGTTTGTCACTCGTCCATTCATATCTATCACATCAACCGCTACTGTGCTGGTAGCCACTGCAGGCAACACAATATGCGTATTGCTGATAGCCGGGTTTGGATATACAAGCAGGTCATTGGCAGTAGTATTAGCAACATTCTGAACAGCTGTAGTTACAGGTTGTTTGCTTATGGTCATATCTTTTACAGGGATACCTTCACCAATAGTACCTGTTTTGGTAGGTGTAGACGCGGTGCCTTTGTGATAGCCAGCAAGTACATCTGTCATATCATATACCTGTGCATAGTTATTCAGATAGCTGCTATCTCCCCAGAAATTAGAAGCCATAAAGCCAATGTTAGCGGAAGTGGCCTGATCATACATCATATCCATGTAAGAATTGTTGTACAACAATGAATGTGCACTAAGGTCCAATATAGAACTAAGGTCCAGACCTGAACTATAATAACCATTAGTGCCGTCGCCATAACCTGTAGCACCATCAGAATTATCGAATGTAAGCATGATACCAAGGTTGGCATCGAAGCCGAACATCTGCGTGCTTGAATCACCCTCAAAACCAGTATAAGCTATAGAAGTGATGCTGGCAGTAGTACCGAAATGCGTATCGCCTGTAGCGTAACCCATTGAAGCATCGGCACTAGCAATAGCACCTGTAGCAGCATTCAATTGTACGTTTGTGCTACCGTTATTGCCTATTACGCGTATGCGATTTGAAGCAGTGGAGATGAAACGGAAACCAACATTAAGGCGGTTACCTGAACCATCATCATTACCAAGATCAAGAGCGTTTGCAGAACTGTTCACCGCTGTTACATTACCTGTTGCAGTATCGATAGTATATAACTGATAGTTGTGTGCCGATGAGTTGTAGCCAAGACCATATAACATGCCATTGAATCCATAATCGATCGCTACCATTGCCTGGCCAGATGTCATACCAGTTAGCGTTCTTACTCTATTGATATTATCCGGATGCTCAGAATTGAAGAATACAAGATTGCGCAGATTTAATGTAAGCGCAGTCATTGTTTGACCTGTAGTATAAGTAGTATTATTACGATCTTGTTCAAAAGCTATGTCGCGGATGGCTACAGAGCCATCGCCCATTGTACCAAGGTCTGTCATAATACCTGAACCAATGCCATTCATATCATAGCTATACAGGTGTGTACCTAATAAAGTACTGCCTGCAAGATAAACTGTGTTATGGTGGGTAGCACTATCGTACCATGAATCCATACCATACTCAGTGCCTGTAAGTAACAAACCGGTACCAATACCAATAGAGTGCATGTTATCAGAGGCATTATTAAACCCATTGCTATAGTTGCCTGCATCAAACGTCAGCAACACATTGTTGGTCATATCATAAGCAACTTCCTGTGTGGCATCTGATCCATAAAAGTTATTGAGATACGCAGTACCACCTATAACTGCAGATGCACCCGCGTGAGCATCACCAGATGCATACGACAATGAGCCTGTGCCGGTAGATAAGATAGCACCGTTATTTGCGTTCATCATATAGCTGTTACCATTACGACCTATGATACGTATCTGGTTATCGACCGTCGATACGAAATCGAAGCTTGCACTGTTTGTGCTGCCCAGATCCATAGATGAGGCAGAACCTACAGGATTAGCCGTATAAGTAGTGCCAGAATGTGTGATGGTATATAACTGCACTTGTGAAGTCGTGTTGTTATATCCAAGCGCATACAGCTGACCGTTGCTCGAACGTGAATCGAGCGCTATCAGCGCCTGCCCTGTAGCAACGCCCGAGATGGAGTAAGGTCCACTAGCTGTGGATGGAGCACTGGCGCTTGCCATCGTCATAATGGAATTAGATGTAGTAAGTCCATACATAGTGGACTGTGCGTGTGAAGACATAAACGCGCCTAATAACATTGCCGTAAATGCTCCTTTAAGTAGATTGTGTTTCATAGTTTTAAATTTATCTGGTGGAATTTTTTATTTCCTTCATCACTTAAAAAAACAACTGTGCCATGTGTGTTTATGTTTTGTGAAAACTGATAGAGGGGTGAATAGGGCAACATAATAAATTGTTTTACAACGATTAATCGGTATCATTCGATCATATATTATTGGCATTATAAAATACATAATAAATATTAACGCATAGATTATTACACAAATGTTTATTATTTTTGCCCATGTTTGTACACACTCCGTGATTTAAATAATAACCTACCTTCACAAAAAAATCAAACACATGAAAAAGGCATCACTGATATTGCTGGCCATCTTGTTTTCGGCTTCAGCGGTATTTGCACAAGACGGCAAAGAAATGAAACAGCGCAAAAGCGCACACGACACTGTTAAAAGCGCTAATGTAACCGTAACATATGGCCGTCCGGCAAAGAAAGGCCGCTCTATATTTGGCGGATTAGTCCCTTATGGCGAAGTATGGCGTACAGGTGCAGACGAAGCAACTGAAATTACGTTTAAGAAAGATGGTATGTTTGGCGGCAAGGAAGTAAAGGCTGGCACTTATACCCTGTTCACTATTCCTGAAGAAGGCAAGTGGACCATTATACTGAACAGCCAATTGAAGCAATGGGGCTCATTTGGATATGACAAGATAAAGGATAAGGACGTACTGCATGTAGATGCGCCTATAACACATGGCGGCAAAGCGGTAGAAAAATTTACCATAGAAGTTAAGAAGAGTGAATTATTAATGGAGTGGGACCAGACAAGTGTTTCTGTACCTATGAAATTTTAAACACCTGATATTTTGTAAAGAGCGAGGTACCCGTCGGATACCTCGCTCTTTTTATATGCTGTACATGCTACTTTGCCAAAATAATGGGCATGCTCATTTCTTTTCCATCACGCTTTATGGTAACGGTAGTCTTATCGCCGGGAGCAAATTTGCTAAGTGCTTCCATATAGCTCTGCATGCTTTTCACTTCGTGCGGGCCTAGTTTTATAATTATATCTCCCTGCTTTATACCGGCTCGTATAGCAGGCCTGTTCTCACTTACACCATCTACACGCACGCCACCATCCTGGTAAGCATAGTCGGGCATGATGCCGAGCGTAACTTTAAAGTTCACGCGGTTGTTGGCATTTGAGCGGGTATGAATGTAGGCAGGTTTTTTGTTCACCTTGTCCATTTTGGTGACCACATTGTATACATAGTGCATCACCTCTGTCTCGCCCATATAGTTTATCTTATCGGCATCATCGCTTGGCTTATGATAATCTGAATGAGTGCCTGTAAAGAAGAATAAAACAGGTATGCCTACATTGTAAAAACTGGTATGGTCGCTTGGGCCTATACCCGCACTATCAATCACTAGTTTGAACTTGCCCTGCATGGCTACCACATCGGCCCACGCAGGCGACGTACCTACCCCACCGAGCGTAAGTGAATGTGTACTGTCATTCAGACGGCCTACCATGTCCATGTTTATCATATAAGCCACATGTACGCTATCTATTTTCTGGTCTTTTACAAAATTCTTAGAGCCCAGCAGACCCAGCTCTTCACCTGAGAAATTGATAAAGAGGTAGTTGTAGTTGCTCAATCCTTTCTTTTTTATCCAGCCTGCTATCTCTAACAAAGCTGCGGTGCCGCTGGCATTATCATCTGCTCCATTATGTATGGGCTTGTCGGTGCCTGCATATAGGCTACTGCCATCCTCGCCACGGCCAAGGTGGTCGTAATGCGCGCCTATAATTACGGTATAAGGCGCTTTGTTATCAATGTACGCGGCAATATTGGTACCCGTACGGTCAGCCTTTTCTATAGCAATATTAAGCTCAACCGGAAGACCCCCTTTATGATCGCGGATGTACGTTTCGTAAGTATCGTTCTGCTTTATAAACTTGTTGTAGGCTTCGAATCGCATAAAAGCCACAGGTACAGTAACCTGCTCATACTCAGATTGCCGGTTAAAATCGGGCGCCCATTTACTGCCAAAGCCATCATAGAATAATACACCCGTCGCACCTTGTGTCATGGCCTCTTTGCTGCGCTCATACATCACCTTTTCACAATCAAAGTGCGGATCATCGGCTTCATCCTGATCGTTGTACAGATTTATCATCCAGATATTCCCCTGTTCCATTACATCCGGCAGTATCTCGCTATAAGCGCGTTTGCTACTGCTAAACGGAAGGGGGAACACATCCTCATTCATCCGCATCACATTGTCGCCTATACGTATCTGCGTGGCTCCACCTATCTGTTTACCATACACAAAATGAAACGGGTACCTGTACTGCCCTTTATAAGGTTCCACACCCTCCTCCGTATACCGCTTTATGATATAGTCTCCCGCTTTGCGCTCGCCCTCAGAGCCTGTGCGGCGGCCTTCCAGCTCATCACTTGCGAGATAGGTTATCTCTTCCTGAAGCTGTTTTGCAACCTTACGGTCAGCCTTGGTCTGTGCCAGCCCTTTCGCAGCAGCCAATAGCAATACAGTGAAAAAGACGTGCGTATATATGCGGTAAGACATACTATTTGATTATAAGACAAATGTACATTGCGTAAACTGTAGTTTTTTTATACAATGCGATATTGTTCAAAACTTTTTATTGGGCGCATAAAAAAACCGCTCCAATGGGTGGAGCGGGCAATTGTGAATTCAAAATGACTTTATGCTGAGTGGCGTAACTGGCCTTCTTCTGACACTATAAGCAGATTTACCGCATCATCAGGTACCGCTTCTTCCGCGTTTGTAGGCATTACTATTTCAGTATCTGTGATATCCTTCAGTTGTGGTAACTGTGCAGGGCTGTTGATGCCCAGGTAATCCATAAAATTCTTTGAGGTAGTATAGATAAGTGGCTTACCTACCATTTCTTCGTTACGGCCTGATATTACGATCAGTTCCTTTTCCAGTAACTTCTGTATGCTGTAATCGGCGCTTACACCGCGTATATACTCCACTTCGCTCTTGGTAATCGGCTGCTTGTAAGCGATGATAGCCAGTGTTTCCATTGCCGCTGTCGACAATTTCTTTATGTGCTTATCGCCGTTTATCTGCAATACTGTTTTATGGTACTCCTTCTTGGTAAGGAACTGGTAGCCGCCGCCTATCTCCTTCAATTCAAAAGGATAATATTCAGCCAGATATTTTTCACGGATGGCTTCTACACATGTGGCTATACGGTCGAGCTCTATTGGTAGCTCTACTGCCTGGCCTATAATTTCGGTCATTTCTATCTGTGTCAGCGGGCGCTCACTTGCAAAAATGAGGGCTTCAACGTGCGGCATTAATTGTTCGATATCCATACTGCTGTCATTTACTATTCACATCGAAAGTAGTGCACCTATGCTAGTTGAAAGAATAAAGTAACTCACAGTTGTGAATAACTAAATAGCCTTTACCGGTGCGGGTTACAGGCAGTGCAAAGGTACATCCGGCAAGTGCATGAATGCTCTATTATCGGCACCACTTGCAATATTTATGATTATGTTGTGTTTCATGAAATATAATAAAACTGCAGTTTGATGCGTTATTTCACCTCAAACACACTACTGCATGAAACTAATGACCTTTTACTTGCATGCCTCAGCAGCATATCTGCAATTGCACAAGGCACTGTAAAGCTGCACGGTACTATACAAAATCCCATCGGTGATAGTGTTAAGGTTAAGTATTCAGACCTCAATATTGATTATACTCCACGGACGTTTGGTACCAAGGTAGCCAAAGACGGTAGTTTTTCGCTGGAATTTCCCATAACAAAAGGATATGACTACACAACCCTACGCTTAGAACATGGCGACCAGGAAACAGATATAATAGCCACTACAGGTGCAGACCTTACACTAAAGCTAGACGCTAAGAATTTTGACAGTAGCATCCGTTATGAAGGTAAGGGAGCTGAAGTAGCGAACTTCACCGCAAAGCATTTACTTGCATTTGGAGGACTTAACAGCCGGATAAAATATGTACAACCACTTTATAAAAAAGATATAGCGGATTTTGAGGCAGGCTATAAAAAGCTTGAAGATAAAGAAGCCGATTTTATGAAGGCAAACGGAGCAGAACTCCCACCCACCTTCATCACTTACTGGGATGCACATCTTAAATACGCGAAGTACAATGACATGCTCAAGTACTATTACTTCCACAAAATGGTGCTGACAGGCAGTTTTACCATAACAACAGTCAAGTCGGATTTTGCTATTGTAGCTGATGTACCGGAAGACTTTAATGACAAAGATCTCGTATTAGATGACTATCAGCAATACGTAGATGCGATATTTTATACCAAAATGAAATGGAGCCTGGACTCCGTAGCTGAACCAAAAACACAAAACGGGATAGATAGCTTTATAGCAACAATTGCATACGAAAAGCTGCCACCCGCTACTGCAGAATTTTACTTTGCTTACCATCTTAGCAGATACTGTAAACAATATACGGTAGCTGACTGTGAACGGAATCTGTCTGATTTTAAAGCTCATTTCCCCGATAGCAAGTATACTCCGATACTGGAACAGAAGATAGCTTTTAAGAAGTCTGTAAGTAAAGGAATGCCTGCATTTGATTTTGATATACAAATGCCGGAAGGAAAACAAATGAAATTATCGGATCTGAAAGGCAAGGTTGTCTATCTCGACTTCTGGGCAAGCTGGTGTGGCCCATGCCGGGCTGAATTTCCACATGCAAAAGAAGTACACGACCATTTTAAAGACAGAGATGTAGCGTTCGTTTACGTATCCATAGATGATGACCTGGATAGCTGGAAGAAGGCTATAGAAAAGCTTGGTATAGAAGGTATCCACGTTTCAAGCCCAGGCAACTGGACATCGAAAGTGGGTATGCTTTATGGCGTAAAAAGTGTGCCTTCTTATTTCTTAATAGACAAAAACGGCAACTTTGCGATAGATGATGCTCCACGCCCAAGCGACACCAAAAACCTTACCGACCAGATTGAAAATTTGTTAAAATGAGTTAATTCATATTTACTTAACCTGCGCGTAATATTGGCATTATACAATAATCTTCTTTTTGTATAACCAAAAACCTTAGGGGCGCACAGAATGGCAAAGAGAGAGGTGGACATTGTAGTTTTGTCGGACATACATTTAGGAACATACGGCTGCCAGGCCAAAGAATTACTCCAATACCTTAAGAGCATAAAGCCCAAAACGGTAGTACTCAACGGCGACATAATCGACGTATGGCAGTTCAGTAAACGCTATTGGCCTTCTACACACATGATGGTGGTAAAACACCTGATAGGGTTGATAGCAAAGGATGTACCGGTATACTTCATACCAGGCAATCATGATGAGATGATGCGCAAGTTCAAGGGGTTTAACCTTGGCTCGCTGAAAATAATCAACAAGCTCTCTCTAAAGATAGACGGCGCCAAAGTATGGATATTCCATGGTGATGTATTTGACGTGGTGATGCAACACAGTAAGTGGCTGGCAAAGCTGGGGGCTATAGGTTACGATACACTGATACTCATCAACAGCTTTGTAAATTTCATTTCACAGAAACTGGGCAGGGGCAAATTATCTTTCTCCAAAAAAATAAAGAACAGCGTAAAAGGCGCAGTAAAATTCATCAACAAATTTGAAGACACCGTTTGCGAAATAGCTGCTGAAAATAATTATGATTATGTGATCTGCGGACACATTCATCATCCGGAAATAAAGGAGATGAATACCAAGAACGGCACAGTTACTTACATGAACTCCGGCGACTGGATAGAGAATCTTACATCGCTTGAATATAACGATGGTAAGTGGCGTGTATACAGTTACGCAGAAGACCTTGTAGCGCAATCGATAGACATCAATAAGAAAAAAGGTGAGAAGGAAAGCGCGAAAGCATTGATGGCAAGCCTGATGCAGGAACTGAATATGCGCCCGAATTTTCCGGGTTCATTAGATAATATGCAAGACTCTATTGAAGCTGCATGAACAGCATAGTTTCACAAAGTAATACACCCAACGTATAACATGAAAATACTGTTCGCAATACAAGGTACCGGTAATGGCCACCTAAGCCGTGCAAGAGATGTATATCCTGAGCTTGTGAAATATGGTGATGTAGATGTGTTGATAAGCGGTATACAGGCCGATGTAAAAGTACCCTTCCCCGTTAAATACCAGATGTATGGTATGAGCTTTATCTTCGGCAAGCGAGGTGGTGTGGATATATGGGATACAACAAAAAAACTGAAGCTCTTTAAGCTGATGAAGGATATACGTTCGTTCCCCGTAACGGACTATGACCTTGTTATAAATGATTTCGAGCCTGTAAGCGCATGGGCGTGTAAGCGGCATAAAATACCTTGCATATCTGTAAGCCACCAGGCTGCAGTACTGCATGAACTGGCGCCTAAACCACGAGAGAACGATCTTTTCGGTAAGCTGATACTAAAGCATTATGCGCCTACTACAGCGGCTTACGGATTTCATTTTAAATCTTACGGTAAAAATATTTTCACACCGGTTATACGGAACGAGATACGCGCATTAACGCCTACCGATGAGGGGCACTATACCGTATACCTGCCGGCTTATGATGATGAGACGATCGTAAATAACTTATCAGTTTTTCCTGAAGTAAAGTGGGAAGTATTTTCTAAACATAACAAGCAACCTTTTACTAAAGGCAGCATATCCGTATCGCCAATCAATAATGAGGCCTTCATAAAAAGTATGGCATCGAGCACCGGTGTACTGTGCGGGGCTGGCTTCGAAGGCCCGGCAGAGGCTATGTACCTGGGAAAGAAAGTATTGGTAATACCGATGCAGAAACAGTACGAACAGCAATGTAATGCAGCCGGCGCTGCCACGATGGGGGCTACGGTCATAAAACATCTTGATAAGAATTACCACAGCACCATAAAATGGTGGCTTACAGATAATACCCCATCGCACGTTAATTACCCCGATATAACCGCCAACATCATTGAACAATTAATACGCGAACATGTACCGGAAAACAAAATTGGAAAACAAAAAAGTGTGGCCACACATAGTTAGCCACACCTTCCAGATCATTGCATTTGCTACGGAACTGATACGGGCTATTTACCTGTAAAATCCGGCTTCCTTTTTTCAAGGAATGCCTGCACCCCTTCCCTGAAATCGTGGCTCTGCCCCGCTTGTATCTGCACCTCTTTTTCCATCTGCAACTGCTCTTCAAGACTGTTGCCAAAGGTTTTATTCAGTAAGCGTTTTGTTAACCCAATACCCTTTGTAGGCATCTGTGCCAGTTGCTGCGCCATCTTCCTGCTTTCCATTTCAAACACATCATCGGCATAGCTTTTATATATCATGCCCATGGTTACGGCATCAGCTGCCATTACTTTTTCACCTGTCATCATCAGTGCGGCTGCACGCTGCATACCTACCAGGCGTGGCAGAAAATATGTGCCCCCACTATCCGGTATCAAAGCTATTTTACTAAATGCCTGTATAAAAGATGCGCTGTCGGCTGCCAGTACAATATCACATGCCAGCGCTATATTGGCGCCCGCTCCTGCCGCTACGCCGTTCACTGCAGCTATTACCGGTTTTTCAACATTCCTGATACGGGTGATGGTAGCGTTATAATGCTCCCGCACCATTTTCTCAAAGTCTTCAGGACTCGGATTCATCACTTCAGATAAGTCCTGACCTGAACAAAATCCTTTGCCCGCACCTGTAATATAGATGCAACGCACCGAATCATCATTTGCACAGTCATCAAGGTACCCTTGTAATGCGAGCGCCATTTCGCGATTATAGCTGTTGTATTTCTCCGGCCTGTTGAGGGTTATATAACCTACGCCGTTTTCTTTGTTTAGGAGAACTGTCTGCATTATTATCGTTTAACTTTATTTCTTTTTTGCTACCGCTTTTTTAACGGCCACTTTTTTTGTTATTGCTTTTTTCGCAGGTGCTTTCTTAGCAGCCACCTTCTTTACTGGCGTACTTTTTTTAGCCGCCGCTTTCTTTGGGACTGATACCTTTTTTGCACTTTTTGTAGCAGGCTTTGCCACAGGCTCCAGGTATGCTTTTAATGGAAACAAATACGTCTTTTCCCAACCGCTCTCTATATGGTCTACCTCGCTTTTGGGCACTGCATAGTGGTACAGCGAAACTATCGTTTCATCTCCGGCTTTTTCAAATTTCCAGTCGGTAACCGAGTGATGACCGTTAGGAAAATCATTTGCGTTCCATGATTGTATGATGCGCTTACCCGGCTGTAATAAAAGATTGTATCCATGATGATGACCGTTGCACTGCACAAAATGACCACCCGCCTTATCGCTATTGTCAGCCTTCATGCCGGTTATCTTTTCATGGCTTTCATTGTCCATCAGCGCATTATAAACATCCATCGGTGCGGCTTTTATCCTTATTTTATATTTAAGGTTCTTTGTTTTCATACATTACCGTTTTATTAAAGATACTATGTAAATACAAGGTTGCTACCCAATCTTGCATAATTTAATACTGATATCAATCTAATTCTTTAAAGATTTTACTTAGAATGAAGGCTTTTGGCTTTTACTTTTTAATTTTGACCCATGTCTCAGCAATTCTCTACAGATAAAGCACCAAAGCCTGTTGGCTTATATCCTCATGCAAAGCGCGTGGGTAACTTATTATTTCTTTCGGGTGTAGGCCCTCGTAAGGCAGGCAGTGATGAAATACCTGGCTTGCAGGTGGACAAACACGGCAATCATTTCGAATTTGATTTTGCAGAACAATGTAAAAGTGTCTTTGATAACGTACGGACTATTCTTGAGGAGAGCGGTAGTAGCTGGAAAAATCTTGTTGATGTTACCGTTTTCCTTGTAGACATGAAGCGCGATTTTCAAACCTATAACAAAATATACGCCGAATACTTTAAAGATAATCAGCCATGCCGCACTACGGTAGGCATTGATTCCCTACCTACAGCCATAGCTATAGAGCTAAAGTGTATTGCTACGATTGACTAAGTATATTATAACGCTATAAAAAAATGGCTGCCTCTTGGCAGCCATTTTGTATTTCATTCGCTTTATTAAAGCTTTATAAGGTCTTCCGTTTTGGCATCGTAAAAATGATACTGTGTCAACGGTGCGCTATTCTCAGCCACTACTGATAATTTTATCTTATTCTGCTTAGCCCACTTCTTTACTATAGATGGCTTAAAGAAACTACCCTTTGTAAGATAACCCTCCAGTATAGGATGTACATGTAATGCCAGTTCTGTATGTCCCTGGTTCACAATGTACTTCAGGTCTTTTTCTATGTCATCTACCAGTAACATGGATGGGCCTATCTTACCTGTTCCTTTGCAGGTAGGGCACTCTTCTGTAATAGAAATGTTTATTTCGGGGCGCAAACGCTGACGCGTTATCTGCATCAGCCCGAATTTAGATATCGGTAGTATGGTATGGCGCGCTCGGTCGAGCGTCATCAGTTCTTCCATCGCTTCAAATATCTGCTTCTTGTTCTCCGGCAGCTTCATATCTATGAAGTCGATGATAACGATACCACCCAGGTCGCGCAGGCGCATTTGCCTTGCAACTTCAGCCACCGCTTCCAGATTAGTGGCCATAGCATTCTGCTCCTGTCCCACGTCACCGCTACGGGTGCCACTGTTCACATCTATAACATGCAGCGCCTCTGTATGCTCTATAATAAGGTATGCCCCGCTCGATAGGTTCACCGTTTTCCCAAAAGAGGCCTTCACCTGCTTGGTAATGCCGAACGTATCAAATATAGGCTGTGCGTTATTATGAAAGCTTACTATCTCCTCCTGCTGAGGCGCTATGCGCGCTATATAGTCTTTGGTCTCGCCAAGTATCTTTTTGTCATTCACCACTACACGTTGAAAACTGTCACTCAATAAATCACGAAGTATAGACGTGGTCTTATCCTGCTCACTCAATATCATCTGCGGTGCCTTTGCCCCTTTCAGATTGTGCTGCATCGTTTTCCACATCTCTACAAGGTCCAGTATATCTGTATGTAGCTCGGCAGTGCTTTTACCTTCTGCAGCGGTACGGACTATGATACCAAAATTCTTAGGTTTAATACTTTCCACGATACGCTGCAATCGCTTGCGCTCATCGGCAGAATGTATCTTCCTTGATATAGCTACAACATCCGTAAACGGAGTAAGCACCACAAAGCGGCCGGGTATGGATATCTCACAGCTGAGGCGCGGACCTTTTGATGATATAGGCTCCTTTAATATCTGTACAAGTATCTCCGGCTTGCCATTGAATACTTCCGTTATCTTCCCTGATTTTAATATTTCCGGCTCGTTCTTGAATTTGCCGAAATCATCACCCCAGGTAGTATTGCCTTCTATAGATTGTTTAGTAAATTTTACCAGTGAGCGGAGGTATGGGCTAAGGTCTGTATAATGTAAAAAGGCATCCTTCTCATATCCTACATCCACAAAGGCCGCATTAAGTCCGGGCATTAGTTTTTTGACCTTGCCAAGGTGAAGGTCACCTACAGCAAATTGGTCTTGCCCGCGTTCATAGTGAAGTTCTACCAGCTTCTTATCTTCCAATAAGGCTATCTCCACACCTTCACCAGACGCGTTAATAATAAGTTCCTTGTTCATGGACCGTCATTTAGTGCCCTACTGCGCACGCCCCGCTAATAGCTAGTGGGCCGGGTAGGTTATAAAAATAATCCCACATCCTTTCACCTATGCACAAATGCACGGGCGCAAGGATGTGAGGATTGTTGCAGCAGCGTAAGGGCAGGTAATCAAATAGACCTACTTCTTACTCTTCTTATGACGGTTCTTTCTTAGACGCTTCTTACGTTTGTGCGTCGCTATTTTATGTCTCTTCCTTTTTTTACCACAAGGCATAATAAGTAATTTTTAAAATTATTTAAACGAATTTATGTACTGATCAACGTCCCTGCTGAACTCCGGCTTATTTACTAAGCGTTTGCACTTTTCAAGCAGATCAATTGCTTTTTGCTTTTCTCCTTTACCCTTATATGCTTCAGCCATAAAATACATGGCTTCAGTATTATTAGGTTCAATCTTTAATACTTTTTCGAAACGGTCGATAGCTTTATCATACTGTCCCGATTGGACAGACATTTTTCCCAACAAAAGATTTGCAGGTATGTCATCCGGTTTGTCGCGGGTGATGGCAAGTAACATTTGCACACCGCGCATTGGTTCATTGGTCCCCTCTATATATCCTGTAGCCAGCCCCAGCTTTATGTCTTCGCTGTTAGTATCTAACGCTAACGATTGTTGAAAACAGCTTATCGCTTCCTCCGCTTCCCACATCTGAACAGGCCTTGAATCAGCGTCCTGCATCAACTGCAAAAAGAATTGGCCTGCAAAAGTGAGCTTTTTTTCCGAATTTTCCAACTTCGCCGCTTTTGCACTATAATATGCCGCTACGGGCAACTGTTTATTTTTCTCCCATACCTGGGCAAGCTGTATAAAAACAACAGCCATCTGTGACGAATCACGGATGGCTGCAAGTTTATTTTCGATGGCTGCTATTTCATCAGCAGCCGTTTTCGGGAGCTGCTTACGCGATGAAATTACTATAGAGTCAAAAGAGGCGGCTCTCATGGTGTTAGGGCCCTGGGCTCCTGCTGCGTCATTATGTTGTTGCTTGGTCGCAACTCCATCTTTGGCAGGAGGTACGGTATTGCCTCCCAGATATAAAAGTGCTGTTAGTGCTATTGCTGCTGCAAGTGTGATGTAGTGTACCGGGCGCAAGTGCTAAAATTTGTGCGCAAAGGTAGTAAAATCACGCTTGGTCTATGTTTATTCTTGCTCTATAAGGTCAGTATGCTCTACCAACTCATGCTTGGATTCCTTTACCGCCTGTACAAATTCTTTTGCAGGTTTAAAGGCAGGAATAAAATGCTCAGGTATCTCTACCGCTACATTCTTCTTTATGTTACGACCTATCTTAGCCGCACGTTTCTTAAGTATAAAGCTTCCAAAACCACGTACAAATACCGGCTCACCCTCTACTAAAGAAACTTTTACTTCTTTAAAGAACGCTTCCAGCGCCACAAGGATGTCTACCTTAGGTATTCCTGTCTTTTCAGCAATGCTGCTTACTACATCTGCTTTTCTCATAATACTTAATTGTTTAAGTCAATAATTAGGAGTGGCGAAAAGAAGCAACGCCAATATATCACCGCCTCCATTAAACCAACAATTAGACCAAACTATTATGCATAAACAAAAAACCATCATGTCAACATTTTGTATCATTATTTTGATATCCCAGTATAGAGTAAAACCCTTACCCATCAATATACAGAGAATTATAAATAATATATATTTTGCACTATTTTTCCGGAAAACACATTTATGTTAATTGGAACAATGTATAAAGAGAAGACAATGTGCAGAATATATTGTGGTAATTTTTCCCCACTTTAATAATTAATGAGATATAAAGTGTGGAAATTATTATACATAATTCCACATATTGTTGAAAATTGAGAATAAATTAATAAACAAAAAATGACAGCACATCTACTACTTTTGCAGTCAAACAAGCAAAACGTGGATAATAGCCGCAAAAAGAAGTGGGTGGCATACTGGCTCCTTACCGGTGTGGTAATGATAATTATACAGACCCTCCTTGGCGGTGTTACGCGTCTTACAGGCTCCGGGCTGTCCATTACCAAGTGGGATCCGATCTTCGGCATACTGCCGCCGCTCAATAACCATCAATGGAATGAAGCCTTTAATAACTACAAACAGATAGGCCAGTTCAAATACGTTAACAGTTACTATACGCTCAGCGATTTTAAATCTATTTTTTTCTGGGAATGGCTGCACCGGTTTTGGGCAAGACTGCTGGCCATTGTATTCGCTATCGGTTTTGTGTATTTCCTGCTGAAAAAGTATTTCCAAAAGGAAATGATAAAGCCGCTTATTATCCTATTTGTGCTCGGTGCACTACAGGGCGTAGTGGGTATATTGATGGTACTGAGCGGGGTGAATATGGAAGATGTGCACGTTAACTATACATGGCTCGCTGCACATTTCGTTTCGGCAATGGTATTGGCCTGCTATACCCTATGGTTTGCTCTGCAACTGCTGATACCTGAAAAGAAAAGGGTGACCAATAAACCCCTGAATAATTTCACCGCCATTATTATCCTGCTCCTTTTCATACAGCTTATATACGGTGGCTTTATGGCCGGACTTAAAGCCGCTGTAACTGCAGCTACCTGGCCCGATATAAATGGCACCTACTTCCCGTCATCTTTAAAAACAAACGGCTTCGTGCATGATAGCGATATTGCCGCGCTAAGCCTCAACGTACATTTCATACACCGCACACTCGCTTATGTTATAGCCGCACTACTGATATGGTGGTTTGCAAATGTTGCCAACAGCGCAAAGCAGAACACGCAAAGCATACTGGCTAAAACAAAATGGTGGCCGCTTGTATTGGTATGCTTACAGGTAACACTGGGCGTGGTTACTGTGCTTAGCGCTCCTAAAATAGTGCATGGCATTTTCGGGCAGTTCGAGATACTTGCAGAGTTGCACCAACTTGTGGCAATGTTCCTGCTCATGTCGCTTGTGGTCAATTTATATGTAATAAAGCGACGTACTGCCACGGTATAACCATAGCTGGTTTCCTGATAAATTCGTAGATTGAAGTGTCATCGGAAACTCTTGCATGAAAAAAGCGCTCAGGAACGTTTACTATTTTTTACCCGTCCAGCTCCTGTTGCTGCATTTCCGTAAGTACCAGTTATTGCTTGGGTTTTGGTTGATATTGGTAGCTACCATCACCGGCAATTTCGCATCGCACTTTGGCGCATCTGCCTTGTTCTTGTCGCCCGAATACCTTGGGCAAATAGATTTTTACAGCGCGTTTTTATTAGGAGCGGCAATGGGTGTATTCATCATGGGGTGGCACATAACTACCTTCATCATACACAGCAAGCGCATACATTTTATGGGTGCCATACGCCACGCATTTTTGTTGTATTGCATCAACAATGCGCTGATACCGGTTCTGTTCCTTATTTTCTACTCCATAAGTATCGTCCATTATCAGTGGTACTACGAGCATGCTACTACATGGGCCATCTTAAAGCTCCAGCTTGGTTTTTATCTCGGCATCTTTATCGTAGTGCTCATATCCTTCCTCTATTTTTTTCGTGTAGGGCGCGATCTTATTAAGACCATTCTATCCCGTATTACAAATCCATCCGTAATACGCGACCTTATACCCTACGACTCGCTCGATTTTGAACTGGATATCATCCATTGTGAGACCTTCATAGGGCCATGGTTTAAAATACTTCCTTACGCCGACCTGGAAACGTACCACCCGCGTGTATCAAATATCATTCTTCGCCGTCACCACCGCAATGCGATCTTTGCCACCCTCGTTGCATATATCGGCCTCATAACGCTGGGTGTATTTATGGAGGAGCCATTGTTGCGTATTCCCGCAGGCGCCGGTTTCCTTATACTTTTTTCCATCATCATGGGATTGGTGGGTGCGGTAAAATACTTTCTTAAAAGTTGGGAAGCCATTGGTTGGGTAATGATCGTGGTGCTGCTATCTGTGATGGTAAAATTCAGCTTCTTCGATTTCCGCAGTGTAGCTTATGGGCTATACTACAGATTGCCTGTAGCACAGCAGCCGCATTACGAATACGATTCACTCCGCAAGCTCTTTACCCCGCAACGCTATGCCGCGGATAAAATAACGGAAGAGGGCAGGCTTGATAAATGGAAAAATAAATTTGCTGCAGGCAATGTTGCAGAGCAACCGCCGCTAATTGTAATAACAGTGAGCGGCGGCGGCGCACGTTCTGCTTATTTCACCTTCCGCACACTACAGTTCATAGACAGCGTTACCAAGGGTCGACTGTTTGATAATACAGTGCTTATGACCGGCGCCTCGGGCGGAATGATAGGCGCAGCATACTGGCGTAGCATACACGATGCTTACAAGCAAGGGCTTATTAAAAACCCCTACGATCCAAAATACCAGGACAATGTTGGCAAAGACTTACTGAACGCTATCATCTTCTCTATGGCAAGCGTAGACCTTATATCCCCATTTAATAAGATCACTGTTGCGGGTTACTCTTATACCCGCGACCGCGGCTATGCTATGGAGCAGGAGATGATACATAATACAGATGGCCTGATGGATAAAAGTATTGGCTACTTTAAGCAGCGTGAAGCCGATGGCACCATTCCACAAATGATCATTAACGGCACTATTATAAACGATGGCAGGAAATTAATGGTATCGACACAGCCAATCAGCTACCTCACGCAGCCCGAATATTCGACACATGATACTGCCAACCCAACCATAGACGCAGTAGACTTTGCAGCATTCTTTTCTAAACAAGACCCATATAATCTGCGTATCACAACCGCACTGCGTATGAATGCAACGTTCCCATTTATACTGCCGGTAATGAAATTTCCCTCACATCCGTACATGAATGTTATGGACGCAGGCCTGCGCGATAATTTTGGTACGGAAGTGGCAAGCAGATATTTGTTCACCATGCGCGACTGGCTTACGGCAAATACCAGGAAGGTAATATTCCTGGAGATACGAGACACTCGTGAAAATCAAGTATTGGAAAGCACGAACGAAAGCTCTTTAGGCGCTATGATAGGCGACCCTATCTTCGTGATACAGAATAAGTGGGAATCTTTCCAATCTTATTATCGCGGATATCTAAAAGACTATGCCCCCTACTTTCTGGGCGGCAGGCTGCGTTTTGTAACAATGTCTTATGTGCCTTATGAATCACAAAAGATAGCGGCGTTGAATTTTCACCTTACACAAAAAGAAAAAGAAGATCTCTATCAGTCTATTGACAATCCGATAAACCAAGTGCAGGTCGATACACTGCTACAATTGCTTCGATAACACAGCCCAGTTATACTGTGGAGCTTGCCACTTTTTCTTTTGCAATTTATCTATTATGCTCAGGTTATGCAAATAGTTTACCTTCTCCTGCATCAGGACATGCATCTGTATCAGTATGCTATACTGCACTAATTCACCCCAGCTTTTGTCTTTAAAATAATTAAAGAAAGAAGCCAATAATACCCTCACTTCTTTAAGATTCCAGTAATGCAGTATGTATGGTGCCGCAGCTTTTACATCACCGGTCTGCTGAAAGAAAACAGAGAAGGCAAACTGTTCTACGATATGCTTGGGAAATTCAGGATGGACTTTATCCGTAAACGCAAGCACCTCATCAAGCAGATGTTTGTGCCTTGTATGAAACCCTAACACGCCTGCGTTCCACATAGCAATATCGTATAGTGGCTTGTCCTTGACTTTGGCATGGCTCTTGTGCAGATATGCAGCCAGTTTTTTAAAGATGGGATTACTTCCATCGCTTACCACACCTTCCATCACATGCATATACAATTTACCAGCGGCTATATCCGCCAGCATTTTATCAATGTGGTGGGTGAAAACAATATCGGTATCGAGGTACAGTATGTTACCGTCTTTTTTACTGCATATATCTTTCAGCACCTCCACCTTTACACGGTGCACAAAATCTATTTTGCCACGCCATGCCTGTATCTGTTGCTGGTCTACAGTTCTGAAATTTAAGGGCAGCGTGCAGCCTCTCAAATCTTTAAACCATTCAGGCTTGTCTGTATATATCCATATCTCCGTATCAGCAGGCATGCCCTGTGCATACAGCCGCGATAGTGACAGCAACGCATACGTACACTCATGAAAAATGCTTTCACTACCATAACACTGAAAAACGATATAGGAAGGCGTTACCATTATTTAATGCTCGCCCATTTTTCAAGATCATTATTCAGGAATTGTTCCGCAGCCACAAGGTCCTCGTGCAGTATCCTGTCCAGCGCCATAAATGGCACCTCTTCACGAAATGATTTTACAATGCTTTCCAGCGCCGGAGAGCTTTGCAGCGGCCTGCGAAATTCTAATGCTTGTATGGCAGTTATCAGTTCTATAGCCAGCACACGCTGCACATTTTTTATCACACGCCTCAGCTTCGTCACTGCGTTGGCACCCATACTCACATGGTCTTCCTGCCCGTTACTGCTCACAATACTATCTACAGATGCCGGCGTGCATAGTTGTTTGTTCTGGCTCACAATGGCCGCAGCGGTATACTGCGCTATCATAAAGCCACTGTTCAGCCCTGCATCCGGCGCCAGGAATGGTGGTAATCCACGCTGTCCGCTCACTAATAAATATGTTCTGCGCTCAGAGATGCTTGCCAGTTCCGCCATAGCTATCGCCAGAAAATCGGCATGCAATGCCAGTGGCTGGCCATGGAAATTGCCACCACTCATTATTGCATCCTCATCATGAAACACGATTGGGTTATCGGTCACAGAATTTATTTCCGTTTCTACCACCTGTGTTACATGCGTTACCACATCTTTTGTGGCACCATGCACCTGTGGCATACAGCGGAAAGAATATGGATCCTGTACTTGCTCTTTATATTCTTTTTGTATCGCGCTGCCTTCCAGTAGTTGTAATAACCTGGCCGCGGTATCTATCTGCCCCTTGTGTGGGCGTACCCTGTGCAGCGGATGTTTAAATGGCTCTTCCTTGGACATGAATGCATCTACAGATAATGCGCCTATCACATCCGCCCATATCTGCAGCCTGTTGGCCGCCATCAGCGACCATACACTATAGCTGCTCATAAACTGTGTACCATTCAGCAATGCCAGGCCTTCTTTCGCAGCCAGAGCCATAGGCTCCAGTCCTGCATCCTTCAGCGCGTCTGCAGCCGATATTCTGCTGCCTTTATAATTTACCCAGCCCTTGCCCAGTATCGCAAGACTCATATGCGCCAGCGGTGCCAAGTCTCCCGACGCCCCAAGGGAGCCTAATTCATAAATAACAGGATGTATACCATGATTGTAAAGATCTGCGAGGCGCTGTACTATTTCGGGGCGCACGCCGCTGTAACCCTGGCTCAGGCCGTGCACTTTCAGCAATAGCATTAGTCGCACTATTTCTTCAGGCACTTCGTCGCCCATACCACACGCGTGCGAGCATACAAGGTTCTCCTGTAATTGCGACAACTCATCGGGCTCTATGCGCACATTGCACAGCGACCCGAATCCTGTATTGATACCGTAATAGGTCTTCCCGTCTTTTAATTTGTTATCTAAGTATGCACGGTTGTGCGCTACTCTTTGTTTAGCTGCTTCAGATAGTATCAGCTGATTATCATTCCTCTTTTTTAGAATGTCAATGGTTATATGCTCCGGTAATTCCATAACGTACATTAGTAGCTGCAAATGTAATTATTCGCTGCTACATCCCACCACTCAAAACTGGTCGCTATCCCTTACATCCTGAAAACTAGCCGCTACAAACTGCATCCTAAACTATTTCTGTAGCTCACCTACCGATATTATATTAACCAGATCCTCTTCCAAGGTCTTTTGTACCGACTCCGTTATACGGCCTACTTCCTCGCCTTTCTTCAGTACTATGATGGTGGGCACAAGAGTTATGTTATATTTCTTGTCTTCCCCTCCTTGTGTATGTTTCTCCCGGTCGGTGCCATACATGGTAATGCCTTGCTGTATAGGGTATTCTGTTACTTTCAATACCTTGTATAGCTTGGGGATGATATTGTGCGAATCGTCGCACCATGTACCCATAAATACTACAAATGTGTAGGCAGGTAGTTTTTCCTGCAGCATATTTATCGCTTTCGCATCAGGTTCATACCGGTCTGCTCCTGCTTTCAGCCATGTAAATGTCGGCTCATTGCTCAAGTCATCAAAAGTGATTGGCCCGTTAAATATTACCTGGTCTGTTTCTGTATCTTTTGCCACTGTGTATTTTGCTGTCTGCGCCATTGCATTGGCGCTGATGAGTATGAATATTGCTGTTAATACCCTTTTCACGTTATGCCAGTTGATTTCTTATGATCAATAATTTGTTTCTCAGTTGCAGCAGCGATTGTTTCAGATCCAGCGTCTCCACATCCATCTTCTTCTGCGATTTCAGTTTTGCCTTTGCACCATTTATGGTAAAGCCTCGCTCTTTTACAAGATGGTAAATAGCCCGCAGTTCACGTATCTGTTCAGGAGTAAAAAGCCTGTCGCCCTTGCGTGTGGTACGCACCTTCAGTGCAAACTCATTTGTCCAGAAACGGATGTGAGATGTCTTCACTTTAAAAAGGTCTGCCACCTCACCTATAGAGTAGTATTGCTTATCACCCACCCATCCTTCCAGTAGTTGGTCGAGCTTTATATCTGTTTTCTCTTTCCCTTTTTTAGGAAGCTCTTTCGCAGGCAGAGGCGTTGACGGAGTAGTCGTTTTCTTTTTTGCACGGCTCTTGCCTACAGCCTGTAGCTGCTCCGGTGGTATCTCATCCCCGAATAGCGTTGCAACAATACCCTTACTCATTTCACCGAAATTACAATATACTTTTGAATTGCTCTATGAACCTCCTTTTTATTATAAAAATTAACACCCTGCTAATAACCCCTAATGGGTGAAGGTTTGGTTATGTTTGCCTTGTATTTTTACACCATGCGGATAGAGAAGATATATGTCTGGTTGTTTATCATTGTCCTGGTCATGCGCTCCATGCATGCCGATGGCTGGGTAGTATTGTTTACCCTTTCGGGTTTTTCTCTTTCTCTTCTTTATTGTATTGGCTCATTTTGGCTGTTTAGCGATGGTAGCCTGCGCAGGCAAAATTTGCTATTGTCCATCGTATCGGGCTTTATATTTTCACTCGCCACCATTGGTACGATCTTCAAAATAATGCACTTCCCCGGCTATGGGTTGCAATTGTTGATAAGTGTATGTGGGTTGTTTTTAGTGCTGGTTGCTGTTGCTGTACTTATGATGAGTGCACCGCTGCATTTGCTGGGCTATTATAAGAAAATGCTAGGCCGCACACTTACCTGGCTGGCGCTTACTTTCATATTATTGGTGATGCCCCTGCGCGTACTGCTCCGCACGCAATACTGGAATGATCCCGAATATGTAGAAATAGCCGCAAAACATTATACTGAGCCGGATAACAAAAAATACGAAGCTGCCTATAACGAGTACAGACAGCTTCATAATCCGGATGGGAGAAAATAACTTTATTGTCAGTCGGTCAATACTATTTTTCGCCGCACTACAGCGCCCTTATTTGTGTATACATTTACGTTATACACACCGTTTGCAAGGCCGTAATTTCTTAGTGATATTGTGCACTCTTTATCAGGCTCTGTGCTTTGGTACACTTGCTGTCCTACCATATTGTAGATAACTGTTCTACTCAACTGCACGCTGGCAGAAATATGCAGCACACCGTTTGTAGGGTTAGGATACACCTTTACCTGCTGCTCTGCACTCATGTTTACGATGCCCGAGGTTACAACAGTATCTGTATTAGGTGTATCAACACACGATGGGGTAAAATACATACTATCCATAAAATGCACCCTACCGGTTATCCAGCTCTTCATGTAGCTAACGTCTTCGTTATATGTGCTACCTACAAAGTAGTTGGGCCATGTATACACACCCAGTATAGGCCACCTAGTGTAGTGGTAGCTTGCCGGCACTGCCAGTGCGGTTGTTATAGAGTCTATCCACCCCTGCACCTTTACAGTATCCAGGGCTCTGAAACGCAGATTACTATAACGGCATTTCAGCTCTTCATAATAATTTGTATCCGTGGTGAGTTTTTTCCAGTAGAATGGATTGTATCCCGGGTCGGGGCATGGCTGATCGTACTGGAAGCTATTATAATCCCACGCATTATCATAGTCTACATTACCGAATGCAAGATTAAAATCCCATATAGGGCCACCCATTATCTTACCGCTTCTATTTTTATGGAAATAGGTGCTAAGCCTGTATGCGTCTACATTGCGACCAAATTCCTGCAGCAATTGCTGATCTATGATCGTAGGCACATCAAGAAACCGGCGGTAGCCATTAATGGTATCATACAGGTCGCCGCTTATCACCTGTGTTTCGAAAGAGTCTACATAAGCCGCGATATAAGCAGCCTGTTCAGGTACTATATCTGCCGCTTTGGGATAAACAGGGTCGTAAGTAGGGTTATATCCTGCTCCACTATCGCAGGTACTATAGTTCGAATTCCATGAGCCATCATCGCTTCTGTCTTGCTGCCAAATATAACCACCCGTCAGTGCAGTACCATTTGTATCCGTACTAGCTATCTTATGCACATTCACACGGTTACTGCCGCGGCTTATCTTTTCTTCCAGCACATATATCCCACGATAATCACCGTTCATTACAAGCTGCACAAATCGCGTACGCACCGCATAGTTACCCATATCATTCGATAGCTTATAGGTCAGTACATCACGTATCAGCGCCTTATCATCCCATGGCGCATATAGTATCCAACTATGGTCGGCAGGCATACCTAATAGGGAGGCATCAGAGTCTGCATGGGTAATATCCTGCGTCTTTATATCATACGACTTTGTAGGGAACGAGCGAGAGCTGGCGCCGCGTACATGCATGTTCATATTCCCGTTGTAGCCATTTTGCGGATCGTTAATATGATTCAATGCCGTGCCATTATCTACAATACCCATCGTGCCCAGCACATCGTCACCCCATACATCCACAACCTGATCATTAGTACTCAGTACTACGATAGGTAGTGTAGAGGTATCAAAAAAATTAGGTGGGGCGGGATGATGTGTAAAATGTATACCCCAGTTTTTCAAAGTACCCGTTGTACCACTCCAGGTAGTGTTAAGTATATGAATCCTCCAGTAGCCGTTACCTGCGTGACCATTGTTTATCATACCCAGCCAGTTCTCCGGGCGCATAGTTCCTGTGAAGGGCGCTGATTCATCCGTTACAAAATTGGTTACGTCCTGTGTAAAGCACGTATTCGTGAAGTCGGCTCCGTTACCTTCATTATCACTGAGGTGTACTATGGTGCCGTCGGGCGCTATCAGGCTTATATCCAGGTCGGGTTCCCATGGGTAATCGATATTCAGTGTCACACTGTCTATGCCCCATGTGCTGTCCATTATTGCAGGCGACATGCCCGATACAATGAGTGTATCGTATGTATCTGAATAATAATCGCCGTCAATCGTTTTATTCGGATAGTGATAATACTGCGCCTGTACAGCAACAATAGCGCAAAAAATAAACCCCACTATAAGTAATACTCGCTTCATACACATCTCGTTTATCTAAATGATAATATAAAGATAACAAAGAACAGACACTTGAGGTTCAAAGAGTATTACATATTATGTAGCGGTAATGTTAATGATATAAAGTAGTCTTCAGTATGAATGGTACTATTCAAACTATTAAATCGACAAATGCGACATACAACCACATCTTACTCCGTAGGAGCTACCGCTTTGTAGAAAAACAATAAAGCGGGTTATGCTTTGTAGTGGCTATTCTATCGCAATAAATCCGCTCAAATTATCAACCATTCAACTAAACGCCGCTCCATTTCCTCACCACCAGCGATGAGTTAGTTCCCCCAAATCCGAATGAATTAGAAAGAAACAGGTCAAATTCTCGTTGCAGTGTTTCCGGTATGATGTTGATCTTGGCGGAATGTTCGTCCGGGTTCTCGAAGTTGATATTAGGCGCCATAAAATTGTTTTGCATCATCAGCATGGAGTACACGATCTCGCTGGCACCCGCCATCCAGCACTCATGCCCCGTCATTGACTTGGTAGAGCTTACTGGTATTTTACCGCCAAACACCTCATATATCGCCTCTGCCTCGCTGCCGTCGCCTGCCGGGGTCGATGTGGCATGTGCGTTTATGTATTGTATATCTGCAGCGCTCACGCCTGCCTCTTTCAGTGCGCGGCCTATAGAGCGTACCTGCCCGTCCACACTTGGATTAGATATATGCTGCCCGTTCGACGAGAAGCCATAACCAATAACCTCCGCAAGTATTGTAGCCCCACGCGCCTGTGCTACTTCAAGGTCTTCCAATATTACCGTAGCAGCACCTCCGCCAGGTACCAGTCCATCCCTGTCGCGGTCAAAAGGTCGCGAAGCCCTTGCGGGTTCATCTTCGCGTGTGGAAAAAGTGCCTAACGCGTCAAAGTTGGGCATGGAGTAAATATTTGTTTCCTGCGCTCCGCCACATATCACACGGTCTTGCAGGCCCTGCTTTATAAACATATACCCTAATCCTATGGAGTGCGACCCGCTTGCACATGCCGCGCTGATAGTAAAATTCACACCCTGTAACTTAAAGATAGTCGCAAGGTTCATAGTCACTGTAGAGTTCAGTACCTGGAATACAGAGCCTGAGCCTACCAATACAGTGTCTTTCTTATCACGTATTACGTCTATTGCCTCGATAACCGGTTTGGCCGAGCTATCATTGCCATATATAATGCCCGTTTCATTCTTCTCTAAAAAAGCCTCGTCTATACCAGCCTGTTGCAACGCCTCCATTGTAGCCACATAAGCATATTCTGCTTGCTCCGGCATCATAATACGGGCGCGGCGGTCCAGCAATCCTTTTAACTGTGGTTTTTCTACAAAACCTGTAAGGCCGGAACGATAACCCATTGCTTTTCGCGCAGGATCCATAATAATACCCGACCTGCCCGCAAACAGCGATGCAGCAACTTCTTCTTTGTTCTTACCCAGCGATGAATATATCCCTAACCCTGTTATTACTACTCTGCCCATGAGCTGTTACTATATCGTCAAAGATAAAACTTTAATAAATAGCCGGGGAGCAATCGGGCACGGTTTTAAATAGTGTATGCGAAATATCACAGTATAGTTATTTTTACACACTTTTAAATCCCAAAGGGACCGGATCAGTAATGGAAAACAAAGAAAAGTACGACTATCTTATCGTGGGCTGTGGCCTGTTTGGCTGTGTGTTCGCCCGCGAAATGACCGATGCAGGATATAAATGCCTCATCATAGATAAGCGCAGCCACGTAGGTGGTAATGTTTATACTGAAAATATAGAAGGTATCAATGTACACAAATACGGTGCGCATATCTTCCACACAAACGATAAAAGAGTGTGGGACTATGTAAATAAGTTCGCCCCGTTCAATAACTATCGCCACAAGGTATTTGTGAGCCATGATAGCAATTTGTATTCATTCCCTATCAATCTGTTCACGCTTTACCAATTATACCATACCAGCACGCCTAATGAAGCAGTAGCGGAACTGGAGCGCAGAAAAGTGCCATGTGATAACCCAAAGAACCTCGAAGAGTGGATACTATCGCAGGTAGGTACGGAACTGTACGAGATATTTATAAAAGGGTACACCACCAAGCAGTGGGGTAAGCTGCCCGATAAGTTACCATCATCTATCATCAAGCGCATACCTATACGCACAGAGCTGAATGATTTTTATTTTGATGATCTGTATCAGGGCATACCTACAGGTGGCTACACTGCCCTTATAGAAAAAATGATAGATGGTATAGATGTAAAGCTGAACGTAGATTATTTCAAAGATCGCGCAGAACTTGATAGTCTTGCTAATAATATCGTGTACACAGGTAAAATAGATGAGTTCTGCGATTATAAGTTTGGCGAACTTGAATACAGGTCACTCGATTTTGAACATAAAGTAATTGAAACGCCAAGTTTTCAGGGTACATCGGTTGTCAACTATACCAATATTGAAGTGCCATACACCCGCATACTGGAGCATAAGCATTTTGAGTTTGGCAAAACAAATAGTACTGTTATTACTTACGAGTACCCTGCGAAGTGGGAGAAAGGCAGGGAGTCTTATTATCCTGTTAACGATGAGGCCAATAACAAACAATACATGCAGTATAAAAAATACTCTGAAGAGCAGAATCCGAACGTCATATTCGGTGGCCGCCTCGCTGAGTATAAATATTACGACATGCACCAGGTAGTAGGTTCCGCGCTTGCAAAAAGCAGGCACATACTCGCCGAGTTGAAAAATAAATAGTACTGACAAGTTAACTATGGGCATAGTATTCCGCCAGTCTATAAAAACCACTATTATCATATTCAGCGGCGCCATACTTGGTGCCCTGTCTACATGGTTGTTTACATTTATAGACAAGCAGCAGTACGGTTTCACACGCGAGCTCCTTACACAAGCAGTCATTGTATCCCAGTTCCTTGCATTGGGGTTCAATGCCACCATGAGCGTATACATTCACCGTTACGACCATGATGACCGCAAACGGCACACCCTTATTGGTTTGTGTTTGCTCGTTCCACTTGTTGCATGTGTTATTGCATCAGCAATATATTTTGTATTTCCGGGCCACTCCATACATGCATTGTTTCAGGAGCAGGATCAGGGGCTTATGTGGCGCTACTTTATATGGCTACCCCTCTATGGTGTCTTTTTCGTCTTCCAGATGATCATAGAACAGTATCTTACCGCCCAGATGAAGATAGCACAACTATCCTTTATCCGCGAGATAGTGTTGCGCCTCATAAGCATCGTGCTTGTATTGCTTTTTGTATTTCATTATATCAATTTCGATGTACTACTCATAGGCACTGTTGTCGGGTCATTGCTCTCATTAGGTGTATTGTTCCTAATCTCCATGCGCACCAAAGATTTTGGCATAGCACTGCACAGAAAAGCATTTACGAATAAGGAATACAAAGAGATATTCCGCTTTTCATTCTTTCACACACTTACGGCTATATCTATTTACCTCATTGGCTTTCTTGATATGTTTCTCCTCGGCAGGTTCGATAAAGAAGGCGTGCGCTCCGTGGCAGTATATGCAGTAGGTGTGTTCATTATCTCCGTAGTACAGATACCTGCCCGGGCTATGATAAATGCCGCATATACCAACATTGCCAAAGAGTTTACTAATGGTGATATGCCATTGGTGCGCAATCTATACGGGCGCCTGGCGCTCAACAGTTTGCTGGCAAGTATGCTTATGGCAGTCATTGTTTGCTGCAACCTCAATAATGCAGTCGCTATAATGGGTAAGGGAGGGGTTACCGGTACCGGTTATGGGGCTGTTATACCTGTAGTACTGATACTGCTTATTGGCCAGCTGATAAATATAGCCACGGGTATGAACGATCAGATACTATCTATTTCAAAATACTATCGTGTCAGCTTCTATTTATCTGCATCATTAGTTGTTGTTCTATCTGGTCTATGCATAGTGCTTATTCCTAAATATGGTGTGTATGGAGCGGCCTGGAGCACTACAATAGCATTAGGATTATACAACCTTGGTAAGTATTTCTTTACATGGGTTAAGATGGGCATACAACCCTTATCAAAGAACACAATTCGTGTCATCATTGCAAACGTACCGGGATTTGCTGCGGGATATTTTATGCCGTTTTTATTCAACAATCACACAAGGCCATTTGTCGCGCTTGATGCAACTGTACGTAGCGCGCTGATCGTTATTATTTACATTGGAATGCTTTTTATTCTAAAACCATCCCCTGATGTGCGCGAATATGTTGCAAACATCCGCAAAACAAAGCGCCTCTTTTAGTTATACGGTAATAGTAACAAGTCATTTTAGATAAGAAGGTGTTTGTTATAAGTATCCTGATGAACTTTGCACTTTCCCTTGGCTTTTATTATTAATGCACACAGAGGGTGTTTTCTCTATTTACACCTTCAATAACACTTTTTATAACACATACCCTCCTCATTATTAATCACTTCCTTTTCGTTTTTCACAAAGTGAATTTTCTCCTATAATAGTGTTATTTTTAAATGATGCTGAATTGACGTGTTTTAACAATTAGTTAATACTTTTTACATGTCAATTTCTAATCAGGGAAACTAAAGTGTTTTACTTACAAATATTTATCGATGAATAAACGTGTACCTGCTTTTTTGCACCGGCTTTCACTCATAGCCATACTCCTTATTTTTTCTGGAAAGATGTATGCCACACACATCTTCGGCGCCGATCTTTTTTATACTTATGTCTCTGATAGTACCTACAAGGTAACGCTTGTTATTTATGGCGACTGTTCCAGTGCGGTATTTGGTACATTGAGCACCTCGGTACCGCAGATAGATGTATATAATGGCGATGATTGGTTTGAATCAGATACTCTCGCTATTCAGGCTCCCATAAGTGGTGTGGAAGTTACACCCGTATGTGCAGGTAAGGCCGATAGTACCACTTGTACCGATCCTTCTTATACCATACCGGGCATCACAAAGTTTGTCTATAGCAACAATTTTACCCTCACAGGCAAATCGCCTGTATGGAGGTTCCAGTTCAATGGTGTGCTACTTACATCATCGGCAGGACGTAGTAGTTCCATCACAAATATCGAAAGCCCCGGCACATCCATTATACAACTTGTCGATACGCTCAATAATACCACCGGCACTAATTCAAGCGCTGTATACACTACTATACCTACGCCATTCTTTTGTTTGGATATACCAGCAAATTTTAATCCCGGCGCTGTCGACCCCAATAGCGATAGCCTTGCTTTTTATCTTGTCGATGGTCAGGATGCTGCTGTTAGCGGTCCTGTTACATATATCTCTCCTTATACTGCAGAGGCTCCACTGGCTACGTCTGCCGGTACTTTTTCATTTAACGGGTTCACAGGTCAGTTATCCTTCACCCCTAATATGATACAACGATCGCTTGTAGTATATAATGTAGAGGAGTATCGCGCGGGTGTGCTCGTCGGCACTACCCAGCGAGAGATGTCGTGTGTCGTCCTCGGCGCATGTACTAACGTGCCGCCTGTTGGCGCTATCACCTCTGCTACAAGTGGCACCCTTGTCGATAGTACCAAGCTCGAAGTATGCAGCACCAGTGGTCCGTTTACATTTCACATCAACCCTGTAAATACCGATAGCAATACCATTACTATTACCTACGCAGGCCTTCCTGCCGGTGCCACTTATACGATTACCAACAATAATACACTTTCACCAACCAGTGTTTTTTCATGGAATACTACCGGCATAGTTCCGGGCAATTATACTTTCTTTATCACCTTTCAGGATAATGGCTGCCCGCTCTCCAGCACGCAGACCATCGCATACACTATAGCAGTACTGCCATTGCCTTCTGTATCTTTTACACATGTATCCAATACATGCACAGGCAAGGCGATCGTGAGCATAGCACCGGGTGGTGGCACCCCATATACTATTTCATTACTACAGGATGGCACTACGCTACAAACGTTTACTGCCGCTACCGCCGCCATTACAGATAGTCTGGCACCCGGCACGTACACTATCCATTCTGTAAATGCTGATAGTTGCACATCAGATACTACTGTTACTATTACGGTACCGCCGCCGCTGGCTATAGTTGCTGCTGATACAGTTAATGCTACTTGCGAAGGCTTTGCAGATGGCGCCGTTACGCTCCATGCTACCAATGGCACGCCTCCTTATAGCTACTCACAAAACGGAGCGCCTTCTATCACTACAAATAACTTCACGGGCTTACTGCCCAATACCTATTCTTATGTTATCACAGACAACAACGGTTGTGTTGTAGATACGTCTGTAACGCTTACCGGTTATCCGCATATTATCTTAGGTAATCTTAGCCATGCCGATCCTACTTGCTATGGACTTGCAAATGGTTCCATTTCTTTTTCCGCATCGGGTGGCGTAGCTCCGCTCATATACGACATAAATGGTACGGGTCCGCACCCCACAGGTATATTCGATAGTCTTGGAGCAGGCACCTACATCATACATATCACAGATAGTAAGGGTTGTACAAAAGATACTGCTGTAGATATTCACCAGGCCGATTCGCTGGGGGTTTCTTATGCTGTTACACCGAACGATTGCGAGGGCAATATCTCCGGCTCTGTAACAGTAAGCGTTACCGGCGGTACGCCTCCTTATGTTTATACATGGAGCAATGGCGCTTCGCCTACCACACCAGCTCTAACTGATCTCACTAATGGCACATATAGTGTGCTGATATCTGATGCTGACAATTGTACGAGCACTGTTACTGCAAATGTCATATACGACGATTGCTGCAAACCGTTCGTACCTTCCGCGTTTACACCTAATGATGATGGCAAGAACGATGTCTTCCGTATGCGCTTTAAAGGCGATATACAGTTGTTGGAGTTTTCTGTCTACAATCGTTTTGGTCAGCAGGTATTTACCACCAAAGACCCTGATAAAGGATGGGATGGCACCTTTGCAGGTAATAAGCAAGATCTCGGCACTTATTTTTACTATGTAAAACTAATTTGCGGTAATTCGGGCAAACATAAGCTTGAACTCAAAGGTGATGTATTATTGATACGTTAGTCAATTACGCCCGTTTATGAAGCATAAAAGGTCTTTCTGCACTGCAGCGGCATAAATATTTGCCTTAAGAAGCCTTTAATTATCGTAAAAATTCTATTTTTGCCACCCTTTATAAAGTATGAGTATGGAATACAGAGAAATAGTAGCAGTTACCGGCCTCGGCGGACTTTTTCAATTACTCGCCACAAAGAGCGATGGCGCTATCGTACGCAACCTTGCCGATAAGACCACTAAATTCATTTCTGCCCGTCAGCATAATGTAACACCCCTCGAAAGTATAGAAGTATATACTACCGGCGATAATGTTCGCCTGCAGCATGTATTCAAGAAGATGGAAGAGCATGAAGCAAAACAACCTCCTGCTGACGTAAAGACCGATAGCAACAGCATCAAAAGCTATTTCAAAGCTATCCTCCCTGAGTTTGATGAAGAGCGTGTATATGCGAGCGACATGAAGAAAATGCTCAAGTGGTACGAGATACTCAAAGGCGCCGATCTTTTGAAATTCGAAGAGCCGCAGGATGACGCGACAGAAGAAACCACCGAACCAAAAGCAAAGAAAGAAAAAACAGAAGACGCTGATGGCGAAGAAAAACCAAAGAAGGCAAAAGCAAAGAAATCTGCTGATGCTGACGAAGCCGCTGACGCTGATGGCGAAGAAAAGCCTAAAAAAGTAGCTAAGAAAAAGAAAGCAGAACCAACAGCCGAAGGCGAAGAAGCCCCTGCAAAAAAAGTAGCTAAGAAAAAGAAAACAGAAGAATAGTCTTCACTCAATATTTATACAACTCATTGCCAGCGTCCTGAAATTTCAGGACGCTTTTTATTGACACCCATAACCATGCGTGTAGAGGCGCGAGATTTGCGTCTTGTCGCTCATTGCCATCAATATTTGGGGTAGTCTTATAACACCTCTCCTTCGGAGAGACAGGGAAAGATTAACCCTTCCGCTTATCCAGCGGTAAAATGTACAACAACGGAACAAAGAGATAAATAGCATAGGCTATGTATACGGATATCCATGCCAGCAAAGCTGCTGCAAAATATAATGTAGGTCCTGCTAGTAAAGACAATCTTACATGCTTCATCACCGACTTTTTATCAAAATCGTTATCCAGATAATTATTGCTACAATAATAGTATAGCCATGTGAGCACAAGCGTTGTTATAGAAACAGTAGTGCCCCATATCGTTACCAGCAGCGGCTGCATGGGATGCTCGCCCATCATGGCTGTGGGAAAGGGCAGCAGGCAGATAAAGAACAACAGTATATTATTTATCCAAACAACACCATAGTCGCTTGTGGTAGACATGTGCATGATGGAGTGATGATGCAACCACATCAGTGCTACAAAGAAAAAGCTGATGACCCACCCAAAAAATTTTGGCGCAATAGCTTTTAGTCCGTCGACTATTTCCTGTACATTATCTGTGTGTTCTATATGAGGTAACTTAAGCTCCAGTACCAGCAGCGTAATGACAATGGCGAACACACCATCACTGAATGCTTCGAGCCTGTTCTTGGAGAACTGCCATTGCTTGAATTTGTTAAATAAGTTCATTACATGGGTAGGTCAATCCTTACCTGTTTTGAGAAATTTCTGCCCTTAGCATCTTTCCCGTCTATCTTCCACATTACAGAGCGTACAGTAAGGGTGAGCGGCTTTTGGTTTACAGCACGCACATTGCGCACATCATCTACCCAGTCCTGCTCTTTCTTCCTGCTCATTCGGTGCTTGCGGCACGCCTTCGTAACCGCATCGCGTATCTCGCGGTTGCTCGCTTTGTCATAATTCAGATGGTTCGCATCGAGACCTATAATGTTATAGACACTTCCGCGGCCTTTCAGTGGTGTCCAGTCAGTAGTGCTTGCCAATTCATCCAGTTGCAGTGTACCCATATCATCATCCTTCAACACTACCATTGTCTGGTAGCGTTGTGATACTTTGGTTACATTACCGGTTATATTGAGCGTGTTGCCATTCAGGGTACCACTTGCCAGTTGGTATGTGGCGCCATTAGCACGTTGCAGGTTTTGGTTACTGCCACCCTTTGCCGTAGTGTTTGGTAGAGTCACGGATAGATCTGTGAAGGCGGCTGTTATGCCCTTAGGAGTCGCTTGAGTGTGTTGTGGCTGTGGCGTTACCGTTGGTACAGGTGTAGGTGCCACTGTCGCCGTTTTCTGCACAGTATCCTGCTGTGGTTTAGCAGCAGGCGTATCGCGTGTTGTTGTGGTAGTAGCGGTCGGCTGCAGATCGGTCACAAAATCGCGCAGCTTCTGAGAATCTGTTTCTGTAACGATGGTGCTGCTGTCACCCAGTACTATTGGCCCATGCCCTTTGGTCGGATTATTCTTACAAGAAAATAAAAGAACAGCTCCGCACAAAAACGGCAAAATATATCGATAGCGACTTTGCATGAAAATTATTTGCTACGAAAATAACGCACAACGGTTAATATTCAATATTGTTGACCTAATTAGGCCTCTGTTCTTAAACAAGTCACCTAACAAAAGGCTCTGAAGGGTCGAATGTTTATAGATAAAATGCTAAACAGATAGGTGCAGAAAGCAGTGCACAATCAATGAAGGATGATAACACCTCCAGTCAAGTAATGCATTGCCGAATTAATAAGACAACAACTTCTCCACACACTCATCCAGCCTGCTCTTTGCCATAAAATTCTGCTCCAGTTCTATTGCGAAAGGTATTGGTGTATCCAGGCTCGCGCAACGTACTATCGGTGCATCCAGATGCTCAAAACAATGCTCAGATATCCACGCAGCCAGCTCGCCGCCTATACCGCCTGTCAGCGTATCTTCGTGTAGCAGTAACACCTTACCCGTGCGCAATACACTGGCACGTATCGCGTCATAATCCAAAGGCAACAAAGAGCGCAGATCTAATATATCAAACGATGTTTCAGTATGTTGCCTTGCATATTCCATAGCCCAGTGTACCCCTGCGCCGTAAGTAATGATGCTAATTTCATCACCCTCCTGTACTTGCCTCGCCTTGCCTATCTCTATGGTATAATATGCATCCGGCACCGGGCCGCTGATGCTGCGGTACAATGCTTTATGCTCAAAAAATAATATCGGATTCGGATCTTCTATCGCCGCCAGCATCAGCCCCTTGGCATCTTCCGGCGTTGATGGATAAACCACCTTCAGGCCCGGTGTATGTACGAACCATGCTTCTGTACTTTGGGAGTGGAACGGCCCCGCACCTACGCCGCCGCCCGTAGGCATGCGTATCACCACATCGGCATTCTGCCCCCAGCGGTAATGTATCTTGGCCAGGTTATTGATTATCTGGTTAAAGCCCACCGTTACAAAGTCGCTGAACTGCATCTCCATCATCGACTTATATCCTTTTATCGACAAGCCCAGTGCGGTTCCAACAATAGCGCTCTCGCACAGCGGTGTATTACGTACTCGCTCCTTGCCAAATTTCTGTACAAAACCTTCTGTTACTTTAAATGCACCGCCATACTCAGCGATATCCTGTCCCATCAGCACGAAGTTTGGATACTTCTCCATACCCGCCATTAGCCCGTCGCTTATAGCGTTTATCAGTTTCTTCTCCGTGGTCGATCCTTGTGGGTAGATTACTTTATTATTGTTCGGGGCATACACGTCCGCTACTTCCTCTGCTGTGTCGGGTGTTACAGGCTGTGCCTCAAAACCCGTTGCCAGTCCGTCCTCTATTTCTTTAAGTATACCTGCGCGTATCTCTTCTATTTTAACATCGGTCAGTATCTTTTTCTTTTTCAGATACTCTTCATAGTTGCTTACAGGGTCCTTCTTCGCCCACTCTTCAAACAGTTCTTTAGGTACATACTTCACACCGCTCGCTTCCTCATGCCCCCGCATCCTGAAGGTCATACACTCCACCAGTATCGGCTTCTGCTCCTCTATACAATACTTACGCGCTATAGATATTGCCTTGTATACCTCCAGTATATTATTACCGTCTATGGTGATGCCTTTCATGCCGTAGCCTATGGCCTTATCAGCTATCTGCTTGCATACAAACTGCTCATTGCTGGGTGTGCTAAGCCCGTAACCATTATTCTCTATCAGGAAGATGACCGGCAGGTTCCAAACAGCGGCCACATTCAGCGCCTCATGAAAATCCCCCTCGCTCGTACCGCCATCACCGCTAAATGCCAGCGATACTTTTTGTTCTTTCTTCAGCTTATGTGCCAGCGCTATACCGTCCGCTATGGCCAGCTGCGGGCCCAGGTGCGATATCATACCACATATATGATACTCGTTCGCCCCGAAGTGGAACGACCTTTCCCTGCCCTTACTAAAACCTTCCTTACGTCCCTGCCATTGCATGAACAGCTTGTCAAATGGCATCTTGCGGGCGGTAAATACACCCAGGTTACGGTGCAGCGGCATTATATATTCATCACTATCCAGCGCCATGGTAGCACCTACGGCTATCGCCTCCTGTCCTATCCCGCTGAACCATTTACTGATCCTGCCTTGCCTTAGCAATACCAGCATTTTCTCCTCTATCATGCGCGGGCGCACTAATTCTATATATAGATCAAGCAGTTGCTCCTTACCCAGGTCTCCACTGTCAAATTGCATAATTATAGTTTATGGGGCAAAAGTAACCTTAATAAGACAATTTAATCAGATCATAGTGCTATTAGAAGCCCGATATAACTCTTTTTAGCAGTGAAAATAGTTTTATATAAATGCATTCCAAGCAAAGAAAGTTTTATTATTTTACGTCTATAGTAATGAACCTTATCACATGAAATCCCTTTCTTTTTTGTTGCTACTTTTATTATTATCTTTTTTTGCAGCAAGTGCACAAACCTTACCGGGCAATTTCAATCTGGTTACCCAAGGCCTATGATACCACCACTACATACAGAGATACCTGCCTTGCGCACATTTGATAATGTATTAAGGCGATCGTCGTAAGTGCGGGTACTGATAATTTTGTCATAGTTAGATTCAGATGT
>Ga0105239_10001075_pt1 | contig 37971 bp, 25 predicted proteins | sample KBSC44metaG_FD_92761 | JGI IMG/M metagenome (GOLD analysis project Ga0105239, IMG submission 92761) | Corn rhizosphere microbial communities from Kellogg Biological Station, Michigan, USA - KBS C4-4 metaG | ecosystem: Host-associated > Plants > Roots > Rhizosphere > Soil | place: Michigan, USA... | reverse complement strand
CGACCACCGACCCCGAGGCCATCGAAGCCCTCGACAGCGTCAAAGGCTATATCAACGAAGGCATCATAGAACTGCGCCGCCTCTCCCACCAGCTGGCGCCCTCCATGCGCCTCTACGGGAACCTCTCCGAAAAAATTCACGCCCTCGTTCAAACAATGAACATCGCCAACTCATTCGAATCCGTCGAGATCGAGGTCGACGATTTCGACACCCCCCTCAACGCCGAGGTCCAGCTCGCCTTCTATCGGATCCTCCAGGAACAGCTCACCAACATCCTCAAATACGCCGACGCCACGCGGGTGGCCATCCGCGTGAAAAGGGTAGGGCAGCAGATCATCCTCTCCATCCGCGACAACGGCCGCGGCTTCGACCCCACCGAAAAACGCGAGGGCATCGGCTTCGAGAACATCCGGCGTCGCGCTACCGCCATGGAGGGAACGCTCAAGATCCTTTCGGCCGCCGGCGCCGGCTGCGAGCTGTCCCTCAGGGTCGGGGCATATTGATACAACAACTGTCGCAATAGCGGTAAATTGCTATATTTGGGAATGAACCTTCGATTCCAGGGCTTCTTACGATTGCTGCCAACCATCCTCGCGCTCGGCCTGTTCACCACTCTCTGCCAGGCCCAATCGACCGCCGCCGCAAACCCGACCCCCGGGTCCACCACCATTACCAAATGGCAATACGGCCGCAACGGCGCCGTCTCCATCACCTATGACGATGCCTCCCGCCACCAGTTCACCCGCGCCCTACCCCTTATGCAACGCCTTAAACTACCCGCCACCTTCTTCGTCATCACCGGCCCCATCACCGGCTCTCAATACCACGGCAAATTCGTCGGCCGCCCCGTCCAGGACATCATAAAGGAATCCGCCACCATCCCTACCAACGAACAGAACTTCCTCGAGCGTTGCTCTGCCGCCGGCTACCTCGGCTACCAGGGCACCATCGGCTTCCATACCCGCGCCGGCGGTCTCTACTCCTCCGGCAAAAAACAACAGGCCTTCCACTGGATGGACAGCCTCTACGCCAAGGTCCGCAACGGCGACTTCAAACCCGGCTATGAACCCTGCCCCGAGTACAAGGAAGCCGTAGGCTCCACCTGGGAAGAATTCAAAAAAGACGCCGCCGGCGGCTACGAGATCGCCAGCCACTCCATCACCCACGCCACCATGCCCGGCCTCGACGAAGCCAACATCAAATACGAACTGGAAAAAAGCAAGGAAGAGATACGGAACCACCTCGGCGGGAAATATACCTTCTCCGCTGAAGTACCCTATGGGTATGAGGACGAACGCGTGATGCACATCGCCTACAAGATCTACCCCGCCCTCCGTAACCGCATGCCCGAACCCTTCCTCAAAGAGATCGACCGCGCCAGCAAAGCTATTCCGCATCCAAACGACAAAGAATACGTCCAATGGCAACGCGGCCCCCTCCACGCCACGCCGCTCGCATTAATGAAGTCCTGGGTCGACACCGCCGTGGCCAACAAAGACACCTGGCTCGTTCTCGTCTTCCACGGCATCGACAGCCTCGGCTGGGAATGGACCCCCATCCCCAAGCTCGAAGAATACTTTAACTATATAAAGGACCGGGAAACCAAACTCTGGATCACCACCTTCGGCGACGCCACAAAATACATGCGCGAACGCGAAGCCGCCACGGCAAAGACCGAACAAAAAGCCACCGCGATCACCGTGACCCTAACTCATACACTGGACAAAGCCCTGTACGACCTCCCCCTGACCCTCAAAACCTATATCCCGGCAACCTGGACAAAAGTCGCCGTCACCCAAAACAAACAAGCCCAACACCCCGCCATCCAGCACGACGACAAAGGCCCCTATGTTCTCTATCAACTAACCCCCAACACGGCCCCGGCCACCATTCATCCATGAAGCGCAATTATTACATCGTCGCACTCATCATGCTCACCTTCTTCGTCATCTCGTTCCTCACGAACGTCATCGGCGCCCTCAACCCGGACTTCATAAAAGGATTCGATCTCAGCCTCACCCTCGCCGCCTTCCTCCCCTTCGCCTTCTTCATCGCCTACGGCCTGGTCTCCATCCCGACCGGGATGCTGCTGGAAAAGTACAAGGAAAAAAAGATCATGATCGCCGGCTTCGTCGTCTCCTTCATCGGCTCCCTCCTGCTGGCCGTCATCCACAACTATCTCAGCGCCATCATCTCCCTCTTCCTCATCGGCTGCGGCATGGCTATGCTCCAGGTCGTCATCAACCCGCTGCTCCGCACGTCCGGCGGGGAAGAACATTATGCCTTCAACTCCGTCCTCGCCCAGCTCATCTTCGGCGCGGCGTCCTTCATCAGCCCCATGGTCTACAGCTATTTCGCCCAAAACCTAAAAGGCCAAACCACCGGGCTCCTCGGGCTCTTCACAAACATCGTCCCGGCAAACCTTCCCTGGATCTCCCTCTATTGGATCTTCGCCGTCATCTCGCTGCTCATGATCCTCGTTATAAAAATATCAAAATTCCCCGTCGTCCAGCTCAAGGCCGACGAAACAGCCGGCCCCCTCGAAACGCACCTGATGCTCTTCAAACGACGCACCGTCGTCCTCTTCTTCATCGCCATGATAGCCTACGTCGGCACCGAACAAGGCATCGCCAACTGGATCTCCAAATTCCTTGAAACCTACCACCACTACGACCCCCAGACAAAAGGCGCCGACACCGTAGCGTATTTCTGGGGATTGATGACGGCCGGCGGAGTCCTCGGGCTCTTCTTGTTAAAGGTCCTCGACAGCCGCAAAGTACTCATCGGCTTCACCATCGCGGCGATCGTCTGTCTCACCGCCGCCTTCTTCGGCAGCGGCCCCACCGCCCTCATCGCCTTCCCCGCCGTCGGCTTCTTCGCCTCCGTCATGTACCCCGTCATCTTCTCCCTCGCCCTCAACAGCATCGACGAACACCACGGCTCCTTCGCCGGCATCATGGTCACCGGCATCATCGGCGGCGCCATCGTCCCCCTCATCATCGGCGGCCTCGGCGACGCCCTCGGCCTCCGAACAGGAATGTTTTTCCTCTATATAACCCTGGGCTATATCCTTAGCGTCGGTTTCTGGGCCCGCCCCCTGATCACCAACCAAACGGTCTTCAACAAAAAGGAGAAACCATGAAAGTCATCGGAATAGACCTCGGCGCTACCAATATCCGCGGCGCCATCGTAACGCAGGAATCCCATACCGAACCCATCTCCACAAGGATCCACAGCGACGGCTCCGTAGAAGCCGTCCTCGAAGATATCTATCAAACCATTGACCCCCTCATCAACGAGGAGATAGCCGCCATCGGCATCGGCGTCCCCAGCGTCGTCGACACCGACGAAGGCATCGTCTACGACGTCCAATACATCCCCTCCTGGAAAGAGGTCCCCCTCAAACAGATCCTCGAAAAGCGATACAACAAAAAGGTCTTCGTCAACAACGACGCCAACTGCTTCGTCCTGGGCGAATACTACTTTGGAAAGGGTAGGGGGGCGTCATCCCTCATCGGCCTTACCATCGGCACCGGCCTCGGCGGCGGCGTCATCATCCATAACAAATTATTCCCGGGCTGCAACTGCGGAGCCGGCGAGTTCGGCCTCCTCCCCTACAAAGACAATATTCTTGAATACTACTGCAGCGGCTCCTTCTTCAGGAACATCCACGGCCTCGACGGTGTCCAGGTCTTCGAAGCCGCCAAAAAAGGCGACGCAAAAGCCCTCGCCCTCTACGCCGAACTGGGTATCCACGTCGGCAACGCTGTCAAAGCCGTGATGTACACCTATGACCCCGAACTGATCGTCCTCGGCGGTTCGGTCGCCCAGGCCTTCGACTGGTTCCGGAAAACCATGTGGCAGGAGATCAAAACCCTCGCCTACGGCAAATCCGCCGAACGTATCCGCATCGAGATTTCTAACCTAACCAACAGCGGTATCCTCGGAGCCGCGGCACTCTACTATGATGCACAGTAAAATGTTATCCCGCCTCGGCCTCATCGCCGCCCTCGCGCTGGTCCTCAATCCCGCCTTCGCGCAACACGCCGCAAAGAAAAAGCACACCGCAACAAAGCGAACCGTCAAAAAGCACACAAAGTCCCAATATAGTGAAGCCCTGCCCTCCACCGCGCAGCTCGCTGCGAATTCCAACCTTCAGCTGAAAGACGGCTGGCAAATGCAGTCCGCCACCAAAATCACCGATGGAGGCGCCGCTATCTCGCAAGTAGGATACGCCCCCGCAAACTGGTACAAGGTGAGTATCCCGACCACCATCATCGCCGGCCTCCTCGCCAACAACGTCTACAACTTCGATCCCTTCTATGGAATGAATCTGCAAAAGCTGAACGACCCGCAATTCGATTCCCCCTGGTGGTTCCGCAAAGAATTCACGATCCCCAAAACCGAGATCGGCAAGGACGTCGTCCTCCGGCTTCATGGGATCAACTATAAAGCCAACGTCTGGCTCAACGGCATCCTGATCGCCGACTCCAACCAGATCGTGAATCCTTTTCGCATCATCGAGCTCAACGTCACAAAGGTCGCCCGACCGGCCCGCGCAAACGTCCTCGCCCTCGAGATCCGCCGCCCCATCGACCCCAACAAACGCGGCGGCGACCTGGCCATCGACTACGCCGACTGGATCCACTATCCCCCCGACTACAACGGCGGGATCGTCAACGATGTCGAGGTAAAGACCTATGACCGGGTCGGGATCCAATACCCGCTCGTGACCACCCATTTCGACGGCCCCTCCCTCGATCTCGCCCATCTCACCGTCGATGCCCTCGTAACCAACTATTCGGCCAACTCCCAGGACGTCACGATAAAAGGCAGGATCAATACGAACATCAGCTTCGAGAAAAAAGTCCACCTCGACGCCCGGTCGGTCAGCAACGTGACCTTTACCCCGGCCGAATTCCCCCAGCTGAATGTCAGAAACCCCCGCATCTGGTGGCCCTGGCAATACGGCTCCCCGGAACTCAACCACCTCGAGATCGAAGCCATCCACGAGAACACCGTAAGTAACACCATCACCGAAGAGTTTGGCATCCGCGAGATCACCTCGAAACTGATCGACGACAAATCCCGTGTCTTCATCGTGAACGGCAAGCGCATCGTCATCCGCGGCGCCGCCTGGTCACCCGACATCTTCCAGCGCCGCTCGCCAAAACGCCAGGAACAGGAGATCCGCCTCTACCGCGATATGAACATGAACATCGTCCGCTCGGAAGGGAAAATGGAGGACGATAATTTCTATGCCCTCTGTGACAAATACGGCATGCTGGTGATGACGGGCTGGATGTGCTGCGGCGCCTGGCAATACCCCGAGAACTGGGACGCGGCAAAACGCGCCTCCGCCATGGCCTCGGACAGCAGCGTCATGTACTGGCTTCGGAACAAACCGAGCCTCATGGCCTGGCTAAACGGCAGTGACATGCCGCCCCGGGATACCACCGTCGAACGCGACTGGCTCAACATCGAGGCCGCCCTCAAATGGCCAAACCCGCTCGTCGCCACGGCCAATGAAACCAAGTCGAAAGTGTCCGGCCTCAGCGGCGTAAAGATGGACGGCCCCTACGAATGGGTGCCCCCGATCTATTGGGAAACCGACACCGCGGCAAAATACGGCGGCGCCTATAGCTTCGCCACCGAGATATCTCCCGGCCCCTCCATTCCGCCATATGAAAGCCTGATAAAGTTCATCCCCAGGGATTCCCTCTGGTTCACCACGGCCACCTGGAAATACCACTGCGGGACAATGACCTTCGGCACCACCGACGTCTTCAATGATGCACTCCAGGCCCGCTACGGCAAAGCCGCCGATATAAAGGACTATATCGCCAAGGCTCAAGCGCAGAATTACGAGTCCCACCGCGCCATGATGGAATCCTACGGCCTCCGCAAATACCACACCGCCACCGGCGTCGTCCAGTGGATGGGCAGCAACCCCTGGCCCGGCCTCATCTGGCACACGTATGACTATTATCTCTATCCCGCCGGCACCTACTTCGGGATGAAAAAATCCATGGAGCCGCTCCATATCATGTACTCCTACCCCAACGGGGAAGTATATATCACCAACTCCCTGCAACAACGATTCTCCGGTCTCAAAGCCGAAGCCGCGATCTACAATATCGACGGGACCCTCAAATTCTCCAAACAGCTCACCACGGCCGTAGAACCCGACAGCATTACGAAATGCCTGACCCTGCCGCCCGTCAGCACGCCCGTCCCAACCACGTACTTCCTCCGCCTCCAGCTCGCCGATGCCAACGGCTCGGTAAAAAGCATCAACTGGTACTGGCTTTCTACAAAAGGCGACACCCTCGACTGGAAGAAATCCAAATGGTACACTACCCCCCAAACCGCCTACGCCGACTACTCGGCGCTTCAAACCCTGGGCAAAACCACGCTGAAAATGGTCGTCTCCCCAGCCACGAAAAAAGCCGACAGCGCCGTCCACAATATAACCCTCACCAATACCGGCAAAACCGTCGCCTTCCAGCTCCATCTACGTGCCCTCAAAGGCCGCTCCGGCGACGACATCCTGCCCCTCATCTTCAGCGATAACTATATCGAACTCGCCCCCGGCGAATCCCGCACCCTGCAATGCACCTTTGCCACCCAGGACGCCGCCGGCTCACCGCCCGTCTTCCTCGCCACCGCCTGGAATAGCGCTGACGTCGCCAGCGAACAAACGTTGGTTCAAAAACCCTCCGGCCGACCTCACTCTTTGACCGCCAAACCAGGGAAGCGCCGAAAAGTATAGCTAAAACTGATCATCCCATACCGACCCCGTACCTCGGACAGCAAATTGACAATGCGGTTCTCGCCCACGCTCCTCGAGACACCGGAATTCTGGCCGAGGAGGTCGAACACCAGTAATCTCACCTCACCCGCTTTGTTGCGCAACACCCGCCGCGACAGCGCAGGCGAAAGCAAAAGAACGCCCCTCCGGAATCCTGCCGGCAACCCGTTGTTATAGGTATATGTGGTATTCGCCGATAACGCCCACCGGTCTAAAAAAAAGTAACTCAACCTGGAAGACGCCCGTAGATTAAGATAGTCGACGGCCGCCGTCTGGCCAAATGCATATCGGTTGGCATTATACCCCAGAGAAAGGTCCGTCGTCCAGTCCAGCCGGTTGCGAATGGTCGTAGCCGATGACAAGTTGAGGCCGCTCGTCCAGCTTCGCATATCCGCAGACAAGCCGTTAAGCAGCTCGGGACTTTGAACCGTCCCGACCGTCCCCGAAATCGTTAGATTGGTGGCAAGTTTCTTCAACGGAAGGCCATAGCTGACACTCAGCGAAAGATCATACGCCCCGTTCAGATTGACAGGCGTGCTGACTTGCGCTCCGTTATCCAATTGAATAACGGAATGGGCAACCCCCTGCATCGTAACGGTTCCATTCAGTCCCGCACTGAACACCCGCATCCCCCGGATGGATCGATAGGCAAAAGAAATAATATGTTTGAACGGTTGTCGAAGGGACGGATTCCCTTTTTGAATAAAAAGCGAATCCAGGGTGATGCTCACCGGTTGCAGTTGCTGGATGGACAGCGCCTCAAAACTGCCCGAATAGTTCATCTGCAGGGTCCTGGTGCCGCTGAAGGCATAGTTGACACCGGCTGTGGGGATCAATCCCCGGTATTGTTTCCGGAAAACACTGTCCACCGTGATATCCTGCTGGGAGAGCAGATCCCATCGCCAGCCGGCACTCGCTGTCAACTGCCATCGGGCCAACTGGAGACGATAACCCACTGAGGCAAGATGGGACTGGCTGATATATCGGTAGTCGTTGCTTTGCGCCGTATCGACCTGGTCGAACTTGCCGTTGCTGTTATTATAGTCATAGGTCCGGTTGGTGCTCCGGCTCGGTCTCCAACTATACTCATAGCTCATCTGCAGCGCCTGGTGTTTGTCGATCGGTTGCGTATAAGCGACCGATGGATTGACCGACGCCGCCAGGACGCTCTGCGAAATGAATTTGTTGAGCCGGCTTCCGTAGGCCACCGGCAAAAGATATTCGGTCTGCGTGTGACTCAGATTGTCGGTAAGGTTATGATGGTCCGTCGATTTGATCTCAACGGCCAGGCTCCCGCCCGTTTTTTCAAATCGATGCAGTATGGACAGATCGGCTGAAAAAGCCTTGCTGTCATTGGTGACCGTGGCCTGGTTAGCCGAACGATAGATCGTATCCCGCCCGCCATTGCCCGTCACCCCCCCGCCATTGCCCGTCACGCCCCCTCCATTAACCGTCACGCCCCCGCCATTGCCCGTCAGAAAGGTCGTCTGCGCAGTTCCCGACACCGAATGTTGCAACACCGCTCCGGGATTAAAAACGATCAAATTGTCCTTGTCCGGCTTCTCCGTGAACCGTAACGAAAAATTATGTGAGCTGCCGCTGGCCGAAGAAACCCCCTGTTGATGACTTGTCGTAGAGCTGTCACCGGGAAAAAGATTTTGAATAAGGCTTTGCTGGGAATTACTGGACTGGTGATCGCCAAAGAGATAACTGCCACTTCCCTCTGTTCGACTGCTCCGGGAGTCCCGGTAATTGATGCCCGCCGTGAGGCTTTTGAGGATGCCGGGATTAGCGGCATTGGATTGGTCATTCAACGCCGTGGAAGACACAGGGCTGCTCTGATTATTGATATTATTGGCCGAACTCAGCAGGGACAGCTGTTGAGGCCCGTCGAAATGGTTAAGGTTAAGCCCGGCTGTCCAGGTATCGCCGGTTCCCCCGCCGGCGCCGGCCTTGCCGAAGTCTCCCCGGGCCATGTTCTTTTTGACAGAGATGTTCATCGTTTGCCGGCCGGGACCCTGGCTGAATCCCGTGAAAGCCTCCCGGTCACTCCTGGCTTTATACACCTGCACCTTGTCTACAATGCCCGCCGGCAGATTTTGCAGCGCCGTGGCTGGGTCGCCGCCAAAAAAGGGTTTCCCATCGACCAATAACTGCTCCACGCGCTCCCCATTGGCCATCAGGGTCCCATCCGGGGCGATCTGGATACCCGGCATTTTTCGTAGCAGATCCTGCAGATCATCGTACTCCCGGCTTCGGATGCCCGCCGCATTATATTCCACCGTGTCCTTCTTCAGGACGACCAGCGGAGGCGCTACGATCGTCACCCTGTTCAGGTTCTCGGCCTTCACCCGCAGATAAAGGATCCCAAGGTCGACCGAAACAGGCGAAGCAAGTTCGATCGGGCGGTAATAGGGCTCGTATCCGACAAAATTGATCCGTAGAATATATTTTCCCGCAGGTACCGGGCCGACCAGGAAGCAGGCATCGGCATTGGAAACCACCGGCCGCCCGACAGCGACGGAATCCGCACCCCTCAGAAGAACAATGGAAGCCCCCTGCAATTGCTGATTCCCTATGCTGTCCCGCAGACATCCCGAGACACCGCCTGTCACCTGAGCGCGAGCAGAAAGGACAAAACCCACAAAGAAAACCATCCCCAAAAAGACCCGGAAGAATAATCGCATAAAACCAAGGGCATGCCGGCTCGAATGCATGATCGGAAAAAGCTGGCTGAATGAATTAAAGATAGGCTTCCGCCCTGACATGCCCGGCACGCCCATGGTTCAATGGATTGGAATGTTGCCGTTAATTGGACGGTGCCGTTTGTACGTCTATCTGTATCGGCATCGGAATGGGATAACCCAGGTTGTACGGATCATTCGGCCCCAGTTGCGAAGCGCTGGTAAAATGTCCACCACTCGTCGGCATATATACAGTTGCCGTGTGACCATAGGGGATGATCACCGCCGTGCCTACATCGGCGCCGGACTGGTTGGCGGCGGAAACCGTGATCCAGACCCTAAGATTGCTGGCGCTGACATTCTGAATAACGGCATAATTCGTATTGTCGATGTTGAAATTCAGGGCATTGAAAAGCGACGGCGTTACCCAGTAGTACAACGGTCCCAGTATCTGCTGACCCGTCCCTCCGGAAATGTTGTAGGTCCCGCTCAGTTGATTGGTGTACGTCTGAAGACCCCCCGGAGGCGGCGTTGTTTGGGAAGATACGACATTGAGATTGACATAGTTGATCTGGATACCGGATGGACCACCCATCGTTATTCCGCAATACATCGATTGGGCAAAGGTCCGAAACGAGAATAAGGTCGATAGAAGGAACGATGAAACAATAAACAACTTGCGCATAAGGTTTGATTTGAAAATTTCGAAATGACATTCAGCCAGCTCTTTCACCCGGAAATTAGAGCTAACGGCCATGCTAAACCTCCAATAAGGATAAACTATAGGCGCTCTCAGTATTGCTATCTATTTCCTGAAATTAGCACGCGCACTGCATGAAGATTGCAGGGTGTGCCGCTCCAGCGGCAATAGCGCAACAGTGTCTGACTCGAAACCGTACAGTTTGCCGGTAACAAAGATTCTAAGAAATTGGTTATCAGGCAGGCAGTCGTTTGGCACCCTTTTGGTTCGCAAGAACCAAACTACTACCATGTTCGTCAATTACTGCAAGATCGCCTGGCGTAACCTCCTGAAGAACCGCTCCTCCTCCATCATCAACATCGGCGGTCTCGCCGTCGGCATGGCCGTCGCCATGCTCATCGGATTGTGGATCTGGGACGAAGTCAGCTTCGACCACTGGCACGCTCACCATACCCGGATCGTCCAGGTCATGGACACGCAGATCGACAACGGCCGGGCCCTCACCTCCGGCCAGGTCGCCATCCCGCTCCGCAACGAGCTGGAGAGCAAATATGGTAGCAATTTCAAACAGCTGGTGCTCTCTACCCAAAGCAACCAGCTACTGCTGGCCGCGGATGACAAGAAGATCAACGAGGATGGCCTGATGGTGCAACCTGACTTTCCATCCCTTTTCAGCCTCAGGATGCTGGCCGGAAATGCCGACGCCCTGAAGGACCCTTCGTCGATCCTCCTCTCCCGCTCCACCGCAAAGACCCTCTTCGGCGACAATGACCCTTTGAACAAGCCTGTCGAGTTGGCCGCGATGGTTACCCTCAAGGTCGCCGGAGTCTATGACGACCTTCCCGTCAATACCACGCTCGCCAACACAAAATTCCTCGCCTCCTGGGATAAGTTCATCCAGCTGGCGCACCAGGCGCAGAACGAATGGGGAAATCACAGCTTTTTGCTCTTCGGCCTCCTGACCCAACAGGCGGACCCGGCGCGGTTGAACACCCTCATCAAAGACATCCCCGACCAACACATGCCCGGCAGTAAAGAATCCATTTTCCTCCATCCAATGGACCGCTGGCATCTCCATAGCGATTTCAAAGACGGAAAAGAGGCCGGTGGAAGAATAAAATTGGTTTGGTTGTTCGGCATCATCGGCGGTTTCGTCCTCTTGCTCGCCTGCATCAATTTTATGAATTTAAGCACCGCCCGCTCCGAAAAACGCGCCCGTGAAGTGGGCATCCGCAAAGCCATCGGTTCGTTGAGAGGACAACTGGTCCGCCAGTTCCTCATCGAGTCGCTTTTGATGGCGGTGATCTCCGCAACCATCGCCATCCTGCTCGTGCAATTCTCCCTGCCGTCCTTCAACCAGCTCGCCGATAAATCCGTCACTCTCCCCTACGCCGCCCCGTTATATTGGCTGGCCCTCGGGGCCTTCACGGTTGTCACCGGCCTCCTCGCCGGCAGCTACCCCGCCTTCTATCTCTCCGCCTTTGCCCCCGTAAAAGTCCTGAAAGGCGCCCTCCGCGCGGGTCGCGGCGCCAACCTCCCCCGCAGGGTCCTCGTCGTGGTGCAATTCACGGTGTCCGTTGCGCTGATCCTGGGGACACTGATCGTCTACAAACAGGTCCTCTACGCCAAAGACCGGCCCGTCGGCTACAACCGGGACGGTCTCGTCTCCGTAGGCCTGTATTCCAATGAGGCCTATAAAAGCTATGGCGCCCTGCGCGAGGAATTGATGGCCACCGGCGTGGTGCAGGACATGGCCGCATCCTCCAGCCCCTCCACAAAAGTATGGAACAACTATGGCGACCTCGACTGGGCAGGAAAGGACCGCCGCACGCAGGTTAGCTTTGGCACCATCGCCGTCACCCACGACTATGGCCGGACCATGGACTGGCAGATAAAGGAAGGCCACGACTTCTCCCGCGATTTCCCAACCGACAGCGGCTCATTCATCCTCAACGAAACCGCCGCAAAGCTCATCGGCTTCCCCGATCCTGTGGGAAAGACCATCAAATGGAAAGGCAAGGACCACCACATCGCCGGCGTCGTCAAAGACCTCTTGATGGAATCCCCCTTCGAACACGTAAAACCGACCGTCTTCTTTCTCCAATACAATGACTGGCTGGGCTTCGTAACGGTCCGCCTAAAACCCGGCCAGCGGCTGAGCAAAGTCCTGGCCGCCATCGAGCCCGTATTCAAAAAGTACAACGCCGGCGGTCCCTTCGACTACCAGTTGGTCGACCAGGAATACGCTCGCAAATTCGCCAATGAACAGCGCATCGGCAGCCTCGCCACCGTATTCGCAGTGCTCGCCATCTTCATCTCCTGCCTCGGCCTCTTCGGCCTCGTCAGCTTCACCGCTGAACAACGCAGCAAAGAGATCGGCATCCGCAAGGTCCTCGGCGCCTCTGTCTCCAGCATCTGGCGCTCCCTCTCCCGCGAATTCGTCCTCCTCGTCGCCGTCGCCTGCTGCATCGCCGGCCCCCTCAGCTATTATTTCATGCACTCCTGGCTCCAGCAATACTCCTATCGTACCCCCATCAGCTGGTGGCTGTTCGCCGCCTCCATCACCGGCGCCCTCGGGATCACCCTCGCCACCGTCAGCATCCAGGCGGTGCGGGCGGCTCTCGTCAACCCCGTCAAAAGTTTGCGTAGTGAATGAGTTCAGCACCGCCTGGCACCCGCTAATGATTGGCCTTCGGCCGATCGGCTTCCAGCCGATTCTGCGGGCGGCTCTCGTCAACCCCGTCAAAAGTTTGCGTAGTGAATGAGTTCAGCGCGACCCTAATTGGCTACAGAAATCGCGAATGCGGTAGCTGAACTCGTTCCGTCCGTAAGATTGACCGCTGTTCCGTTCTTCACGTACTTGGCTACCGGAGTTTTCCCGGTAGCTCCTTGCGCATAAACAGTGTATACATCGGACCCCGAAACAACCATGCTGGTGATCCAGCTGGTGATCGAACCGTCGGAAACATCAATTGCCGTCCCATTCTTCCAATATCGGGCGACCCGGTTACTGACTTCGGATGCAAGCGTTCCACTCCGCTCATAACCTCCGACGTACACATCACTGCCCGACACCGCGATCGAAAATGCAACGGCTACGCCAATACTGTCCGAAACAACAAAAGGAACCCCGTTTTTCCAATATTTAGCAATCCCATGGGTCACAGATGCGTCGGTCTCGCCGCCGGCAATATATACATCGTTTCCGGAAACGACAATGGCATTGGCATAGGCATTGCGCGTTCCGTCCGTGAGGTCGTGCGCAACGCCGTTCACCCAGTATTTCGCGATCTGTACTCTTCCGCTTGCAGGGGTCTCGCTCCCCACCACATAGACATCCGTTCCTTTAACGGCAATGGCGTTGGCGCTCGCAAAAGAACCGGTGGCTGATAGAACGGTCGCAACTCCATTCTTCCAATAGGTGGCTATGGAATTCCCGAGACTGTTTGAGCTGATGCCTGCGGCATAGAGATCACTTCCGGCCACAGCAATGCCAAGTGCGTAACTGGCATTGCCCGATCCGGTGAAACGAGGATCGGCCTTCCCGTTCATCCATACCCCGATCACTCCACCCTGGGACCCGGCAACATAAACGTCATTCCCCGACAATGCGATCGCATGAGCGGCACTGCCGGCTGTACTGGGCGATAGGTTTACTAATGTGTCATTTTTCCAGTAGGCTGCCGTTGCAGCGGCGCCCGATCCTAAAAAACCAGCTACATAAACAACGGTCTTCGGCGCTGATCCGGTTCCTGTACCGGTTCCTGTCCCCGTCCCCGATCCGGGATTGGAAGATGAACTCTTACCACAGGCGGAACAGAAGAGTGCACCGATCAAAACGTATCGCGGAAAGTTTGCAATCATAAGGATGGTTTGAAAGTCTTTAAATGGAGATTTTACAACAAGATATATAATTTAAGGAGTATGCTACCCATTAAAAACCCGATAGCGCTTGCTCCTCAAGCCATTCCATCAGCCGCGCCCCCTCGTCGTCAACCCCGATCCCGCAATTGGAAAGCAAAACCACGGCAATCCTCTTTTTCACATTGATCCCGATATAACTCCGATACCCACCCGTGCCGCCATTATGAAATAAAATATCATCACCCCCCGAAGAAAGAAAGATCCAGCCCAGCCCGATCCGGTTATGCCCGTCATGAAAGGTCTCCGTCTGCGTCAGCTGCATCGCCCTGGCAAGAGCACCGGGAACACCGGGCTCGCCCATCTCCGCGGCGGCATATTTCAACATATCCCGCACCGTACTCCGGATCGCTCCTGCGCCCGCAAACGCAGCGGAGAGATTCCACGGCCCGTTGTAATTTCCTTTGTCGTCATACCCGCTGGCGAACCGCGCAGAATCCCCGCGGCGGATATTCACCCGCGTATCGTCCATGCCCAACGGGCCGGCGACCAGGGACAACAGCAGCTCCTCATAGCTCTTTCCATACTGTTTCTGCAGAATCGTTCCAAGCAATCCAACCGCAGCATTGGAATATTCAAACCCGCTACCCGGAGCGCGACCCAGCTTCAGCTCGCGTAAAAAACCATACAGATCGCTCATCGTATAGCTCGCATACGGGTCCTTGCCATTCACCACCGTCGCCTGGAAATGCCACGGCATCCGCGGGATACCGCTCGTATGGTTGGACAGCATCCGGATCGTCGCTACTTTGCCTTCGTACTGCAAGGAAGGAATGCTGTCGGGAAGATAAAGGTTCACCGCATCGTCAAGCTTCACCTTCCCTTCCCCAACCGCCAGGCCCAGCATCGTGGCCGTAAAGGTCTTGCTGATCGACCCGATCTCGAAAAGAGTCCCGGCATCGGGAATTTTTCCATTGCCCTTCACCGTTTCCCCATAGCCATAGAACGAGGTCTTGCCCGCCCTCAGGATACCGACGCTCAACCCCACCGGCGGCAATCGCCGCATATAACCCAGCGCCACCGAATCGACGAATTTGTCCTGCGCACTGGCCAGCGGATTATCGCTGCCGATCGCGCTCGTCTTCCTGTCGCTCTCATCGACATAGGGCTGAAAAGCAAACGCAAATAACTTTCCCACCGAATCCAGCCCGGTGATCATCGTCAAGGTCGTTCTGAGGAACACGACCTTGTAAAAGGTTATCTTATCGGCGTTTTTTATAACGCTGCTCTCCTTGATCTCCCCTAGCGGAAACAAATTGTTGTTGCTAACGTTCCTGAAAGCCTCCTCCGTGATCTGCTTCCGGAACCCCACTCCCGTCAGGGAATACAGCGAGTCCACGGCCCTTTCATTCAAATATCTTTTCACCAGCGTGAAAACGCTGTCGTTCTTTTCCTGTACCGTCTTTTGTCCCAGACCCACCAGGTCCGTGACCAGCAGGAACACCAGGAATGAGGCGCTTCTTTTCATAGCAGGTTGTTTTGCTAAATATACGCATCCGGGTCCGCGATTTGCAGTATTTTACAAAACATAAAGCTAATTTCTATGCAAAGGATCAGCCCGTTCCTGTGGTTCGACCACAACGCCGAAGAAGCAATGAACTTCTACCTCTCCATTTTTAAAGATTCAAAGATCATCCGCAGCGCCAACACCCCACAGGGCGGACCCGGCGAGGCAGGCGCCCTGCTGGTCGCCACCATCCAGTTGGAAGGCCAGGAGATCACGTTGATGAACGGCGGCCCAGGCCATCCCCTGACCGACGCGATCTCGCTAACGGTCAATTGCAACACCCAACAAGAGGTCGAGTACTATTGGAGCAAACTCCTCCAGAATGGCGGCCAGGAGATCGCCTGCGGCTGGCTCAAAGACCGCTTCGGCCTCTTTTGGCAGGTAACCCCCGTCATGCTGCCCGAACTCCTCGCCGGTCCCGACCGCGAAAAGGCCGGTCGCGTCATGCAGGCCATGATGAAGATGGTCAAGCTCGACATCCCGGCGCTCCAGGCCGCCGCCGATGCCAAATAAGGTTATTTACCCGATTTTCCATAAATTACCGGGTAATTGGCCAAAACGACTGTGAAACGAACTGCTGCCGTCATATTGGAGAAACCTTCCTTTCTTTTTTTCGCAAAACTTCCCGTCCCCGCGAAGCGGTTGCTCTTTTCGGCCGCCCTCCTTCTCCTGTTCTCCGCGGAGATCCTGCGTGTCTATTGGATGATGCCGTTCCCGGGCAGCCAGGTCAGCAACACCGTTTCCTACGCCTATGCGATCGACCGCTCCATCGGCTACATCCGCATCTTCGTCGGGGTCCTCACTTATTGGGCCCTGATCGGCGTCTATAAAAGGGGAAGGGCTTGGGAAAAGATTGTCTTGCCTCTGGTCCTCGTAGCCTACGCTTTTGTCTTCTTCGCCTTCAATTTCCGGTTTCCCGCCGATAAGATCTTTTACCAACCGGTGAACAAGACCTTCAGCACCGCAAGCGACACCAGTATGGACCGGTCCAAGCTGGTGGTCGGCGTAGTCCTTCAAGGCCAGGCAAAAGCCTATCCCATCCAGCTCATTGGCTATCATCACCAGGTCATCGATACTGTGGGAAACACCCCGGTAATGATCACCTACTGCACGGTCTGCCGCTCGGCTCGCGTATTCAGCCCCGTAGTCAACGGAAAGCAGGAAACCTTCCGCCTCGTCGGAATGGACCACTACAACGCAATATTCGAGGATGCGACGACGAACAGCTGGTGGCAACAGGCGACGGGCGTCTCGATCACCGGGCCCCTAAAGGGATACGCGTTGAAAGAATTCCCGGCGTCGCAAATGACCCTCGATGCCTGGTTCAGACAACAGCCGAATTCGCTAGTAATGCGGCCGGATTCTCTCTTTATGGATCGTTACTTCAAACTGGAAGACTACGAAAAGGGAACGATGCGCAGCCCCCTCGTAAGGCGGGATAGCGCTTCCTGGCAACACAATTCCTGGGTCGTCGGCGTGGCCAATAGCAACGCCTCGAAAGTCTATGACTGGAACGAGCTCCTGCAAAGGCGGTTCATCCAGGATTCGGTGGATGAAATGCCGATCCTGGTGACCATCGAAATGGACTCTGCCTCTTTTCATGTATACGATCGCCGGGTAAATGGCGCGCCGCTCAGCTTCAGGATGTCCGCCACCCGCAATGAATTCGTTGACGAGGGCACGCAATCAAGTTGGAATATGGACGGCCTGTGCATCGACGGGACCCTGAAGGGGAAAAAATTGCTGCCCGTGCAATCGTACAACGAATTCTGGCACGCATGGCGAACCTTTCACAAAGATTCGAAAGTCTATGTCGGCAACTATATGCTGGAAAAATAGAACGGCCGGTTAATCCCAACCGCTGGTGTCCATCGGCTTCCCATTCTTATCCATCAACTGTCCGTCCTTATCGATCATCATCCCTTCTTCCATTTTTCTATTCTTGTCTCCCTTGGAAACCGTCCCGTCGGCAGCGACCTTGCGACCATTGGTGCAGGTTACGGTCGAATCCATCGCCGACCAGGCGCCGGCCTTGACGATCATCATTTTACCGTCCTTCATCGTCATCAGCCCGTCTTTTAAAGCAGGCGCTGCGGCAGCCGTCGAATCCTTGGTAGCCGCGGCGGTAGAATCCGTAGCGGCCGGCTTGGACTCGTTATTACAGGCGATTGCGAACCCGGCAATGGCGGCAATGAACAAGAACTTTTTCATGTATTGTGTTTTATGTTTTAGGTCCTTGAAGCTACAAAAATTATTAATATCTTTCGACACCGGATGAAAAGTCATTCCACTTTTGTTCTTCTCTTTTTAGGTATTCTTATCGGTTCGTGTAAGAAACAGAAGACCCTGTTTCAACTCGTCCCCTCCGATCATTCCAATATCCATTTCAACAACCACCTCGTCGAGAACGATTCTATCAATCCCTTCGACCTGCCGAACATGTATAACGGCGGCGGGGTGGGTATCGGCGACTTTAACAACGACGGGCTGCTGGATATCTATTTCACTGGCAATCAGGTGCCCTGCAAACTCTATCTCAACAAAGGGAACTTTAGATTCGAGGACGTCACCGGCATCGCAAAAGTGGATGGCGCCGGCAGGTGGTGCCGCGGCGCGGCGGTCGTCGATATCAACAACGACGGCCTGCCGGATATTTACGTTTGTACGACGATCCTGCCGGACACCACGAGACGTCAGAACCTGCTCTACATCAACCAGGGCCCCAATGCCCGGGGCATCCCCGTCTTTAAAGAAATGGCCGCGGAATATGGCTTGAACGATAAGTCATTTTCGACTATGGCGAGCTTTTTTGACTATGACAACGACGGCGATCTCGACCTGTACATCACCGTGAACGAAATGGAAGACGACAGGAACCCATCCGTCTATCGCGCGAAAAGGAAGGACGGCTCCTCCCCAAGTACCGGTCGGCTGTATCGCAATGATTGGAACGCCGCGCTCCATCACCCTGTGTTCACCGATGTCACCAAACAGGCGGGCGTCACGATCGAGGGCTATGGCCATAGTGCGACCATCGCCGACTTCAACAAGGACGGCTGGAAGGACATTTTCGTGGCCAATGACTTCCTGTCGAATGACCTTCTCTATATCAATAACCATGACGGAACCTTTACGGACAAGGCGGCGACCTACTTCAAACACACCTCCGCCAACGGAATGGGCCAGGACGTGATCGACATCAATAATGACGGTCTTGCGGATGTCGTCGAAATGGATATGGACCCCGAGGATAACTACCGGAAGAAAATGCTCATGCCCGGATACAATTACCAGAACTATATCAACAACGACTCCTTTGGATACCAATATCAATATGTGCGGAATACCCTTCAATTGAATATGGGCCCCCGGATCCAACCAAATGAATCCGCCGGCGACCCGGTCTTTGGAGATATCGGCTACTGGTCCGGTATCTCCTCCACCGACTGGAGCTGGGCGCCGCTCGTTCAGGATTTCGACAACGACGGATTCCGGGACATCATCGTTACCAACGGATATCCCAGGGATATTACGGATCACGATTTTATCGCCTTCCGCGAGCAGGCATTCGCCTATAAGTCAAAAAAGGAGGTATTGAGTAAGATCCCCCAGGTCAAACTAAAGCATTACGCCTTTCACAACAATGGCAATACCACATTCAGTGATATGTCGGACAACTGGGGAATGACGACGGCGTCCTTTGCAAACGGCGCAGCATACGCCGACCTCGACAATGACGGGAAATTGGACCTGATCATCAACAATATCAATGACGAAGCCTTAATTTACAGAAACAGCTCGCCCGATACATCGAATTATCTTACCGTAAGGCTTTTAGGCGATTCCCTCAATAAGAACGGCCTCGGCGCCTGGATCGAACTCTATTACGATCATAAGCAACAAGTGATCGAGCAAACTCCCTATCGCGGGTATCTCTCCACGATGCAGCTGGACCCGCATTTCGGACTGGGCAAAACGGCCTTTATCGACTCGATGGTCGTAAAATGGCCGGATGGAAAAATGCAGGTGCTGCCAAAGGTCGCAACCAACCAGCGGGTAACGTTCCGGCACGATTCGGCCAACAGATCCTACCACTGGGAAATACCGGCAACAGTGGGCCAGCCCTGGTTTACCCCCGTCGGGGATTCCCTCCGGATCAACTATCGGGACCGCCAACGCGACTTCATCGATTTCAATATCCAGAAATTGCTACCGCATAAGTTTTCCGAATACGGCCCCGCGATGGCAGTCGGCGATGTCAACGGCGACGGGCTCGATGACCTGGTCATCGGCGGCGCCGGCTTCGATCCCACCGTAATAGCCCTGCAACAAAAGGACGGTAGGTTTATCAACAAGACGCTCCCGGGCCAAAAAGGAAAGAATGGGGACGACAGAGGCCTGCTCTTGTTTGACGCCGACAAGGATGGCCATCTCGATCTCTTCATAGCGGCCGGCGGTTACCAGAACGCCCCCGGCAGCCGAGCCTACCAGGACAGATTATACCTCAATGACGGCAAAGGCAATTTCAGGCCCGATACCTCCGCCCTGCCCCGGAACTACACCAGCAAATCCTGCGTTCGCGCCATAGACTACGATCAGGACGGCGACCTCGATCTGTTTGTCGCCGGCCGCGTCGACCCATGGAACTATCCAAAACCCGTCTCCTGCGCCATCTACCGGAACGATACAAAAGACGGGAAGGTCCATTTCACCGATGTAACGGCAAGCGTAGCAAGCCCGTTGCTCGGCATCGGGATGGTGTGCGACGCCGCCTGGACCGACTTTGACAATGACGGCTGGCCGGACCTGATATTGGCTGGAGAATGGATGCCCGTGAAATTCCTCCGGAACGAGCACGGCCGGTTCAGGGATATCACCCCCGCCTGCGGGATCGGAGGCCAGGTCGGTTGGTGGAATAGTATCACCGCCGGGGATTTCGACAATGACGGGGATATCGACTATGTGGTAAGCAACCTCGGGAGGAACTCCTTCTATAAAGCAAGCGATAAATATCCCGTATCGGTGTACGCAAAGGATTTTTATAACCAGGGCATCGTTCAATGTATCCTCACCTCCTTCATAAAACATCGGCAGGGGGGCCAGCCAACGGAGTTTGCTTCCGATTCCCGGGATGATCTCGTTGCCCAGCTGCCGTTCCTGAAGAAGCGATTCCTGACCTACCAAAAGTTTGCGACAACCCCCTTTGACCATGTATTCACACCGCAGGAACTCTCGGATGCCATAAAATATTCGGCCAACAACTTTAACAGCTGCCTCATCAGGAACAACGGCAACGGCAACTTCACGATGGAGCCACTGCCGGATATGGCTCAATACTCGGCGATCAACGGGATGATCACCGACGACTTCGACGGCGACGGTAACCTCGATATCTGCATGAACACAAATGACTTCGGGACCATGCCTTCCTATGGCCGCTACGATGCGCTGAATGGACTGGTCCTGAAAGGCGACGGCAAGGGAAAATTCACCCCGCTGCCGATCCTGCAAAGCGGCATCTTCATTCCTCAGAACGGGAAGGCGCTGGTCAAGCTTCGAAGCAGCAATGGCCGGTATTTGGTCGCGGCCAGCCAGAACAAGGGCCCGGTGACCCTGTTCCAGATGAACAGGCGGCCCGACTTCCTGCCGTTAAATTCGGACGACGTTGCTGCCGTCATCACTTATCGGGACGGGAGACTCCAACGATGCGAGACCGGTTATGGGAACTCGCTTTTGTCCCAATCCGCAAGGTTCATCACGGTCTACAGCACGATCGCTTCGATAGCCATCACCGACAGCCGGGGAAAGACCCGGAAAATAACCCCGTATCCCTAACAAATATTTTGTTTTTAGTTTTTGTTTTAGTATCTTATACATAATAAATAATTGCATATGCGCTTTTTTACCCAAAACTCAATTGCTTGTTTCTGCCTTGCCGCGCTGCTGGCAGCCGGCTGCAAAAAGTCATCAAACCAGGATATTGCCGACAACACGGTGCAGGCAACCAGCCTTCACCGTTACGGCTTGAACCAAATGCGTCCCGAAGAATGGGCGGGCGTTCCGGCATTCTCCACCGATATTTTCCGAAACAACAAACAATCCACCGGGTTGAGCTACAACGGCACCTTGCCGGCCAACTATCTTCTCGTGTCTCCACCAATAAGGGACCAGGGCCAGATCGGGTCATGCACCGGTTTCTGCGGCGCCGAAACAGATGAGATCCTCTACTATTACAAGAATAACAACCTCACCGGGGCGGCAGTCACCACCACCCTGACCACGGCCAATGGCTTGAGCACCGCCAACAGTAACCAGATGCCGAATACTTCCGCATCAACATATAGTCCCTTGTTCTTATACTACGTCGAAAGAGTGGTGATCAACAGGGGCTCCATCGGCTCCGATCCCGGCGCCAACATGGTTAACATCGGTCAGGCCCTGCAGGGACGATCCAACAACACAGGCAGCGGATTGACCCTGACGGCAAGCGGCTATACGTTCGCCGGCATCCCGAATGAGTCCTTATATCCTTACCCCTTCGTATCGGGTTCCGGCGGTTACAACGTAGCGACCGCTTCTTCCGCGCCCTATACAACCCCTCCATACACCTACTATAACTATGGCGCCACTACCATCCCCGTCTATCCGAATAATTTCACCATCGGGACCCAGTCCGGCGGCACCACCAGCGGCAACGGCGTCACCGCACAGGGATATTATGTGATCAATTCCAGCAAAAGCCAGCTGATCACCGATGCGAAAACGGCGATCGCCAATAACGCACCTGTTATGATGGGTTTCAACGTATATGATAAGGCGCCCTCCTATTCCTACTTCGAAGGCCTGAGCACCAGCCGCTACACGTATAACCCCCTCAGCACAAACGGCAGATTGATCAACGGCCTGAAACTGATGGGCGGCCACGCCGTGCCACTCATCGGCTATATCGACGACGCAAGCCAGCCGGGCGGCGGAGTATTCATCTGCGAGAATTCCTGGGGTACCCCATGGGGTTATCACGGATATTTTTATCTACCCTATTCCGTGCTCCAAAGCACCACGGTCGTCCCTGCGGGCAGTTTGTACGTCGCGATCATCTAAAAAGGCATGAACCCCCTGGCAAGACGCCAGGGCGCCGCCTCCGCCGCCAACAGCAACCCGATTCCCCTGGCACGACGCCAGGCCACCATCAACCCATTGCCCCCTGGCAACACCAGGGGGTTTAAATTTTCTTTAATACATTTGATTCTTATGCATAATAATATTATATTTGGCCAACGCAAACAACCCAACCATGAAAAAATGGCCCGTATTCACCTCGCTGCTGCTCCTCCCGCTCGGATTTGTCCATCCCTGCAGCATGTTCAAGATCACGCTCTATGGCAAGACCATGGTGGGCAACAACGAGGACGCGTGGCGGGTCAATTCCAAAATATGGTTCGAGCAAGGCAAACAAGGCGCCTACGGGGCGGCCTATGTCGGTCATGAAGATTGGTTCCCGCAGGGCGGTGTGAATGAAGCAGGTCTCGCCTACGATGGATTCAAGGTCTATCCAAGACCCCTTCATCGCAGCATCGGCGGTAAGAAAATGGGCTCCTTCCCCGAGTTGCTGAAAACCATCCTCCGGCAATGCGCAACCGTCCGCGAGGTCAAACAGCTGGTCGACCAATACGATCGACCCTTCTTCAACGGCAGCATGCTCCTGTTCATTGACCGCAGCGGAGAATATCTGGTGGTCGAGGCCGATACCACCATTCTCGGTCACGATCAGAAATATATCCTCTCCAATTTCTGCCCTTCGATCACCCCGGACCTCAATGCCGTCCCCATCGGCCGTTATCAACGGGGTAGGGCCTTCCTCCGCGACAAGGCGGACACCAGCCTGCGTTTCTGCACGGCGGTCATGGACACGATGCATGAATGCCGCCCCGGACTCGGCGATGGAACGGCCTACACCACCATCTATGACCTCAATGAAAACCTGATCTATCTTTACTACTACCACGACTACCGGCGCGTCAAAACCTTCGACCTAAAAGCCGAACTCGCCAAAGGGGACCACAGTATCATCATGCATACCCTTTTCCCCCCCAATCTGGAATATCTTCGCCTGACCCGGTACAAGACACCGGTCAACAACCACCCCATCGAGGTCGCACTCGTGATGATCGGTGGATTTCTGTTCCTCACCCTGCCCCTTTTCGTGACGATGTTTGTGCGCAATCACGGATTCATCTGGCCACTGTTGTTAGTGATCAATGCATGGCTGGCATGGTATATTTACAATCTTCTGACCAACCGCACGATCGTTTATTTCCCGGCGCCCTACGACGAACCCGGCCGCTGGTTCTTCAATCTTTCGGCCTGGCTTCCGCTGACCCTCCTGCTGCTGTTCATCCCGCTCACCATCGCGGCTACCCGTTACATCAGGCTCTCCCCAAACAGCAAGCTCATCCCCACCGCCCTGTTCAGCCTCAATGGCCTGGCATACGCGATCCTGCTTTGTCTTTTTGTTTACTGGAGGCTGATCCCGTTTTTGTAGTTTTGTTCATGCCGGCAAAAATCTTCGACCACAACGTAAAAAAACTTTCTTACTCCGTCAACGCAAGACAATATTCGTATGCGGGCGACCGGGTGAAGGTTCCCTTGAACAGGAACGGATTGTACAAGATCTGGCTGATCGAGAACCCCTGCCGGTTGTTCGTAAATGACGAGACGATCGCCTGCCACCGCCCGGTCCTGTTTTTCGCCAATCCCCTGATCAGCTACGCTTATGCCAGCATGCAGGACAAACGAAGCGGATATTGGTGTGTATTCACAAAAGAATTTTTGGCGGCCAATGATCCCTCGGGCAGGATCCGGGCCTATCCGGCAATGGATCCCGCCCATACGATGCTGGTCTTTCCCGATCCCGGAAAGCTGACGGTGATCAGGATGCTATTCAGCCAGTTAACGGCCGCGATCGACACTGGTTTCCCCTTCAGAAATGACATGATCCTCAATTATATCCAGCTCCTGGTATTCGAAGGAATGAAAGGGATGATCCAATCACCACCAACGACGGACGGCAAAATGCAAACACCGCCCGCCTCGCAGCCGGACGCCGCCACGCGGATCACCCGCCAATTCTTACAGCTCCTGCAAAGCCAGTTTCCCATCCGATCCAACGATCAGCCGATGCAGCTCCGAAAACCGGGCGATTTCGCCCGCCACCTTGCTATCCAGGTCAATCATCTGAACGCCACGGTTCGAAGCGTCACGGGGCAAACGACAACACAACATATTGCCGCCGCCAGGATCGCCGAGGCAAAAGCGCTCCTTAGCCACAGCGATTGGACCATCGCGGCCATCGGTGAGGCCCTCGGCTTCAACTATGCCAATCATTTCAATCATTTTTTCAAAAGGAATACCGGGTTGACGCCGCTCCGCTACAGAACGAAAGGAATTCTTTGATTTGTGTACATATTACCGTGATCCGCGTATTGCCGCCGACCGGACCAGACAGTAGTTTTGCCCTCATGAAACAACAAGAAAACCGCAACAATGCCTCGCTCGGCTATCAGGTATTCACCTCCACGCGCCCAGGTCTGAATCGCGACCCCAACACCCCTCCGGGTCTCGATGACCTGAAATGGGTCCCCAACAGCGCCACTCTGATCTATGGCGAGAAGGAAGCAGTGTTAGTAGACGTCTTTCTCGCCATCGAGCACACAAAAACCCTCGCCGATTCCATCGCCGCAACCGGAAAACAGTTGAAGTATATTTATATCACCCATCCGCATGGCGATCATTTTTATGGGCTCCAATTGATATTCGATCGCTTCCCCGGAGCCATCGCGATCGCCACCCCGGCGGTTGCAAAAGATTGCGCCGAACAGGTACGGCCGGAAGTGATCAACGGCTTCTGGGCGCCCCGCTTCCCCGGGCAGATACCCGAAAAACTGGCCGTTCCCCAGGCCATGGAGAGCAATGAATTCGAGCTGGAAGACGAAAAGTTGGTGGTGATACAAACCGGTTTTTCCGATACGCACGATTCAACCAGCCTCTACGTGCCGTCTATCGGACTTGTGGTTGCGGGCGACGTCGCCTACAATGGCGTTCATCTGTACACAGCCGAAACCACCTTCGAAACCCGCAAAGAATGGCGCAGCAACCTCGATAAGTTGGCGGCATTACAGCCAAAATGGGTGGTCGCAGGTCACAAACAACCTGCTCTTCCGGACGATCCGGCAATCCTGACCGCAACCAAAAAATATCTGGAGGATTTCGACCGCCTGAATGCAGAAACGTCTACGAATCTTGAATTATATAACCGAATGTTGGAGATCTACCCTGACCGCGCCAACCCAGGCTCGCTATGGGGCGGCTCCCTGGCGGCAAAAAAGGCCATCCCCAAACCATAAAGGCCATCCCCAACCCATAAGCGAACAACAGGATCATTGCCCTCTTGCCGCATCATTATAGGCCCTGACAACCGCATTGATCGCCGCCGCGGTATCGTCATCCACCACCACGGTTGCTTTTATATCCTCAGGGTGCTGGGAGGCATAGTCCTGCGCGAAGCCCCTGCCCCCTGAGCGGGCAACCAGCACGATCTTGCCCCCGTATCCCAATTGGGTAAGCCCGCTCTTCAAGCCGCCGGTGCTCGCACCGTCAAAAATAATTATAGTCGCTGCCGTCCGCAACCCGACCGGCCGGATCATCTTATTCCATACGGGCAAGTCCGCGCTACCTCCGGTAAAAACGATCGGGAATCCCTCACCCTTGTGAACGGCAAAATGCAGCTTTTCGCCGCCCACGTCGACCAGTGTATCAACCATTCCGGCTTGAGCCGGAACGCTGTTGTGAGCGGAAGCCCCGATCGCCACCGGGACAGGGGCGCTGGTCTTCGTTGGGCCGGCCCCTTCGGTCTTCTCAAGAATGGCCCCTCCGGTCTTCCCAAGGGCGGCTTTGCCTGTCTTCTCAGGGGCGCCCCCCGCCCCCTTCACCGCCATAAAGGCGCCGATCTTCATCGGCGCCAGAACATCCCACCGGTTCGGCTGATTGGCCTGGATCGTAGGATCGGGTGATCCCTGCCCGTTCCACAACACATACCCCTTGTTCCGCCCCCACACCCAAAGATTTCCCTTGCTGTCTTCCGCGACCGCATAGAAAGCATCCCCGATATCCGCGAACAATTTGACAAATGCCACTCCTGCGGGATTGATCTTCACCGGCTTGTCCACCCAAAGCGATCCGCCGCCCCAGGGCGCCGCGAAATTCGCGAATTTCGCCTCCTTCCCATTCCCGACCGCCGCCTGTGTATTATCCCCCCACGCATAGACATCGCCGTTGGACATTAAGGCATACGACGCCTGGCAACCTACTGCCAGTTGCACCGGGTTGCCCGGAAGACCAAGCGCTTTTGTAAGATTGAAAGGAGTATTCCGCCCTGGCACATTCGGCCCCACGCCAAGATATCGCGTGTTGTAGGCAACCCCATAAATGGCGCCGCTCTTACCCTTGAACAAGGTCCAGTCACCCCCGCCGGCCAGATCCACGATCGGCTCCGGGAACTTCATGGCACCTGGCCGGGTCGCATCGGGATCGTCTACTCCGCGACCAAGGCAAAAGGTGGGATAATAACGCCGGCGCGTACCCCCCCAACTGTCAACCGTCCCATCCTTATAGAGGAGGTAGATAAACGATCCGGCCGCCACCTTCAGGATCGGTTTATTGATCGCCGTTACCCGGTAGGGCCTCGGCTCCGCCTTATTGCCCTCCGTTCCATCTCCCCTGAATCCCGACTGCGTATTGCCCAGCAACACTAGCTTATTGTCGTTGGTGACGATCGCAAAACCATATCCCAGACCCGGCCCCGAACCCTCGCCCGAGTTGGCATAGGCCACGACCTGCCGGGCATTCCCGACCGCCGTCTTCGTCATTTCGAGCGCGGGCAACTTCAATCCCAACCCCGAAATATTACAGGCATTGTCACCCCAGACATACACGAACCCATCCACCCCGATAAATCCCGCCGTATGCAACGCCGCCGAACCCTTCCCCTCGCCATCGGCAATGGCCGGAAGCCCCGGTACCGGTTCGGCGCTGCTGGCAACGACATTATACAACAGCTTCGTCTTCGGGTGCCGCACCCAATTATCGTATTCCCCCGGGTACACCTGGAATTGCTGCGCAGACAGCGCCAGCGGGAAGAGAAAAAGGTAGAGAATGTTTTTCATGTTTCCGCTCCGTTATACGGATGCTGTTTTGTCAATGAAGTTACCGAAAATTTATCTTCAGTATATTTGTACATGCATCCATGGATCCAGGGGCTAAAACGGAAGATCATCCGCGGGTATCACAACGGCGTCCATTTTTTGCGGACCCGCATTAGCAAAGTGCAATACATTATCATTACTGCCACGCTCACCGGCCTGGTGTCCGGCATGATGGCCGTCCTCCTGAAGCGTTCGGTACAACAGGTAGAACGGCTCGTTCAGCATTTCAGCGGAAAAGAATATCTCTTCCTCCTCTGCCCCGCGGCCGGCCTCCTGCTCACCACCTGGATCATCCAACGGTTCTTCCGGGGGCACATCGAAAAAGGGATCGCTATGGTGCTCAAGTCCATCGCCGGCAAATCCTCCTTTATCCCGGCACGCAACAATTATATTCACTTTATCACCAGTGCGCTGACGGTCGGTTCGGGCGGTTCGGCAGGCCTCGAATCCCCCATCGTCGCAACGGGGTCTTCACTCGGCTCGACCATGGGAAAGCTCGGCCTGTTGAGCTACTCCGAACGTACCCTGATGATCGCCTGCGGAGCCGCCGCCGGCATCGCCGCCGTCTATAGCGCGCCCATCGCAGGCGTCATGTTCGCCGTCGAAGTCTTGTTGGCGGAGACCATCGTGAGTTATTTCGTCCCCCTCATCATCGCCGCGGTGGTCGGCGTACTCTGCTCGAAGATCTATCTCGGCGAGTCGAGCATGTTCAACTTCGCGCTCAAAGAGAATTTCGACTATCGCAACGTCCCTATGTACGTCCTGATGGGCATCGGGGCCGGGTTCTTATCGCTATACTATGCAAAGGCCTTTCGCGGCGTCGACCGCAGCCTGCATCATTGGAAAGTGAACCCCTATGCAAAGGCGCTGGCCGGCGGTCTCATGCTCGCGGGCTTCTTTCTCTTGTTCGCACCCCTCTACGGCGAAGGTTATGAAAGCGTAAAAATGCTGGCCGGCGACACGGCTACCCGCATCCTCCCCGGGGCGGCCTGGATCAGGCAGATCCCGCCAAACGTCCTGCTCATCCTGTTTACCGGCTGCATCCTCTTGTTGAAACCTATTACAGCGGCCGTCACCATCGGCTCCGGCGGCAACGGCGGCAACTTCGCCCCCTCGGTCTTCGTCGGCGCATACTGGGGCTTCTTCTTCTCCCGCGTCTGCAACGCCACCGGCTGGCTCCATCTGCCCGAAGGCAACTTTACCCTTGTAGGAATGGCCGGCCTGCTGAGCGGCGTAATGTACTGCCCTCTCACCGCCATCTTCCTCATCGCCGAGATCACCAATGGGTATGGGCTGATCATTCCCCTGATGCTCGTGGCCTCCATCGCCTATTTTATCGCAAAGACCTTCGAGCCGTTCTATATGGAGACCAAGCAGCTCGCCCTCTCCGGCGAGATCTTTACCCATCGCCGCGAACAGAATATCCTCTCCACGATGAGCCTTGAAAGCCTTACCGAACGCGATCAACAGGTCTTCCATCCGGCCGACTCCCTCAACGATCTCATCCGGCACATCGCCCAGGTAGACAAACCGGTATTCGCCATAGTTGACCCAGGTCACCGGCTCCTCGGGATCATTACCTTCAATGAGATCCGCGGCCGCATCTTCAATCCCGAAGCCCATGGAAGGACCCTGTTGAAGGATTTGCTCCGGGAATCCCCGGCAACCCTGCCGATCGATACCCCCATGACAAAAGTGATCAACGAATTCGACCGCACCGAGGCCGACTATCTTCCAGTGATCGATGAGGACCGCCGCTTCGTCGGCTTTATCTCGAAAAGCCGCCTTTTCGAACGCTATCGCCTGCAGGTGGCACAGGTAAAGGATATCTACGAAGACCAATAAGGACTGAATGACCATTCAGCACTACACGACCCTTCTTTTCCATTGATGTTTCCATATCTGTGAAAAGGTCTGCGCGAGCAGATACAAAATGACCAGGGTCGTCACCGCCAGCAGAACGCCACCCAGTGTCCGGTGAAGAACGTCCGGCGCCCGCTGCGAATAGCGCAGGCTGGCTACCGTAACGGACGCCAGCGGAAAGCTTACCGACCACCAGCCGACATGAAAGGGACAGGTCCTGGGCACGAAGAAGATCTTGCTGCCGAACAAAATCAACAAAAAAAGACAGAAATAAAAGAACGCGCTCGCCGTGAGATCCTGCACCCCCTGCAAGCCTTCATAACCGGAGAAGGCAAGCGCCAGCGGCGCGGCAAGGATCATCAGCGACGGCTCGGAAATGGCGGTGAGCTGGGCCTGGAAGAAAAGCCGCGAAAAGATCATCGTCATCAGCATGATGATAAAGATGATCCCGATGCCAAAGAACATCACGCTCAACTCATGAGCGCCGTTAAATCGCAGGAAGCTCCCGACAATAGGCACATTCAGCGTTCCGGTCACCGGCAGGACCCACGCGGGCATCGCATTTTCCGGCATCTGCTGCTTGCCCATCCACTTACGCAACACGAACCAGGCAAATAAAAAGATCAGCAATACCCCCAGCAACCAGATGGTATCGGCGAGGACCGGCGCATAGGGCAGCAGGATGCCCGGAATCAACAATAGGGATATGATAAAGGTGGAAAAGAAGGCTACCGACACGGGATGATCGAACTCGGTTGTGACCGATTCCGGATAGCGATGCCATTTGACAAGATAGGCCAGGGTAACAATGATGAATGCCACGATGGCTACGATGCCGATACCCTCGGCAACAGCGCTGCCAAGGTGCCAAAGCTGGCTCGCAAGCCGCCAGGCAAAACAGAGGGCCGTGAGGCCCATGACGGCTCCAAACAGACTGACGGGCATGAATTCCAAAAAACTGGATTCCTTTTGGCGGATCAGCTTTGATTCAAGATTGGCTTCTATCATGGTTAGGCGATTTTAGCACGTTTCGTCCGACAAGAAGCATGCCCGCGCTAACCTACTGTTTGTCAACATCAAAAAAGACCGCTGGGTGGTGAAATGGCGAAATTTCAACAAAACGCCAAGCCAACCTCGTCAAAAAAAGTTGCGAAATCCAAAAAGAGTCTTACTTTTGTGTTGAACAAAATTGTTAAACACGAGGATATGGTAACGCTATCGACTGATGTTGAACAACTTATAAAAAATACGGCGAAAAGGATCTTTTTCACCGAAGGCAAATTGCACGCCACCACCCAGGACATCGCCGATGCCGCCGGGATCAACCGGGCCTCGATACATTACTACTATCGCAGCAGAAAGCAGCTGTTCGATAAGGTATTCGAAGAGGCCATGGTGGAATTTCATACTAAATTGGCCGGTGTCGTCGAGCAGGATAATTTACCGTTCAGAGTCCTGACTGAGAACGTGGTCGACTTCCTGTTAAAGAAATCCATGGAACATCCCTTCCTCGAACTGTTCCTGGTGGCCGAACTGAACACAAACCCCGAAATGAAACATCCCCTCCTGCCCGACCAGGCCAGAGAAAGAAGAAAAATGCTACGCCAGTACATTACCGGTGAAGTGGCGGCCGGCACCATGAAGCCCATTGAACCTGAGCATTTTATAGTCACTCTGATGTCCCTTTGCTCCTTCCCCTTCATGGCGAAGCCCATTGTAATGAATGCCCTCGAGCTCTCTGAAGAAGCCTATGTGAAATTTATAAAAGAAAGAAAAGCCGTCATCATGAAACAAATTTTCCTGGACCTATAAACCCGGCTCAAGCCCGGGCGCCAAAAGGCCAGCCCCAAAAGGGCAATTTTTTTGCCTAAGAACTAACAAAATTGTCAAACAATATTATATAACAAGATAATTAAATAAAAATGAAAAAATTGGTGCTAATCCTTCTAATCGCCGCCGCCGGCCAACATGGCTCAGCCCAGCAGGCCGTATCCGGCCCCGCGCAGCAAACCTACGCCCTGCAGGACTGCATCGACACGGCCCTCAAAAATAGCCTCCAACTAAAAAGCGACAACCTCGACCTCGCAAAAACCCAGGCCGGCATCGGCGAAGCCTACAGCAGCCTCCTGCCCTCCGTCAACGCCACCGGCAGCTATCAATACTACTTCAAACTCCAAAAGCAGCTGATCTCCACCGATGTCTTCGGCGGCCAGAGCGGTCAAACAGGCCAGACCGGCCAAAGCGGCGCAAAATACTCGGCGGTATCCCTTAGCACGCCGCAAAGCAAATCCCTCGGCCTCCAACTCAACCAAACCCTCTTCAACGCCTCCTCCCTCATCGCCCTGAAAGCCGCAAAAGTCGCAGTCTCGGTCAACGAACTCCAGATCCGCAGCTCCAAAGAAGACCTCGTATACAATGTCAGCGCCGCTTATTACAACATCCAGTCGATCCTGAAGCAGCAAGCGCTGGTAAAAGAGAACCTCACCACCGACGAAGCCCTGCTAAAGGTCACCACCGACCAGTTCCACGCCGGCCTCGCCACCCAAACCGACCTCGACCGGCTCACCGTACAACGCGACAATACGAAAGCTACCCTGCAGAACACCGGCAACAGCCTGGAAAAACAATACAATCTGCTCAAGCTTCTCATGAACGTCCCGCTGGAGACAAGCATCGCCATCACCCAAACAGACGATGACGCCGCAACATCCGCCGCCGCGACAACCGCAACCCCCGCAACCCGGCAAAATGCCGACCTGGCCCAAAAGACCAACTATAAACAAATCCTGGAGAACAAAGAGATCGCCGACCTCCAGCGCCGCAACATAAAAGCCGGCTACCTGCCGACCCTCTCCCTGGGCGCCAATTACGGTCTCTCCGGGTACAACTCCACGGCCGATCCGCTAAAGAACATCAACGACAAATGGTATCCCTCGTCCTATGTCAGCCTGAACCTTAGCGTCCCCATCTTCGATGGGTTCCGCAAAAGATACCAGGTAAAACAACAGGAGATCGCCGTCCGCAAATACGACGTCCAGGCGGAACAAACGCTGCAGCAAAACAAAAAAGACCTCGCCGACGCCTACGCCGACCTCGAAAGCAATTACCTCACCCTGCAAACGCAGCGACGCAACCTCGCCCTCGCCCAAAAGGTATTGGCCGACATCAATACCCAGTATAGCAGCGGGCTGGTAAAGCTGACGGATGCGATCAATTCCCAGTCCGAACTGGAGACCGCCCAAAACAATTATCTCAACGCCCTGATCAATATAAGACAGGCAGAGCTCAACGTAAAAAAAGCAAACGGGACACTTTTAAACAACCAATAAAATGACAAAGGTAATCAGATACACCATCATTATCCTCGCGGTAGGCGCCATCATCGCAGCAGCCGCCTTCAAGCTCATTGCAAACAAACAGGATATAGACGCAAAGGTCTACCGCCCCGATCCCGATCTCGCCGCTTCGGTACAGGCCGACACCGTGAAGGAATGCGCCTTTAACAAAGCCACGCAATTCCTTGGGGCCTTCACGGCCAACCGGGAAGTCTCCATCGCGTCCGAAACCTCCGGGAAAGTGATCGCCGTCGGGATCCAGGAAGGCAGCAGGGTAGGACAAGGTAGCCTCGTAGCTAAACTCGACGATGGGGTTCTGCTGGCGCAACTGCAATCTGCATCTGCCACCCTGGACAATGCGGCCGCAACGCTAAAACGCTACCAGCAGGCGCCAAACGGCGTGACCCAGCTGCAAATGGACAATGCCCGCACCCAGCTCCTGACCAGCCAGGCCCAGATCGAACAATTAAAAAGACAGATCGCCCAGTACACCATCACCGCCCCTTTCAATGGCGTGATCACCGCCCGCAACTTTGACCTGGGAGCCGTCGTATCCCCCGGCGCCGCCCTGGCAACGCTCACCGATATCAGCTCCCTAAAGCTCGAATTGAATGTCCCCGAACGATATGTCGCCCAATTCACAACCGGGATGCCCATCGCCGTCAACACCGATGTCTATCCGGGAACAAACTTCACCGGCACAGTGTGGTTCATCGCCAGCAAGGCCGACGCCTCGCACAACTACACCATCAAGGTCCTGGTGCCGAACAACGCCCAGCATCCGCTCAAAGCAGGCATGTATGGCAACATCACCATCGGAAACACGGTAACGCATCCGACCATCAGCATTCCGCGTTCGGCGCTCATCGGGTCCGCCCGCAACCCGCAGGTCTATGTAATAGAGAACGGGACGGCAAAGATCAGGGATATCGAGACCGGCGCAGGCAACGCGGCAAGCGTCGAAGTCATAAAGGGGCTGCACCCCGGCGAACAGATCATTTCCGGTGGCCTGGTCAATCTCACGGATGGAACAAAAGTCAGCATCAAATAAAGATGGAACAATAGTCCCATCAAATAAACTCCACGTCATGTCAATCACCGAAATAGCCATAAAACGGCCCTCCCTCATCATCGTCATCTTTACCGTTCTGATCGGCGCCGGCCTGTTCTGCTACTCAAAACTCAGCTACGAGCTGTTGCCCGATATTTCCTCACCCACACTGGTCATCACGACCAGTTATCCCGGCGCTGCGCCCGCCAACGTGGAGCAAACGGTAACCCGTAAGGTGGAAGATCAGCTGAGTTCCATCGACGCGATCAAGACCATCACCTCCCAGTCCCTCGAAGGGGTGTCGATCATCACCGCCGAATTCAATGTCGGCGCCAATATCGACCTCAAACAACAGGAAGTACAGCGAAAGCTCAATAATATCATGGGCGACCTGCCAACGGATGTAAAGTCTCCGGGGATATCCAAAGTGTCCCCCAGCGACCAGCCCGTGATGCAGCTGATGGCGGTGTCGAACCTGGATAACGCGGCCTTTTACGATATCGTCAAAAACCAGATCAACCCGCTGCTCCAGCAGGTGCCCGGCATCGGTGAGATCACGCTCATCGGCGGCCAGGAGCGGGAGATCCAGGTAAATCTCAACAAGGAGAAGCTGGAGTATTACCACCTCTCCATCCTCAACGTCACCCAGGCGATCGCCAATGGTAACCAGGAATTCCCCGCCGGCAAGGTAAAGTCGGAGACGCTCGGACAAATGACGGTTCGGCTCTCGGGCAAATACAGCTCGGTGGATCAGCTCAACCAGCTCGTCATCAGTCTTCCGGTTGCCGGCAGCCCCATCCGGCTCAGCGACGTGGCCACCGTCGCCGACGTAACAAAAGACGTCTCGACGATCTTCCGCTACAATGGCCGGAACGGCATCGGCCTGCTGATAAAGAAACAAGGCGACGCCAACGCCGTAGCCATCAGCAAAGAGGTAAAGCAACGGCTCAAGACGCTGGAGACAAGATACGCCGCCGCCGGCGTGAAATTCACCATCGCCGATGATACGGCCGACTATACGCTCGAGGCCGCCAATGGCGTCGTGGATGACCTGATGATCGCCGTAGTACTGGTGGCCGCGATCATGCTGCTCTTCCTGCACAGCATCCGCGATTCGCTGATCGTGCTGGTCGCCATCCCGGCCTCGCTGATCTCCACCTTCATTGCTCTCTATCTCTTCGGCTATACCCTCAATTTGATGACCCTCCTCGGCCTTTCCCTGGTGATCGGCATCCTGGTGGACGACAGCATCGTAGTGCTCGAGAATATCCACCGCCACCTCGCTATGGGCAAGGACAAGCGCACCGCCGCCCTCGACGGCCGCAAAGAGATCGGTTTCTCCGCGGTAGCCATCACGATGGTGGACGTGGTGGTTTTTGGACCGCTCTGCCTGATCCAAAACAGCATCGGCTCGATCCTGCGCGCCTATTCCGCCACCATCGTGGTGGCGACGCTGATCAGCCTGTTCGTCTGTTATACGCTCACGCCCTGGCTGGCCTCCCGTTTTGGCAAATTAAGCCACCTCGATAAAAAGAAGCGATTCGACCGGCCCCTTATCCTCTTCGAAAAAGCGATCACCGGCCTCACCCGCTGGTACGCCGGGGCGCTGGCCTGGGTACTCCGTCACAAGCTGGTCATGACCGCCGGAGTCGTGCTGCTTTTCGTCATGGTAGCCGGTGTCCTGAAAATGGGTGTCATCGGCAGTGAGTTCGTAACGCCGACCGACAAAGGTCAGTTCCGGCTCGCCCTCGAATACGACAAGAACACCACCGTGACGCAAAACAATCTTCGCACCCGCCAGATAGAAGACTATCTCCGTCAACAACCCGACGTCACCACGGTCTTCAGCAACGTCGCCGGAGCAAGCACCTCCGCGATCGTCGCCGGCGTAGGCGCAGATTACAAATCCGAGCTGACCGTCACTCTGGTGGACAAAAAACAGCGGCAGCTTCCCACCGAAAAGCTCATGTTGCAAAAAAGCAAGGACCTGGCGGCGCATTTTGCCGGGGTAAAAGCAAGTCCCACCCTGGTCAATATGGTCAACTCCGGCGAGCCCATCCAGATCGTGCTGAATGGAGAGAACTCCACCGAATTGATGACCGCCGCAAACGACCTGAAGCACCGCATCCAGGCGATACCCGGCGCGATCAACGTCATCCTCAGCGTGGAAGAAGGAAACCCCGAAGTGGAGGTGAATATCGACCGCGAAAAGATGGGCCAGCTCGGACTCACCATCAACGAAGTGGGCGCCGTGATGAAAAATGCCTATGCCGGCAACGACGATGCGAAATACCGCGTCGGCACCAATGAATACGATATAAGAGTAAAATTCGACGACTTCGACAAGCACAGCGTCGAGAATGTGAAGAACCTCTCCTTTATCAATGCCACGGGTGAGTTGATACGATTGTCCCAATTCGCGGAAGTCGTCCAGGGCAGCGGGCCCAGCGTGCTGGAACGCAAGGACCGCCGCACTTCCGTTACCGTTAAAAGCAATGTCCTGGGCGCCACCTCCGGGGTCGTCGCGGAAGAGATCAAAAAATCCCTTGCCGCAAAACCCCTTCCCGCCGGCATCGATCTGCGCTGGACCGGCGACATCGAACGCCAGGGTGATTCCTTCGGCGCCATGGGCATGGCCATCATCGCGGCCGTCCTGCTGATGTATTTGGTGATGGTCGCCCTCTACAACAATTTCGTATACCCGCTCGTGGTCCTGTTCTCCATCCCCGTGGCTTTTATCGGGGTATTCCTGGCCCTCGCGCTGACGAAGTCCGCCATGAGCATCTTCACCATTCTCGGGATGATCATGCTCCTGGGCCTCGTCGCAAAGAACGCCATCCTCATCGTCGACTTCGCCAACCACCGCAAGGAACACGGCGCCACGACCTGGCGGGCGCTGATCGAGGCAGGACAGGAACGCCTCCGCCCGATCCTCATGACCACGCTCGCGATGGTCATCGGTATGCTGCCCATCGCCATGTCCTCCGCGGCCGGCAGCGAATGGAAAAGCGGCCTCGCCTGGGTCATCATCGGCGGCCTGTCCTCCAGCCTCTGCCTCACAGTATTCGTAGTGCCGATGGTCTATTACACCGTTGACCGCATCTCAACCCGACTCAAAGCATGGCTAAAACACAGGCCGGCATTGATCTATAGATAGGAGTTCCCGCCCCGGCCGAAGGCCGGGGCTTTTTTTGCCGACGGGAATTAGCCAGGTTTTATTACCGCCAACACGACGACCGCCAGGAACAACATCAGCTGGATGGCATAAAAAGTACGCAGGTTGGTGAGGGGTTGTCGGAGCTGCAAGTGGATTGGGCTGTCCTGCCCATCGAGGATCTTCTTTATTTTTTGTTCCTGGCGCCCGCCAAACAGGACGCCATTCAGGATCAGGGTCGCAACCACGCCCATTTTGATCTGGAACCACAGCTGGCCATAGGCATGAGTGATAAGAAGCAAGCCTGTGCCGGACAAGACCAATAAGATCCCACCCAAAGCCAGGATTCTGGATAAACCAGCTATCTTTTTAATGTAAAAGTGGAATAAGTCTTTGTTTTCGATCATAGCGCTGGAAAGGTTTTTAAAGGCAACGAAGCTAACGGCCGTTGTCCCAGCCATAAGAGTAAGCCCTGCCAGATGGCTCACCAGCAGGAGTTGTAAAAGTCGAAGAGAATTCATGTCATCATTTTTTGATAACACAAAACTCCGCAAACTCCGGCTCCTTTTCGTGCACCCAGGTTAACTAATGGCTCCCGGCAAGGCGTTTTCGAATGCGGCTCAACGACTGAGGCTTCACGCCCACGTAAGAAGCGATAAAGTACTGGGGAATGCGCTGTACGATG
>Ga0105239_10001074_pt1 | contig 37985 bp, 33 predicted proteins | sample KBSC44metaG_FD_92761 | JGI IMG/M metagenome (GOLD analysis project Ga0105239, IMG submission 92761) | Corn rhizosphere microbial communities from Kellogg Biological Station, Michigan, USA - KBS C4-4 metaG | ecosystem: Host-associated > Plants > Roots > Rhizosphere > Soil | place: Michigan, USA... | reverse complement strand
ACCTAAGGAAGACGGTACAGGTAAGCAGCTGACCTTCCCCTTCCCTACAATTAAACAGATGCTAAGCACGTAGAAAGCATATCTTGTACCATGTTTGGACGAGGGTTCGAATCCCTCCGGCTCCACTGAAAGACCTTCTGGCGAAGGTCTTTTTTTGTTAAAAGCGCATTTCCAGCGTTTTTTGAGGGTTTTTGAAAAAATTGCCTATCAGATTTAATCAGTCTATTAAAAATCCAGTTCTAAAATAAATCTCTATTACTTTCCCTATTACTGTCTCTATTACTTGTAGCACAATTTCAAAAATTAGTTAACATATAAAGTCTAATGCGCCCAATATGAATACGCTTTTTGAAATGGATTTTATCGGCGCTAAAATACGAACAATTGTTACCTTTGCGCTTTCAACAAATTGAATAGCCATGAGTGAGCTTGCACCCTGTCCGATCTGCCAATCCCCTTATACTTATGAATTAGAAAGTTTACTGGTTTGCCCGGAATGCGGGCATGAGTGGAACCCTGTAGAAGAGCCGGCAAGTGATAAAGCTTTTGTCGTGAAAGACAGCAATGGCAATATGCTGCAGGATGGCGATACGGTGGTAACGATCAAAAATCTCCCTGTAAAAGGCACCTCGCAAACCATCAAGGCAGGCACGAAGGTCAAAAACATCCGTTTAGTGGACAGCGATCACAATATTGATTGTAAGATCGAGGGTTTCGGTGCGATGGCACTAAAGTCAGAATTCGTAAAAAAAGCCTGATACGAAACGACTGTTTTGCGCTTTCCTAAGATGGCTTAAAACTTTGTTTGAGTACTACCGATAGTTGGCCCGCTTGACCAGCAGTTTGATATCCCTGATCAATATTTTACGGCCGTCGGTTTCCAGTATACCCTCGTTCTTAAACTCCTTGAGCAGGCGGATAACGTTTTCCTGTGCAATCCCGGCAATATTGGCGAGGTCTGAACGGGATATGTTCAAAATGATCTGTTGGTCGGCATGTTGCGCATCCTTGAACTTCTCCCGCAACACGACGAGCGCGATCGCTAAGCGTTCGGGGCCAGTACGCTGCGCAAAAACGGAGATGCTGTTGGCCAACACTGTAAATTCATGGCTCAATGCTTTTAACAGTCTTTGCATAAAAAGCGGGGAACGCAGTAAGGCTGCGGTAAAATCTTCCTTAGGGATAAAAGAAACAAAGCTTTCTTCCATCGCCTCCGCCGAGTCAGGGTAGCGTTCCTCGGAGAGCACGGCATGGTAGCCGATCAGTTCCCCTTGATTGGCGACATAAATGATCTGCTCCTTACCGATCTGATCCACCTTATATTTTTTAACCTTTCCACTCCTGACTAAAAAAATTCCGGAAGGAACTGCACCCTCTCGGAAGATCACGTCCCCCTTCTGGTAACGGTGATCGCTTTGATTGCTGGTCAACAAGCTATAATCCTCCTCTGAAAGAACGTTTAAAATCGACTGGGTAGTAAAATTCCAGCGATCAATAGGGAAAATTCCGGATATGCTCATGGCCCAAAGTTACGATAATATTAAAAAACTGATAAATATCAGCTTCTTCGCTGATTTATTCCCGGTCCAAGGTACGTAAACACGGGATATCTTTGTATGTGATCAATGCTTATCCATACTCCCCTTTCCCTCCTGAACCGGAAGCCGCTCAACCCAACATCATCGTACCCTTTAAAAAAATCAACCCTATGGATTGTTTCTTTCGCAACGATGCAGCGTTCGACTGGTTATATCCCGAACATTTCCAGTTGATGTCCCTGAAGCAGTGGACGCCTATTTCCATCGCCAAGAAGGCCGCGGAATATTTAGCCGTAAAGGGTGCGAAAATACTGGATATTGGCAGCGGAATCGGGAAGTTTTGCCTGGTGGGCGCTCACCACTACCCTGATTCTCAGTATTTCGGCGTGGAACAGCGGCATGAACTGGTGCATTATGCGAAGATCGCCAAAAAATACCTGGGGCTGGAGAATGCCAATTTTTTTTATGCGAACATTACACAGGTCAACTTTAGCGAATTTGATCACTTCTATTTCTACAATTCTTTTTATGAGAACATCGACCGGGAAAATGCCATCGATGACACCATTGAAACATCCTACAGTCTATATGACTATTATACCCGGTATTTGCAGTCCGTGCTCAAACATAAGCCCCCAGGTACCAGGGTAGTCACCTATCAAAGCCTTGGGGAGGTCTTACCTGATGATTTTAAACAAGTCGATCAGTCATTTTCCACCCTGCTCAGGTTATGGATTAAGGAGTAAAACAACTTCTTCATCGAAAACATCATTCAAAATTTAACTTACTATTAGAAATGTATAGTGATACTTTAAATATTTCTTACTTCCGCAAAGACGCTGCTTTTGACACTTTGTACCCACAACACATCCGGGAACTGTCCCAGATGCACTGGACCGCGCTGGATGTCGCTCTGGAGGCCAGCAATTACCTGGCAAGCCCCGGTGCGCGTATTTTAGATATTGGCAGCGGGGTCGGTAAATTTTGCATCGCGGCCGGCGTTTACCATCCCAATACCGATTTCTTCGGAATTGAACAGCGCAAGGAACTGTTCAACCATGCTAAAGCTGCCCAGGAACAGGTTGGTGTGGATAACGTTTATTTTACCTATGGTAACCTGACGGAATTGAACTATAACAATTACGATCACTTCTATTTTTATAATTCGTTTTATGAAAATATAGAGCCTGCTAGCCGCATCGACTACTCGGTAAGAACCTCCTTTGAGCTTTACAACCATTATACCGAGTTCATTCATGATATGCTCAGCAGCCGGCCGATAGGCACAAAACTGGTGACCTATCATGCGCCGGATAAACAAATACCGGCATCCTATCAATTAGTAGACAATTCCTATAGCAGGGTTCTGAAAATGTGGGTTAAGCAGTAGTGAAAGGGTTCATCCCCTGCTATAGGAATAAAATATAAACAGTCTGTCGAAAATAAGAACCCGGCAGCAGAACGAGCAATTCAATGGAAAGGACACCGAAATCACGGGCGATGCTTCATGCCAAATGTCCGCGCTGCAGGCAGGGAAGTATGTTCGAGGGGGGGCATGTACAGCTTCGGCTCCAACCGGATCAACATCCATTGCCCAAACTGTAAGATGATCTTTGAAATTGAACCGGGTTATTTTTATGCCGCGATGTACGTGAGTTATGCCCTGAATATCATTGAGGGGGGAATGCTTTGTTATTTAACTTACCTGATCACGGGAAATAGTGATTCACCGTGGCTTTATACGTTGGCGATCATCATCGGTCTGTTTGCCCTGTCCCCGGTTAATTTCAGGTACTCCAGGATACTATTATTATACTGGCTCTCTCCTAAAGTCCACTACCACCCGGAACTGGATAAACCAGCGGATTCAACAGGAAAGCTCTGAGAAGTGTGGCAATTCCTGTTGCTGAACACCGGCATCACCAGTGACTCATGGATAGTGGTCAATTATAATTGTGCTTCCTGATATGGAAATGGTTGTTGATAATTTTTCCGATTAACTGGATTAGTTCTGCATCAAACATAGTGGTACCCGCATCGCTCCTCTCTACCCAGTTATCGGCGTTATCCAAATAGATTTTACAGTTCTTCCCATCTAAAAGTATCTCAAAAGAAGAATCCCTTTGGCAGGGCGGGGATAAGATGTAATACAAGTATGCCCGCTGCTGATATTTTACCCATAATGGTAAGCCTATCATTTTATGCTGATTTAAGTATGCTGTGCTGCTGAAAACTGGTAGCTACGCTTTAACCAACTCTTCAACAAACAGCTTGGCAAATAAAGAATTTGACCTGTTGATGAATTTAACCTCCACTGACACCTCGCTGTTGACATATAAGATCAAGATCGGATCAGCATGATTCAGTGCCGGGGTGGCTTCATCGAACCGGTACAATATTTCTTCCTTATTGCATTTGATCCCGGCCTTTTGAAGTGACGCTTTGACAAAATCCTCCGCGATGCCATTCAACAATTCCATATTATGCCCGTTTCGCTTATCGACAGCTGCAAAATCAAATCCCGCCCGCTGTAAATCATACCCCATATTAAATGTATCTTTCATTTTCCTTAGTCATTACCCCCTCCATATGCATTAAGAGCGGCTATCCAAATCATCCGGCTACGCCATTGTACGCTTTTCCTTATAGATCAAAGGTAATACCCTGGTTGGCGCGAAAGTCGGAAAAACATCAGGCGGAATACTGATTTATATCATATCGGTTTTTTACCTGCGGAGCAGATTATCCACTAATTTTGTAATATGTCAAAATCCAAGACTGATTATACCTTCTGGACGAAATACAAAAAGTTCGCGGGTAACGAGATCCTGCTGTATGTGGTAATGATCGCGGGTATTATCCTGGGGATCATCATTGTCAGCTATTTTCGGAACTGATTATAGCTGCTCGGTTTTAAAAACTGATAAATATCAGCTTCCGGGCTGATTTGTTACGATAAATCGGCTTGTTGCGGATGTTAAATTTGATTCATGAAAGTTTATCCGTTTTCCCATTTTCCACAGCGCCCGGATGACCTCAGCGAGGGATTAGCAGTAAAACTGAAAAAGGTCCAGCAAAACGCTGTGCTGTTCAGCAATGATGACTCGTTTGATTGGATGTACCCCGAACATTTCCAGGAGCTGTCACATAAACACTGGACGCCATTAGCTATGGCCAGGAAAGCGGCTGAATTTTTAGCGGAGCCCGGTGCCAGGGTATTGGATATCGGCAGCGGTATCGGCAAGTTTTGCCTGGCAGCCGCTTATCATTTCCCAGAAACTTATTTCTACGGCGTTGAGCAGCGCAGCGAACTGGTTTACCAAGCCGAAGAAGCAAAAGGGTATATCCAATTGACCAATGTAGATTTTATCCATGCCAATATCACCCAGGTTAATTTTAAGGAATTTGACCATTTCTATTTTTACAATTCTTTTCATGAAAATATTGACCCCGACCACCAGATAGATGACACGATAGCGCTATCCGAAGGCCTTTATGCCTATTATACGCAATATCTATTTATGGCACTGGACGGAAAACCATCCGGGACCCGCCTGGTTACTTTTCATATTTCGGGTCAGGAAGTGCCTACTGGTTATAAAATGTCGGGGTTTGCCTTTGATGGCTTGATGAAAATGTGGATCAAAGCCTGACGAAATGGAAATACTTCGGTTCCTGCAACAATCATTTACAAATTTTCAAACCCGTAGAAACAATAAGTATATGCCCGATGGCATCAATCCGGCCTTTTTTCATAAAGATATAATTTTTGACAATCTGTATCCCGAACATATCCAGGATATGTCCCAAATGCACTGGACGCCGGTGGATATGGCAAGGAAGGCAAGTGGTTTTTTGGCTATTCCTAACGCCAATGTGCTGGTCATCGGCAGCGGCGTGGGGAAATTTTGTTTGACCGCTGGTTTTTTCCACCCCGAAACTATGTTTTATGGAATAGAACAACGGGAAGAATTATACAGCTTAGCGGAAATCGCCAAAGACGCAATCAATTTAACCAATGTAAATTTCATGCACGGAAACTTGACCGACCTGGATTTTAGCGCCTTTGATCATTTTTATTTTTACAACCCATTCTATGAAAATATTGACCCCGATAGCCGAATAGATAACGCGGTAAAAATTTCATTTCAGCTTTATCATCGCTATAGCAGGTTTGTTTATGAAATGCTGGATAAAAAGCCACCGGAAACCAGGTTGGTGACTTTTCATTGCATTGACAGCCAGGTACCGCCGGGTTACCAATTAACAGGGAGTTACTATAACAGGGCCATGAAAATGTGGATCAAGGAATAAGCTATGTTCAGACCAAAACTCATCGATACATTAAAAAACTATTCCAGGGAACAGTTTTATAAAGACGCCATTGCCGGAATCATTGTGGGCGTTGTTGCGCTCCCCTTGGCGATAGCATTTGCTATTGCCTCGGGCGTTTCCCCTGAAAAAGGAATTTTTACGGCAATTATTGCGGGGCTGGTCATCTCCGCTTTAGGCGGCAGCCGTGTGCAGATCGGCGGCCCTACCGGTGCTTTTATTGTGGTTGTTTATGGTATTGTACAACAATTTGGCATTAACGGCCTAATCGTTGCAACTTTTATCGCTGGGATACTGCTGGTTATTATGGGTTTAACTAAACTGGGCAATGCCATTAAATACATTCCCTATCCCCTGATCATTGGCTTTACTATGGGGATTGCTATCATTATTTTTTCCTCTGAAGTGAAAGACTTCTTCGGCTTGAAGATGGGCAGTGTACCGGCTGATTTTATCAGCAAATGGCTGGCTTACGTCCAGCATTTATCTTCAGTAAATCTTTACGCCGCAGCTATCGGTACCTTTACCTTACTAATCGTTTTGCTATGGCCAAAAATAACGCATAAAGTTCCGGGTTCTCTAATAGCCATTATTGTCACCACTTTTGCAGTTAGCTTTTTCCATTTGCCAGTTGAAACCATTGGCAGCTGCTTCGGTGCCATTCCATCTTCGTTACCAACGCCGGTTATTCCGGGCGTGAGCTTTGCCATTATCCAGCAACTGATTCGGCCAGCCATTACCATTGCGCTATTGGGCAGCATTGAGTCTTTATTATCCGCCGTAGTTGCGGACGGGATGATCGGTGGCAATCACCGTTCCAATACGGAACTGATCGCTCAGGGGATTGCCAATATCTGTTCATCTATCTTCGGAGGGATTCCTGCAACCGGCGCTATTGCCAGGACGGCTACAAATATCAAAAATGGAGGCCGCACGCCTGTCGCAGGAATTATCCACACGCTGACGTTGTTGGCCATTATGCTCTTTGTGGGCAAATGGGCGGCGCTGATCCCTATGGCAACCCTCGCCGGAATACTGATCGTTGTTGCCTGGAATATGAGCGAACTGGAGAATTTCCTGTCGGTATTGAAAGGCTCCAAAAGCGATGCCGCCGTGTTGTTAACCACCTTTGGGCTGACGATATTGGTGGATCTGACCGTGGCTATAGAGATCGGGATGATCCTGGCCGCTTTCCTATTTATGCGAAAAATGATGCAGGCGAGTTCCGTACAGCAGGCTGTTGTTCCGGCAGATGAACTCATCAGCCCGGACGACATACCAAAAGGAGTTGATGTTTTTGAGATTAACGGCCCTCTATTTTTTGGCGCTGCCTATAAATTCAAGGACGCGATGAAAGTCATCGAAAATCCGGCCAGGGTATTAATAATTCGGATGCGAAATGTACCGGTTATTGATGCCACGGGTATCCGGGTATTGCGCGAGGTTCATACTGCAACAAGGAAACAAGGAACAAAACTGATCCTTGCTGAAGTGAATAGTTTACAGGTGACCGCAGAATTAAAAAAAGCACGGTTGGTCTTTCAGATCGGCAAGGGCAATATCAAAGACACTTTTCAAAACGCTTTAATTCGGGCAAACGAAATTTTATCAGAAGCCGTCATTTACCAAATGCATAAATAGAACAACAGATGAATTACCCCCAGCATTTATATTATACCAGGAGCCATCAATGGTTAAGCATTGAGGAGCAATATGCTTTTATGGGGGTCACTGACTTCATACAAAAAGAATTAGGTCCGATTGTAATGGTTAACATTCCATATTTAAATAAAACGGTAGAAAGTGAAAAGTTCCTGGGTAGTCTTGAAGCAGCCCAGACGGTATTGGACTTGTTCATGCCGGTAACCGGAACCATTGTGGAGATCAACACCGAGATACTCAAAGACCCCGGACTGCTGAACAGAGACCCGTATCATACCTGGCTCCTGAAAATAGAAATCCCTGTACCAGATCATGAAAAGCCGTTACTGACCGTCGATGAATACACTGCCTTCATCTGGCAGGTAAATAAAACCAAAAAACATGGGTAAAAGACTTCATCATAAGATTGCGCAATTCACGGACGCTTCTGACATCAAAGCCAAAGGGCTTTATCCTTATTTTAGAGCGATTGAATCCGGCCAGGACACAGAAGTAATTATTGGCGGTAAAAGGATTTTGATGTTCGGTTCCAACTCTTACCTGGGATTAACGGATCATCCGAAAATTAAAGAAGCCGCGAAAAAGGCAATTGACAAATACGGTACAGGGTGCGCCGGTTCCAGGTTTCTGAACGGGACATTGGACATCCACATTGAGCTGGAAAACCGGCTGGCTTGTTATGTCGGTAAGGAAGCTGCCATTTTATTCAGCACCGGTTTCCAGGTTAACCTCGGTGTGTTGTCCTGCATCACGGGCCGGAATGATTACCTGATCCTGGATGAACAGGATCATGCCTCTATTATCGACGGCTGCCGTTTGTCATTTTCCAGGGTGATCAAATATGCCCACAATGACATGCTGGACCTGCGGCGAAAGCTCAGTATGCTTCCTGAAGATGCGGTTAAGCTTATTGTCGTGGACGGAATTTTCAGTATGGAAGGCGATATTGTGAAGTTGCCTGAGATCGTTGCTATCGCTGACCAGTACGGTGCCAATATCATGATCGATGATGCCCATAGCTTGGGGGTGATTGGGCATAATGGCTCCGGTACAGCTGCTCACTTTAACCTGACCAATGAAGTCGACCTGATTACCGGTACCTTTAGTAAATCCCTGGCCTCATTGGGCGGTTTTGCAGCGGGCGATCATGCCACCATCGATTACCTGAAGCACAGGGCGCGTTCGCTGATGTTCAGCGCCAGTATGCCCCCATCGACCGTTGCCAGTGTGCTGGCTGCACTATATATTATCGAAGCCGAGCCGGAACGGATTGAAAAGCTTTGGGCTAACACGAATTATGCAAAGAAGTTAATGTTAGCCGAAGGATTTGATCTTGGTTTAACGGAAAGCCCAATATTGCCTATTTATATCCGGGACAATGATCAAACTTTCCTGGTTACCAAACAGCTTCATGATCAGGGCATATTCGTGAACCCGGTGGTATCACCCGCAGTACTCCCGGAGTCTTCCTTGTTACGGTTTTCGTTAATGGCCACCCACACCTTTGCACAGATAGATGAGGCTATTGAAAAAATAGCTAAAGCATTCATAAAGTTTGAAGTAGGCAGTATCAGGGCACTTTTATAATATTTTTAAACAGTTTATTGTGTAATCCGCAAATAAATTCGTGGTATCGCCAAAGGAATAGATAATGGTTTTAATTTTCATATTGGTACAACAACTCCCTTAATTTATCGCTGATCCCCATAACTAATGATTGCCCGTTGCGTATAAGTTAAATATGTCGTTTGCGGATTTATTTTTTACGAATAGATCAAATTTAGTTTATACCTTTCGGTATAGTAGGTCAGCATTTCTGTACTTTAGGCCAATGGTAGCGGCAGAAGCCCCCGCGCATCATGGCCGAAAATTAGTTAATCCCGTTAATAATAGTGCTGGCCGCACTAACTTTTAATGCTACCAAATTGTTATAGGCCTGCGTAAGCTGTGCTTCAACAGTAGCGTTAACACCTTTGTATTTAGCACGAAGTGTATACCATTTGTAAATCAACTGTAATTCGGTAACAGTATATTTTACGCCTGCATATTTTTGTATGGCGATCAGAAAGTCGAAATTATAATCAAGGGTAGGCTCTATCATTGTGCCTTCGCCGTAATCGTTCCATGTAATTAACTGCAAATATTTTGCCTTGGAGCTTGTGGTAAGACTTAGTGCGTTTTGCAGGGTGCTTGTACCATTATAATCGATCGGGGTATAACCATCACCCCAGCCACCAGCTTTATAAAAATCTTTAAAGCCCGGAAATGCCCCCGCGAACCACGTAGGGAAATTGGATGCTCGTTCATAAAAACTTGACAGGTTAGTGTCAACCCATGCAAATTCCCCGCCTGATGAATTGCCTGTAGCGGCACCGGCATATTCCTCCGGTAGCAGGCATGGTTTAGGTGAAAGAACTGATAACGCCCGCTGCCATTGATCAGGCTGCTTCATTACCTGCGGCCCAAAGTTCAATAACAATGGCTGGTTATTTATCTTCACATAACTCCTGCTACCGAAGTACGCGTTTTGTAAATAAGTAAAGTCCTGTTGTGCTGCAGTAATGGTATCAATTCCTGCAATTGATTTTACATTGGTCAGCTGCGCATCCTCATAACAAATACTGAATTGCAGCCCGGCGTAAGGTAAACGCTTAAACAACGAATCGGTATTACGTTTTATAAGCGGGTAGTCATAAACATTATGCGAGCCGTTCCAGTCGACGATCACGCCGTCAATGCCGGAATATTTCATTAACAACAATTGGTAATCGATTATGTCCCTGTCCGAGCTTGCGTAAGGCCCTGACATGGGGTAAAAGTATGAGGCTATTTGCCTGCGGCCATTCGGCCCGATAATGTCCGGGGTTTCGTTGGCCATTGTCCAGTGCTGCCCCCATTTACCATCCGGCGAAGTTGCGGGCGTTTCAAACCAGGGCATATAATGCGCGTAAATTTTGACGTTGTTAGTTTTTACAACAGGCTGCGGCCCCTGTATTGTAGTATCGGATGATACTTTGCGGGGTGGTTTAGTGCCGCTTTTGCTGCAATCTGCGAAAACAGAAATAATGATAATAGCGGCTAATAATTTACGCATGGTTATTTTTACTTATAAAGTTTCAATCCCTTTGTATCCCCCGTTGCCGGTTTTATGCTGATGGCCGCCCCGCCCCCCGGCGCAAGCTTTAAATTAAGTTTGGTATCGGCATTAACCAAAAACCTGGTGATCTTATAAGCTTCAGGATTTGTTTTCCAGTCGGCACCAGCACTATCTGCATATAGTGTCGCTATGTATTTTTGCCCTTTATTTAAGAAGGCCAGCGATACAACCTCGTTGCGACTGTCGGCATTAGTAACAGCACCGATATACCAGTTATCGGTATGCTTTTCTTTACGGGCGGTGGTAATGTATTCGCCCGGTTCTGCTGCTATTACTTTGGTATCATCCCAATCAACCCCCACATCCTTAATAAACTGGAAGGCGTCATCATATTTTTCATAATTCTCGGGCAGGTCGGCAGCCATTTGTATGGGGCTGTAAAGCACCACGTATAAAGCCAGCTGTTTTGCCAAAGTAGTATGCACCACTTTATTGGGCAGGGTGGTATAATTTTGTGTTTTTAATATGCCCGGTGTAAAATCCATCGGGCCGCCCATAAAACGGGTAAAAGGCATTATGGTTTCATGTTCGGGCATATCGCCGTGGCCAAACGCGTTATACTCATTTCCGCGACCAGCCTCGCAGGCCATCCAGTTAGGGTAGGTGCGCTGCAACCCCGTAGGCCTTACGGATTCATGCGCGTCTATCATAATATGATGATCAGCAGCCTTTTGCGCCATGCGCACATAATGGTTTACCATCCATTCGCCGTCGTGATGTTCGCCACGTGGGATTATTTTACCTACATAACCTGTTTTTACAGCCACATAACCATACTTATTCATAAACCTGAATGCTGTATCTGCCTGTCTTTCATAATCAGTAGCCGAACCCGATGTTTCATTATGCATTATCATCACCACACCTTTGCTTTTAGCATATTTGGTTATGGCATCCACATCAAAATCAGGGTAAGGGGTTACAAAGCTAAATACATGCTCCTTCCAGTTGCCGAACCACTCTTCCCAGCCATAGTTCCAGCCTTCAACCAAAACTCCCTGTATGTCGTTTTTTTTTGCAAAATCAATATAACGCTTCACATTGGCAGTGTTGGCGCCATGCGTTCCGTTAGGTACCAGCAATCCGTTAACGCCAACTGTATCGGCCCGGTTCGCGTAATTCCAGGTGCTTTTGCCGGTTTGCATTTCCCACCACACACCTACAAATTTCATAGGTTTTATCCAGTCTGTATTTTCAATTTTTGAAGGCTCATTCAAGTTCAATATTAATTTCGATTCCAGGATATCCTTCGCTTTATCACTCACAATAATGGTACGCCAGGGTGTGTGGCAAGGCGTACCGATGTAGGCCTTGTTGCCTAAAGCGTCGGGCACTAAGGCCGCCGTAAGCTTGTAGGTTTTGGTATCCACGTGCAGCTGCATGGCGGTATAATTTACCAAAGCAGCTTCGTGGATATTTATATATAAACCACCTGCAGTTTTCATCATTAAAGGTGTTTGCACGGCATAAGGGTCAGGGCAACCTTTAGCCGTAATATCATCGGCTGCCTTTACTATAGGCCGGTTATCTATCCGGCTTATAATACTGATGGTGTACGGATATTCGTTGGTATCATAATCACCGGGTATCCAAAACGTTCTATGGTCGCCTGTAAGCGCGAATTCCGTTTCCTCGTCCGATACGATAAAATATTTCAGGTTGGGCTGTTTCGGAAACTCATATCTAAAGCCAACACCATCGGCAAATACCCTGAAAACAATATCCATGAACTTTATAGGGGCGTTCTTTTGTTTTAGGTGAATGGTTAATTGTTCGTAATGGTTGCGGATGGTGCTTACTTCACCCCAAACGGGTTTCCAGTTTTCATCAATGCTTTTCTTTTCTGTGCCGGTTATTTCAAAATTACTGTCGAGCGCAACCTCGTCCAATACTTTTATGCCTAATCTTGATGAGTTTATTACAGACTTATCATTGTATGATATATTATAAAATGGACGGCCCGTTTTATCAAGCTTAAAATTAAGGTTCACTTTCTCCATAGTCGCGTTCAACGGCCCATTTTGCTGCGCCACTACTTGCGAGCATATAAGAAGACTTAAAACGCAGGAGTATATATTTTTCATTTTAATAGTTCTTAAAAGCATTACATTATGTAAGATGATGCCGGGAGTGGTGATAAAGGGTAAGGTTTTTTTCAGCCTCACCCTTAAACCAGTTAGCCACTATTTTATTAATAACCAGAGCTTTGTTTAATCTTGGCGTTGCTATTAATCTCACTTTGCGGGATAGGCCATACATACGATTTTGAGTCAACCCAGTTGAAACTTCCGTTCACGTTGACTGCCGTTACATAAAACACTGCTTCGGTTGCACCTATCCGCCAGCGGCAAACATCAAACCACCAGCTGCCTTCGTTAAACAACTCGGCCCAGCGTTCGTAATAAAGCGGGTTGTGCCCCAGCACAGCGTCGGGAGCCATTGTTTTTGCAGTTATTGATGCATAATCAGTTGTCGGCGATGGTGCATTTATCTGTAAATTATAAGCCCTGCGGTGAACTTTGTTAATATATTCAAGTCCGTCAGTATTGTCACCGCTATTGATGCAGGCTTCGGCATACAGCAGGTAAACATCAGCCAGGCGTAAAATATAATAATCCCATGCATCGGCAGTAGTGTTTATCCCTGATGGATTACCCTGGCCCGTGCCTTCATTATAGTTAATCGGCGAGTATTTCTTGATCGACCAGCCATATACATTAGGATTGCCGGCAATTTCGCCAACCTTAGCAACCTTTCCCCAGTGTATGCCATCAAACTGAACTGAGTCGACATAAGGCTGTAACGCGTTTATAAATAACCTTGGGTCGGTAGTATTGTTGGTGCGCGCGGTTAATGATTGTTGCATATAAACCGGATCCATTATCTGCGCCGGATTAAAGAAAGTAGCAGGCGGAACGAATTTCGGATTAGGTACAAGGTTAAACGTACTGCCTAAATTAAAGCCAAAGCGGGCCAGGTTTTTGTCATGAAAAAACTCATTGCTATAACCCAGCTTCTGTGTTTCAATGCCGTCAAACGGGGTGCCATCTGAGTTATAGCCACCAAATGTAACCGGCGACCAGATCAGCCCGGCATTAGCGGCCGAATTTGCATTGCCGTATACACCATAACCACCTTTTGTATTGGGATCAATATATAACTCAAATAGTGATTCGGAATTAAATTTATTCAAACCGTTAAAGGCATCATGGTAAATAGCATAGGGCATTAATGTTTTACCGCTTTTTTGTATTAAATCAAGTAAAACCGTTTTTGCATCGGCCCAATCCTGGGTATATACATAAGCTTTGCCCAATAAACCCTCAGCGCTCCATTCAGTTACGCGGGCCGCGTCAGCCGCCCCCCACACCTGCCCTTTAAGCAGGCTTTGTGCTTGTTTAAAATCGTTAATAATAAATGCCCAGGTATCTTTTACTGATGAGCGCGCAACCTGGGTTGCGGCAAGGGTAGTTGGCAGCGCATCAATAATAGGTATACCCTGCGCATCACCGTTTGTTCCGCCTGCAGTCATATATTTTTCGCCGTAGAGGCATTCCAGTTCCATATAATACCAGCCGCGCAAACAATAAGCCTGGCCTAATACTAAGTTAATGGTTTGTTTATCGGCGGCAGGGGCGTTGTGGTTATTTGTAAGGTACTGATTTGCGGCATAAAGCGTAACGTTACAAGCCTTTACGCCGGCATATAGTCCCACCCATACGCCCCCAACATAAGAATTGCTAGTGGTTAAATTGGTATTTGCCATTTCGTTCCATGCGAGGTCGCCGGTCCATACCGAGTTAACCGCGTGCGTAGAATTCGACAGATTCTTTGTTAATAACGTGAATCCATACAGGTTCTGATCCCGAAGGTTTGCATAAGCAGAAACCAGTATGGTTTGCAGATCGTTTATGGTTTTTGGATAATTACCCGCGCTGAACGCGTTAGTAGGACCGACATTTTTTGGATCCTTTTTACAGCCGGCTATTAACACAACTGCCAGTACTGTTATATATATTTTCTTTAACATTTTGATTAGTTTTTGAATGTGATTATTGAAAAGTAACATCAATACCCGCGGTGTAAATTTTTACTTGCGGATAATTAGTAACCGCATCTATCCCCTGTGTGGTAACTGATCCATAGCCCGAAGAAGTGTATGCACTGCCTAATTCGGGATCTAACCCTTTGTATTTGGTAACGGTAAATACATTATTAGCCATAACAAACACCTTTAGGCTTTTTACATTTATCTTTTGCAATAAACTGTTTGAGAAGGTATAACCCAACTGAAGGTTTTTTAGCTTTAAATAACTTCCGTTCTCAACAAAATAACTATTCACCGATGAATAGTTGGTATTAGGGTCAAGAGCCTGGCCGCCGCCCGCAGCAGTGCCTAACAAGCGCGGTTGCGATGTTAAACCATTACTGCCCAAAAATGAGTCGCCAAATACTTGTGTAGTTGTATTGCCATCCGCGAAAAGTGATTGTTCATAGGCTTTTACACCGTTATATAGCTGCACGCCCTGCACACCATTAAACAACATAGCCAAATCAAAGCCCTGGTAGTTAAGATGGATGTTGATACCGTAAACCAATTTGGGGTTAGGGTTGCCTATTACTTCCCTGTCATTCGGGTCAATAATGCCATTATGGTCAAGGTCGGCAAATTGAAGGTCGCCGGCTTGCGCTGTGTTCCCGTTAACTTTCTGGCCTGCAGCTGCGGCATCTGTTTTAAATATGCCTAATACCTTATAACCATAGAATGAGCCAAAAGGAAGCCCTGTTTTTGTTTCAGTTATAGTTTGGCTTGGTTGTATGCTAAATGCCTGATCGCCATTATTGTACCAGTTGTACCCGTCAAAAAATGCGCCTGTAGCAGTACCGTTCAGGTTAGTAACTTTGTTTTTGTTAAAGCCCGCGTTAATGCTAACATCATATCCAAGTTTTCCGGCTTTGTTGTGATATCCCGCGGAAAAATCAAGCCCTCTGTTTTTTACTGAACCAACATTTGCAATGAATGGTTGAAGAAAGCCCGAGCTCGGTGGTAATGGCAAAGGGTACAACATGCCTTTGGTGCTCTTGTTATACCATTCAATAGTAAAATCCAAATGCCCGTTTAAAGCCTGTCCGTCTAAAGCTATATTGGTTTCGTCAACAGTTTCCCAGTGCACACCTGGGTTGGCTAGTTTTAGAATCGAATTCGCCACCTGGAATGGCTGACCTACTCCAAAACCTTGTGAGCCGCTTGAAATACCATTGGTTGCCAGGTTTTGCACATAATTGTTAACAAAAGAGTATTGGGGAATATTACTATTACCCAGCGAGCCATAGCTGGCACGCAATTTTAATGAATTAAATATATTTTTCGCGCCCTGGAAAAACTGCTCGTCGCTGATGTTCCATCCTGCTGATGCGCCGGGGAATACACCGCGCACTTTATCCGGCCCGAATTCAGTAAAGTTGGCATCCTGCCTGATAGAGGCTGATAAGTAATACCTTTCGTTAAAATTATAGTTAACCCTCGCAAATTGAGATTTTATAAGGTTATTGGGGTCATAACCACCGCCAACCCCTAATTGATTGGCTGATGCTGTTGTAGGAACATAAGTAAACCCATTCAAAGCTATAGAACCCATGCTGCTGTATATGTTATTGTTTGAGCCGGTGATCTGTTCAAAACCTGCAATGGCGCTAATGTTATGTTTGCCAAAACTTTGGTTATAGCTCAATACATAATTGCTTAACAACTGGTTATTTTCAGAATAGCTTTTAGAAAGTGAATTATTTGACCGTGCTACAGCGCCAAAATTGTATACATCCTGGAAAGAATTACTGGTAGAAACATTATAAGTATAACCAAATGTGCTGCGGAAATTCAAATGGAACGGCAGTTTTATGTCGGCGTAAGCATTGGCCTGCACATTATTGATATGGTTTTCCACGGTTGCAGTATTTATCACGCCAAAAGGATTAGGCCCCCCGAATGCTATTGTGTAACCGCTTGGCTCGATGCCGTAGCTGCCATCAGGATTATATACCGGGATAATTGGCTGTGTTCTGAACGGTGCGTTGCGCGGAACATCTATAACCGGGTTTGTCTTACGCTGCGAAAATGTAAGTTGTTCGCCTATAGTGATAAATTTGCTTAGCTTATAATCTGTATTGGCACGTATTCCTGCAATGTTTGAAGAGTTTTTAATGAGTGACCCTTTTTGATTATTATCATACATCGAAAACAGGTAATTGACGCTTGGCGTTGCGCCACTAACCGATAAATTAATGTTTTCTTCAATTGCATTGCGGTATAAAACATCTGTCCAGTTTACATCAGCTAAAGTATCAGTTCGGGTTTTACCGGTAAAGAAGCCTGGATTAACTAAGTTCTGCAGTTGTATAAACTGATCCCGGTGCAGCAGGTTATTTACCAGTTTGGGTTTTGTTATACCATACCTGGCGCTAAAGCTTATGAGCGGGGCTTGGCCAACAACGCCTTTTTTTGTGGTGAGCAATAACACGCCACCCGCAGCTGCCGAACCATATATTGACGCGGCTGCCGCGTCTTTCAATACATCAGCCGAAGCAATGTCCTGCACATTAATGTTCGAAATGTCATTTACCCTAACACCGTCGACAATGTACAAGGGGGCTGGCTGGTTAAGCGATGCAAGTCCCCTGATAACGATGGATGCACCCGCGCCCGGCTGACCGGAGCTTTTAGTAACATTTACACCCGCTATGCGGCCCTGTATTGCCGATATAGGGTCGCTTACAGGCTGATCCTTAAAAGCGCTCCCCTTAACAGATGAAATAGAACCGGTTACATCTTTCCTTTTTTGTGTGCCGTAACCAACTACTACAACTTCGTCCAGGCCGCTTGAAGACGGCTTTAACGCAACATTGATCACAGGATCCTTCCCTACATCAACTTGTTGGGTAGTATAACCTACAAAGGTAAAAACGAGCACATCACCCCGTTTTGCGACAACGGTGTATTTGCCATCAGCACCTGATATGGTACCTGCCTGTGTACCTTTTATTTTTATGGTTGCACCTGCTATGGGCTGCGAATCGTTAGCGTCTGCTACTTTACCCGTAATTTTAATGTTTTGGGCGTAACTGACCATGCCGACTAACATGGATGCAATAAATAACAGGATACTACATTTTGTTTTTCGTAAAAATTCTTTCATAATAAACTGGAGTTAATAAATGGTTGATAATTCTTAAGTATTGGTTCAATACCGGAAAACCGTTTTTTTTGCGTGTGCAACACGCAGTGAGTTGGTGTCATCATAATTTATTTACAGGTTAATTGGCTTTCAGTGAGTATTAAATGACGATGCTTGGCCAAAACTCAGTGAGATTGTTACCAAGGTAGAACGCGCTCTTAACCGATAAAAGGCAAACACGGCAGAAAGCACGGTAAGCCCGTTGAACTAATATTTACTATCGTTGAAATGATCAGGCGTCACGCGGGTTCGACCAATAGATAAAAAAATGTTGACTGCGGATCCGCAGTCAACATACATAAGGAGGGTTAGAAAAAAATTAATGATTAATTAACGAATACGGCCGTCTCCCGCATCATAGGTTTTTCGGGCTATGGTATAAATATAGGGCGCAAGTTGGCCGGGCCAAACTTCCCTCAATTTTCCTTGTACCTGAGCTCGATCGCGGCGGTTTTGATGACCAGCCAGCCGCTTTTAACGGACTTAGCAAAAACGGGAATAGGCAGAATCCTGCGCGTTCAGTAAGTGCATCCAGCTTATTTTAACCATGTCATCTAAAAAGGACCCTGAAAAACCAGGGTCCTTAGCCCTAATTTATTTACCAATTTGTTGCCGGGGAGTGACTAACGCCGTCAGATCCGGGATCTGCCCCCGTATCGCTATGATAACAACAATTATGATAAGGCAAAATTACCATTAAGCCAGGCTCTTGAAAGCGAGGAACGGCAGAATGGCAGCAAGCCCCGTTAGAAAACGGTTTTGTGTCGTTAAAGGGGAATTAAAGAATTTGCAGGCGCTCGTACAACGCGACGCGGTAAACATTTGACACGGGAACCAACTGGTGATTGATAATCAAGGTACCGCCCTCAATGCTGTTTATTTTATTTAAATTGACGATAAAAGACCGGTGCACCCGGAAAAAAATATCACGGGACAGTTTTTGCTCCACCGATATTAACGTAGCATGAATGGAATATGTCTCGTTCAGCAGATAAAACCGGACATAATCACCTTTGGCTTCCATATATAAGATATCACTTATTCTGATTTGCTTAAGGATGTTCGAATCCCGTATAAAAAGGAATTCGCTATATTTGTCATCCTTCGCCTGGTGGGTAAGCCGGAATAATTCTTTCGCCTTGTCAATGGCCTTTAGAAACCGGGCGGCTGTAATCGGTTTAACCAGGAAATCCACGACATTTAAATTAAAAGCATCAACCGCATATCCCGGAACAGATGTCGTAAAGATGATGACCGGACCCTTGCCTATTAAACTTTCCGCCAGTTCCATGCCATTCATTCCCGGCATTTCGATATCTAAAAACAACAAATCGATCTGGTTGCCTGAAATTACTTTATGCGCTTCCATAGCATCTGCACATTCTCCGATTAGTATTAAAGTAGAATCCAATCCGATTAGGTCTTTTAATACTGCGCGGAAAATCCGCTGATCGTCAACAATTAAGCAATTCATTGATTATATCTGTTTTACTAAGCTACCAAAAATAAGGTAATATCTTAAAGCATCCGTTTGCGCCGCATGTTGCCTTCTTTTATTGTTTCTTTTCTATAAGTCTTATATATGCGCATCGTTCGAACACATAACCAGGAGTTTTACACTGTCAAAAATTGCTTCTTCGCTTATCCGGCGGCTGGTATTATACAATTAGGCCCCAAAAGTTTAATTTGTACATTAGGTTAACTAATTGATAATTTCCAGGGAAATGCAAAATTGAGGATGGAATATAGTTCGATACAATTTTTTTAAGTATTACATTTACTTACTTACAATAACCTTATGAGATCTTTTATTGTTTATATCTCGCTTTTGCTATTCACGCTACCCTTGTTTGGCCAGTCGCATGAAAATGAACTTGCGACATTAAAAAACTATATTGACCAAAAATCAAGCTATGATATCGGGAAACAAAACCGCATAGCGCAACTGAAGACCCAACTGGATAAAACCGTATCTTTTGATCTGAATACACGTTTTTACCTTTGTTCAAAATTATACGAAGAGTATAAAAGCTTCAATTATAACCTGGCTTTCAAATATGCGCATCAGCTACAGCAACTAAGCTTCATCATCAAGGATCCCACCAAAATTGCTTATGCTAAAATAAAAATGGGATTTATACTGCTCTCTTCCGGCATGTTCAAAGAAACCTTTGATACCTTGCGATCCATTCGGCTATCCGGTTTGCCCGATCCGTTAAAAAAAGAATATTACCTGCTCACAGCACGGACTTATTATGACCTGGTTGATTTTGATAAGGATGAATACTATACAGACATATACAACCGGAAAGTCCGCCAGTACATTGATTCGGCTATCCGTTTATGTCAACCCAACTCGTTTGAGTACATCTATTATAATGGCTTAAAAAATATCAGGTCGGGTGATTTAAAAAAAGCTACGCAGAATTTACGCACCCTCGTGGATCGATATCATTTATCAGTCCACCAGTATGCAATAGTGACCTCTACACTTAGCGATATCTATGTCAGGAGCAACCGGCCTGATAGTGCTGCATCTTTACTGATCGAGGCAGCCATAGCCGATATTAAATCGTCAACCAAAGAAGCAGCAGCTATGCTTAACCTGGCCCAACTACTGCATAAACAGGGCAATAATAGTGACGCTTACTTATTTATTAAACAAGCCATGGATGATGCTATGTACTATGGTGCACGGCAGCGTAAAATACAGGTTAGTGCCATTTTACCGGTAATAGCCGGAGCGCGTATTCTCGCTGAGCAGGAACAAAAACGCGCACTGCTGTTCTACTCATCCCTGCTTACATTGTTTGCCATAGTCACTATTGTTTTTGTGGTGATTATTTCCAGGCAACTTAAACGTAATAAAGCCGCAGACAAGCTGGTGATGGAAGCCAATCTTAATCTCAAGCAAACCATCGAAAAGTTGAATGAAGCCGAAAAGTTTAAGAATAATCTGGTTTCTATTTTAGCCCATGATTTCAGGTCGCCCCTCTGCTCTACGATCAGTATTGCGCGCATGATGCGTAATAGTCACGGGCTCCAGGAAGATGAACTTGAATTATTTTATGCAGATATTGAAAAAGATGCCACCAAAATGCTGGAATCGTTTGATGTCATCTTACAATGGATCAGGCAGCAGTTATCCGGCTATGAGTTTAAAGCCGAAACGTTGAAATTCTATGACCTGTTCTGTGAATCGGCGGCTTTGTTCCAGCAACAACTGGAAGCAAAAAAAATAACTTTTTCGAATAAAATACCTATAGACATGACCATCACATCGGACAAAGAAATGCTGCAATTTGTCAACCGCAATTTATTGTCAAATGCGATCAAATTCTCTCCCGAAGGCGGCATGATAGTGGTAGCGGGAAGAATAGAAGGTGAAGAATTTATGATCAGTGTTGCAGACGATGGGCCGGGCCTGAATGCGGCCGTGCTTGGCAAATTGTTTGCCATCTCCAGCCAATCCGGTAATTCGACGCAGACGGGGGCAGGCATCGCACTCTCCATATGCCGGGATTTTATAAAAAAATTAAACGGCCGCATTTGGGCAGAAAACAAAGAACCGAACGGCGCAGTATTTTGTTATACGCTTCCTAAACAATAATAGCCGATCACCGTGCTGAACAGTAAACAGATATTCAATTCAACATGAGCTTGAGTTTTTGTGCAAATTGAAGGTTAATATTGTGAAAATTGAAATTTATTTTCGTGCAATTTGAAAGTTATTGGTAGATTTGCTAATACTTTGTATAGTTATGAGCAAATTTATTCAACGGCAATTAGCACCAATTATAAAAGCACAGCAAACAAAATTTCCTGTTTTAGCCGTTACAGGCCCGAGACAATCAGGTAAGACTACCTTGTTAAAGGAACTTTTTAGTGATTATCGCTATGTAACCCTGGAAAACCCTAATACCCGTTCATTTGCCTTAGAAGATCCTATTGCTTTTTTAAATCAATACGATCAGAAAGTCATTTTTGATGAAATACAGCGGGTTCCTGCCCTATTCTCCTATATACAGAGCCGGGTTGATGAATCAAAAATAATGGGGCAATATATTCTGTCCGGCTCACAGAATTTCCATTTAATAAACAGCATTACGCAAACCCTGGCGGGGAGAGTAGCCCTGTTTAAGTTGCTTCCTTTGGACTTTACCGAGTTAAAACATCCCGGTTTATTGGCAGGCTCTTACACCCAAGCCGGAATTAAAGGTTTTTATCCTGCAATTTTCGACAGGGATATTGATCCCATTGTTTTTTATGCGAATTACATTCAGACTTATATAGAAAAGGATGTAACGGAGTTAATGAATATCAGGGATCTTAAACTTTTTCGGACCTTTTTAGGTTTATGCGCCGGACGTGCCGGGCAATTGTTGAATTTTAGCGCTTTAGCTAATGAGTGCGACATTTCACATACTACCGCAAAAGCCTGGTTATCCATACTCGAAAGCAGTTATATTATATTCCTTTTACAGCCTTACCATCAAAATTTCAATAAGCGCCTGGTCAAAAGCCCTAAATTGTATTTTTACGATACCGGCCTGCTAAATCATTTGTTAGGAATAAGAACCGCTGAAGAATTGGAGGAGAACAGGTTGAAAGGCCACCTGTTTGAAAATATGATATTAGCTGAATACCAAAAAAAGAACCATCATTTATACCTTCATCAGGATTATTATTTTTGGCAGGATAGTCATGCACATGAGGTTGATCTTTTGATGAAAACTGGACAAGGTTTTTCCATTTTTGAGATCAAGGTAACCCAAACTATAAGTTCGGGTTTATTTAAGGAAATGGATCGCTTTGAAGAAATCGCTGCTCCAGCCGAAGTAAATAAAACGCTGATTTATGGCGGTACTGAAAATGAAAAAAGAACAAAATATAATGTGCTTAGCTGGAAAAACATTTCAGATTAAAAGTGACTTGATTAAGCTTACGATAGGAGATTCTAATGAACACTGTAGTCCCTGAAACTCCATCGGGTTCATTTTCTCAAGCTCTGTTTTAAAATCTATTACCAGTTTTTCTGGCTTCAAAAAACATAAATTCATGGGTTGTTTTACGCTATTTTTCCATGTAAATTGCATTACAAATCGTTCTGTAAAATCCGGTAAATTGAATCATCTTAAAAGGCTACCATCGAGGCTACCACTTTTTTAGGCAATTCAAAAAACCTCAAAAAACGCTAAAAACGCACATTTTGCAAAGGAAAATCAAATTTCCATAGAGCCTCCGGCGGATTGAACTTTTTTTCTTAAAGCTAATAATCAATTACTTATATTTTTTCGTTACTTCATAGTCCCTTCTCCATGGAGCTTTTGCCCCATGAACCTCCGGCCCTTAATCGATCCGGCAATAAGATGGTTTTTAATCTATATTCTTTAACGATGTATACCCAAAAAATCTTTTAAACTTATCCAACCAGTATGTTTATATTCTTTTTCAGGCACAGATGGAATAAATTTAGGACGCTGCCTGCTAGCCAGCCAATTGCTATAATTAGTCCGGCTCTTTAGTTGGACGTTTCGGACATATGTTACACCCTATTCCGTGGCAAAACTGACCACCTGTTTGCTGGCAAAGAGATGCAGCAAATGCATTGATAGCATAATCCAATATAGTGATTTTGTCTTTTTTCCTATCGGTACTCCAATTCAGAATTCCTTCTCCACTGCTTATTAGCCGACTTGCCTGGTAACTCAATAAGGTACCTCCCTGAGCTATTTAGCAAGCCACAGCGGCTCAATTACCCTTTCAGACACATCCCAAGCCAGACAGATCTTCCAGAGCCATTCAGGATGTTCTTTTTATTTCAACAGCTTTAGAAATTGTCAAAGGTGATGATAACGCGTTAACCGCAAAATTGGGGGTGGTCAGTTTGCTCCGGAATACCCTGGTCAGTTTGGAGCGGAACGGGTGGTCAATTTCAGCGGAATCTCCAGGATGATGCGGATTATTGATTTAAGAGAATATAGATAAATTGGCCTGACCAGTTTAGTAATCTAAAATCTTCGAAAGCGCCTTATTAATTTTAAAGGTCCAATATTCCCAGTATTTATGTTTATTGATTCTGGAGTTAGCACAAACTATTTTTTGGATTAAGTATTGCTATTTCCTTGCAATATTTTCACATAGCAACTTAATTTATATTATTGATTCCTGGCAAGTTGTAGAATTTATAATTAAAAAAGTATTGATATATGCTTCCAATCCATAAATCCACTGGAGTAACTCGAATAACTTGGAATCTATTTCACAGTTAAAAGGAGCCTGATCGAGATAGACGGCTGATTTATACCTTAACCTAATCGATACTCCTGTTTCCTGGTCTTTATTTGGCACAATAAGATCGCCATATTTCTCGGACGGTTGGTGCTCGGTAAAAATTATGTACTTGTAGTTTTCGAATTTATCTACTACTTGTTTGATAGATTTATTATTCAAATGCTGAAGGACTTGCCGTATTATTAACAAGTCGCCACCTTTTATGCGACCGACACAGGAATCCTTACACACAAATTCAATTTTCGGAGAGCCATATAATGATTTATTTCGGGCTATTAGTGGCTTAACCACGTCATATCCAACATAATTATATTCATAATTTGCGCTATCCAGTGTTTTTAAAATATTACTACTTACATTAAAGTCGCCACATCCAATATCCACAATGGTGCGAATTTGATTTGCTAATATGAAATCTGATACCACTTTCGTATAGCCAATGATCGAGGGGGTATGCGATCCCAGACCGGAATAAAACTCGCCTTTTTTTCCACCCCAGCCATTCTTATTATAAATTTTACTGAAGATGGTGGAATTATATAAATCTTTAAGTTGCGCCTTTTTTGTCTTTGTTTTCATAATATGTTATTTTTCAATAGAAGTCGACTTAACAAAACCATAGTAAAACCGTTGTAGCAGACGCGTATTGCTCGTAATTATCATTGCCTGTGCTCTTAAGCCATTCCTATAACCTAATTCTTTATTATTATTTGTTTTCAGGCCATTGGTTAGTTTTATGGTGGCTACAAAGCCAGATTCTGAGGATGAATTGGCTATATAAGTTATTTGTCCATCTAAGAAACCCCATTCTTCATAGGGATAGGCATCTAAACGTAACTGCACCGGAAGCCCCGCATGAAGTTTTCCCAAGTTATTTTGAGGTAGAACCACTTCTGCGTAATAACTGCTATTTTCAGAGGTTATATAGCCTAATGAAGTTCCTGAACGTAAGGAAACGTTTTCTTGCATAATACTATTTAAAGATATCTTTCCCGCAATAGGGGCTATGACAACGTTATTTTCAACCCAAGCGATTGTATCATTACGTTTTACAAACTGATTGTTTTTAACAATAAGTTTTAACAAACGTCCCTCTTGTTTTATAAACAGTTCTCTCGGACCATTTTGCGCTATAATGATCGCCCGTGCGATAATTACGTCCGGGTAATGAACAAACCAAGTTCCGCCAAATAATAATAACAAAAGCCCCAAAAAGACTAACAGTGACCATTTTTCCAAAAAGCCAGGCTGCCGGGAAATTATTTCCTGTGCCATCTCTGAGCGCAGTGTGGCTTTTCCGGATAAAGAGGTATCAGCTAAAAACTCTTTCCCCTCAATTTTATCAAATATTTCTTCTTGCATTAGCTAACTATTAACTGCCTAATTCTAATTGATTTTTTACAAGCTCATAATACCGGCCTTTAAAATTTGTTAATTCCTGGTGGGTTCCCTCTTCCGCTATCTTCCCCTGGTGCAGTACAACAATTTTATCGGCACCCTTGACGGTGCTTAACCTATGTGCAACAACCACGACCGTCCTGCCTTTAAAAAATTCGTTCAGGTGCTCTACAATGTCTTTTTCGTTATTCGCATCCAGTGCATTAGTTGCCTCGTCAAAAAACAGATATTCCGGTTCCTTATAAACCGCTCGTGCGATAAGAAGCCGTTGTTTTTGGCCCTGGCTTACGCCGACCCCGCCGCCGCCCAGTAGTGTATTAAAACCATTTGGCAACCCTTCTATGAAGGACAGGATATTGGCTATACGGCAGCTTTGCGCTAAGCGTTCAGGATCTATGTTCTCGTAACCGACCGTTATGTTTTTGGCTATAGTATCACTGAAAATAAAGCCATCCTGCAGTACGGACCCACACTGCCTACGCCAAAAGGAAGCGCTCAAATTATTAAAATTGCTTTCACCAACTTTAATTTCGCCATCAAATTGGCTGTAAATTTTTAAAAGCAATTTTAGAAGAGTGGTTTTTCCGCTGCCACTAACCCCAACGATAGCTGTTACTTTTCCTTCCGGAATAGTTAACGAAATGTCTTCTAACACAGAATCGTTGCCTGCCCCCGGATAGGTAAATGATACTTTGTCAAAATAAATATCTTTGTTTGCAGGCAATTGTGAAATTAGGTCTTTGTCCGCGGGTTCCTCATCATCCAGCCCATGTACTTCATTTAATCGCTCCATACTAATACGAGCATCTTGTATGGTTTGCGACAAACCCATAAACTGGCTTACGGGGCCGCTTAACGAACCGATGATGTATTGTACGGCGAGCATGGAACCAAATGTTAGTTGGCCGCTTACCACCATTTGTGCAACCATAAAACTAATAAAGATATCCTTGGCTTGGTTAATAAATAGTCCGCCTACGCTTTGGACCTGTGCATAGTTCATGCTTTTGTAACTAAGCTTAAATACATTTACCTGGATATTTTCCCATTCCCACCGTTTAAGCTGGTCGGCATTATTTAACCTGATCTCTTGCATACCTTGTACCAACTGAATAGTAGCACTATTTGCTTTAGAAGAAATTTCAAAACTTTGGTAATTCAGCTTGCGTCTTACGCCCATGAAGAGTTGTATCCAGCCGAAATAAACCAGGTTACCTATTGCAAATACCAGGAATAATTGAATGTTAAAAAAAATTAGTATGGTCGCGTAAACAATAAAGTTAAAAAAGGAAAACAGGGTGGCCATGGTTTGTCCAGTTAGAAAAGCCTGGATTTGCCGGTTATCACCAATTCGCTGCATCGTATCGCCCGGCTGATGTGTTTCGAAATAGGATACCGGTAGGCGGGTAAGCTTGATCAGGAAATCTGAGAGGATAGAAATATTGGTAATATTTGAGATTTTCAGTTGCAAACGACTCCGGATAAAACTGATGACTGTATTACTGAGCGTCAGCATCAACTGCGCAATCAATACCATAGTTATAAATTGCAGGTTATGAGTATTTATCCCAATATCTACCATGCTTTTGGTTAGGAATGGTAAAAGCAATTGTAGTAAGGAGGTGACTACTAATGAAACAAATACTAAGGTCAGCTGCCGTTTGCTCAGGGTAAGATATTGAGCAATTATACTCCATCTTAACTTGTGTTCCTTTTCCCCTTCAATTTCATAAAATGACGGTGTGGGTTCCAGCAATAACACCGTACCTACTTCACCAATCTTTTCTTTTTTGTTAGATATCCAGTAGTTTAGAAATTCTCCTTTCTTATAAGTAATCATCCCCCTGGCCGGATCTGCAACCTCGGCTTTTCGTTTAGATAACGATACCAATACAACAAAATGATTACTGTTCCAATGAAGTATAGCAGGCAAAGGGGCCACCAGTAGCTTATTAAAGTTGATTTGCGCGCTCCTAGTCCTAAATCCTATTTGTTCTGCTGTCTCGCTGATCCCCAGCATAGATACACCAGCTCTGTTAAAGCCTGCTTTAGCACGTAAAGTATTAGCATTATAGTGCTTCCCATAATGTTTAGCTATCATGCGTAAACAGGTAGGGCCACAATCCATAGCATTTAACTGCTTGTAAAATGAGAAGCGCATAATAAGGTTATCAGTCGTTTGGTTTACGTAAAGTAAGCGAAAAAATATTTCAATTATCCAATAATTTATTTTAAAAAAACTTGCTTTTTAAAAAAATGGTTTTACATTTACATAACAACTAATTAAACCTTACACAATTCCTAAAGTATCAAGCACTTAGGGCTGTGTTTTTATATATCTATATATGAAACAACTCCCGGGCGAAATACTTGCACCGATTGATAATGCGCCGTTTTCCATACCTACCTACATTATTAATTTAAAAAAGAGGATTGACCGGAAAGCGCATGTAATAGAACAATTCAGTGGCCGCAAAGAATTTGCATTAACCATTATTGAAGCCTTTGAACACTCGTTAGGTGCTTTAGGCTTATGGATGACTATCCGTCATATTTTACAAGACCGGGTTGCGGATAACATCGAATATATCATCATTGGTGAAGACGATATTGAGTTTACCGAGCATTATTCAAAAGGCTATCTGTTTAAAGCCATTGAGCAGGCAATGAAAAAAGATGCTGATGTATTGCTTGGCGGCGTAAGTTGGTTTAACGATGCCTTACATGTCTCTGATGGTTTGTTTTGGACAGACAGTTTTAGCGGTTTGCAATTCACTATAATATTTAAAAAATTCTTTCAATCACTGGTTGAAACAAAGCTCAGAAACTATTCGGCTGCTGATTATGAAATTGCCGCACTTACCAGGAATACATTGTTTATGTACCCGCCTGTAGCCATTCAAAAAGATTTTGGATATTCTGACGCCACGGTTAAAAATAATGTGCAGGGACAATTGCCGAAATATTTTGAATCGGTAGCCAGGCGACTTAATCTTATAAATACTATAAAATCCAACATCGATGCTCTGATTGAAAATATTGACGCGGAATCGGAGCCGGGGGCACTGGCATTTGACACGGTTATTATTCCTACTTATATTATTAATCTGCCTGAACGTACGGAAAGGTTAGCTCATATTAATCAAGAATTTGTCGACAAACCCGAGTTTGATGTCCAGATCATTGAAGCCTGTAAACATGAGGTTGGGGCACTTGGATTATGGTTAAGTATCCGTAAGGTAATAGAACTGGCTATTGCAAATGATGATGATGTGATAGTGATCTGCGAAGATGATCATCAATTTACCTCTCATTATTCAAAAGAGTACCTTATCAAAAACATAATTGAAGCGCACGAAGAAGGAGTTCGTTACTTATCTGGCGGTACGGGGAAGTTTGAAAATGCTATACCTATAACCGCAAATCGATATTGGATTCGCCACTGCCTCTCTACACAATTTGTAGTGGTCTATAAAATATTCTTTCAGCAAATACTAGATGAGCCTTATGATGAAAAAATAGTTGCCGATCTGGCCTATTCACGTATGACATCTAACAAAATGGTGTTATACCCATTTATTTCAACTCAAAAAGATTTTGGCTATTCTGATATTACTGCTTTGCACCAGGAAAACAAGAACTTGGTAACCAATATGTTTATACAAAGCGATCTGAAATTTAAACGTATCCAGGAAGCTTATATGAAATATCATCCAAAAGAGAACGTTCTGCAATCAACCGAAAAATACGCTTAACCTATACAAAATGAGACAGCTTATCACCAAACTATTAGAACCAAAGGACAATGCGCCCGAGGCGGCATTTTTGTTAGCTCAGCTTTTAGGTGCCCAAATTTCAAGATCCACTTTTGAAAAAGAGATTAAGAATCACCCTAATTATCCAACTTTTTTAAGCATAAGCGATGTGCTTAACAACCACAAAGTTGAAAACCTTACTGCAAAATTTGATCGTGAGCAAATTGTCGAACTGCCCACACCGTTTATAACCCAGGTGAACGGCAAAAAAGGTATTACACAATTTACCGTTGTTAAAGAAATTACTGATAACAACGTTGTTTTTTATGACCCGGAGGCACAAACCTGGAGTGAAATATCCATTGATGCTTTTTCTGAAAGAAGCACCACACTTGTTTTATTGGCCGAGATAGAAGAACCTGTAAAGGAAAAAGACTATGAAAAGAAAATAGCCGAAGAAAAACGAATCAGAGTCTCGCAGAATTTGATGGCAGCCTGTATCCCGTTTTTTATTTTAATAGCATCATTACTGGCATTTCAGCAGGCTGGTACCGGTGCACTATTACCTGTACTATACAGCATTTTAACACTTGCAGGCACTTTAGTAACCGTGCTACTGCTTTGGTACGAGGTTGATCAAACCAATACCGCATTGCAGAATATTTGTACGGGCGGCACAAAAGTAAACTGCAGCGCCATCCTTCAATCAAAAGATGCCAAAGTATTTGGCATAAGCTGGAGCACCATAGGCTTTGTGTACTTTGCAGGTAGCCTAACCATTCTGTTGGTATCGGGCATTGCAAATTCAAACTCGTTAATTTTGTTAAGCTGGTTAACACTTACTGCCACCCCGTATGTATTTTATTCGGTTTATTACCAGTGGCGCATGGCCAAGCAATGGTGCGTATTGTGCTTGTCTGTACAGGCAGTTTTGGCAGTACAAAGTGTAGTAGTACTTATAGCCGGGTGGTACAGCCCATCATTAATACAGGCCAGTAACATTATAGATACGTTGCTCCATACCGTGCCTGCATTTGCCTTACCTTTTATAATAGTTAGCCTTTTAATACCTGCCTTACGCAAAGCCAAAGAAAGCGGCGCTTTAACCATGGAGTTGCAGCGGTTAAAGCACAGCCCCGAAATATTTACCGCTGTACTTGAGAAACAGAAAGCAGTAACCTTTAATCCACAGGGATTGGGCATTAGCATTGGTAACCCTAACGGATCTGTTAAAATAATAAAAGTATGTAACCCTTATTGCGGTCCATGTGCCGGGGCGCATACACCAATTGAAGCGTTACTGCATAATAACCCCGATCTGCAAGTACAAATTATTTTCAATGCGCCTAATGATGAAAGGGACATGAAATTTAACCCGGTTAATCATTTGCTCGCCATTGATCAAAAGTACAATGCCCAATTAACTGAGCAAGCTTTAGACGATTGGTACCTGGCCGAAAAGAAAGACTATGAAGCCTTTGCTAAAAAATATCCAATGAATGGAGAACTGAAAAAACAAGGCGAAAAAATTGAAGCTATGCGCGATTGGTGCACTAAAACCGAGATCCAATTTACGCCTACTTTTTTTATTAACGGTTACCAATTACCACGAAACTATAGTGTGAATGATCTTAAATATTTTCTTTCAGTTTAAACAGTGAAATATATCTAAACCATATATAAAGCCATAATCCGGTTGTGCTAGCCTACTCAGGGTTATATAATTAACTAAATTTAAAACCTTTAATCATTAAAAAATGAAAAAATTAAGATTGAAAGCGCTTAGCTTAGGTGCAAGAGAAATTCTTAGCAGAGAGCAGTTAAGAGCCATTACCGGTGGTGACTGTAACGACAATGGCGACTGTGGTGGCTACGCGTGTATCGACGGACATTGTGCACCTGGCAATGGTTCAAATGAGTGTCCCGATGGCCAACTGCCTTGCTTTAGTGGACCTGTGTATTGTGGCTGTAGGGCGGGTAATTGTCCTGGTCCAGGTGGTAGCGGAGCCTGCTAAGGTAGTTAGAAAAAGGCTTTTGCCTATTTACTTATTACCCCCCTGTCTGTTAAAGATAGGGGGTAATATTACCTCCTTTTTTGGCTTCGATTTAATCGACATTATATTTAAATACCGATCTCCCTATTGATCCATCGGCATTAATAGCTTCAACAATGATTTTGTAAATTCCTGGCCTATCTGCATTGAAGAAGTTGAAAGATGTTTTACCATTTCCACCTGTTTTCAAATAGGGGTTCCGGTAAATGGTGCTACGCAGGTCTGGTAATTGGGAAACACTTTCCGCTTTATCATAACGCGGCGAATAAAACTCACGAACTCTATTAAAGCCTTTTGAATTGATGTTGACAAGACCCGGAGTGTAAAATTTGTGAAGCATGCCACGTTTAAGTTTTGATAATTATAGCAGCGCCGCCAACAGCATTTATTATTGCCTGATTATTTGTTGCTACCTCAACGCTTAATAACATGAAGGACTTTAATATCTCCCAGGCCGACAAGATCATGCTTAGGAAAAGAGCGATAATCGCATGTGTGAACGATGAGCTCAAAAACATTTGCAAACTACAGCATACCAGGCACCGCTCTGTTGGCAACTTCCTGATGAACACTATGGGCGCACTTTGCGCTTATCATTTCTTCCCTAAAAAGCCTCCCTAATATCGTTTTTGAAACTAATAACAATCAATTACTTTAGCCGCTTAAACCGAACTCACGTTATTATAAGCTTTCATTGCGGGTTAATTCTAATGTAATTTATTTTTGATTTAAAATATTTAATACTATTTCAACACATTCTTGTATTGGTATATGGGATGTATCCAAATATAATGAGGCTGATGTTGATGGTTCAAACACCGAGTCTACACCTGTAAAGTTTTTTAAATGTCCTTCTTTAATTTTTTTGTAAAAACCCTTTGGATCACGCTTCATGCAAACTTCAAGAGGAGTAGTTAAATAAATTTCAAAAAATCTGTCCTCACCAATTATAGTTTTTGCCATTTTTCTAATTTCATCGGTAGGTGAAATAAAAGCATTTATTGTACTAATGCCAAAATCTAAAAACAAATTATTCACTTCAGCTACACGTCTTATATTTTCAAAACGATCCTCTATAGAAAAATTCAGGTTCTTGTTTAACCCTTTTCTTATTTCGTCCCCGTCAAGAATTTTAATTAAATGCCCGGTTTCTTCCAACTTGTTTTTAACTGCTTCTGCCAGAGTTGATTTTCCTGAACCAGAGAGGCCGGTAAACCATAAGGTTTTTGATTGTGCCATTTTTAAAGGTTTAGATTAGGAACATCCAATTAAATTTACCTTTTCAAATATTACTGATAAGGCAGTATGACTAGATAATACTAAGCTAATTACTCTGATCTATATTTCCTAAGCTTTTTAACAAACTATTAATTAACGCTTTGTAATTATGATAATTTTATATATTTGAGTAAACCTAAGAGCCTAAATATACCTAGCCTATGATAAGCCCACTTACTTATTATCGTAAAATTAAAGATGAACAACATGTTTTTATATACTGCGTAGCCGGCAGATCGTCGTCCACTGCATTTCAACGGATCATTAACTCTAGTAATACCGTATGGATATGGGGAGAGCCACACGGCATGATAGATGATGCAATAGCCTTAATCAATCACATGAAAACATATCGTGATAATAATTTAGTAAAACAGTCATTAACTCAAATGTATGATAGTTATACCAACAACAAGCATTTGAGCTTTTATCCGAACGCTATAGGAAATCTAGATAGTACAATAGATGTTCTGAATAGTTCTCTCAGCAATATGCTTAAACCTTGGTCAACCCAACTTAAACGCTTTGGGTTTAAAGATATTGAAATAAAAAACATTCAAACTTTAGCCTATTTAAAGGAGATCTTTCCGCAAAGCTTTATCGTGTTTTGTTTCAGAGACCCGCTTAAACAATGGCTCTCTGTACATGAGTTACAAGAGTGGTGGACTTATAGTAATGAACTATTCTTGTTTTTGGATGAATATTACAGAATATCAACTATTTATCTTGAATTTGCTTCAAATAACAGCATACCAGCATTTATTGAAAATAATGATCTTAGAGATCATGATAAAATTGAAAAAATTATGGAGTATTTAAATATTCCTAAAATTGACTCTGAATTGATAAATGTTACGGTGAATAGTGCTAAAGGCGCTATATTATCAGATGCGGACGAAGAGACTATTTTAAATTCAAATGCGTATAAAAATTATTTAAAAATGAAAAACATATCAGAATCCTTTTATAAAGTATGATAATATATTGGCCATCTATTGTTTAACTAATAATTGAATGTGTGATACCTTTTTGATATATTTTATTAAATTTATTTGCCCAAAAACCTTATAACAACATTATGGCTCATTCAAAAAAACTCGCTATAATTATAGCGAGGCACAAACAAACAGATTTATTAATATTAACCTATTGTTTGTATGCTGCAAATTAACGCCTCCATTGCTAAGCATCATGCAAAAATATGGTGTGCATATCAAACCAAGCATTTGCGTCATTATAATGCCGAATGCTTTTTAACAGAATTAAATTCAGAGCTGGAACCAATCTCCGACCAACGACTAATCGCTGAAAATAATAATACTGCATTTGAGGGTGTAAAGCTATTTTCCTTTGGCGGTAAACTATTAGCGTTCTATAATTACTTGCCTTTTCAAGAAAATATTGGCTGGACTATAAAATATGGTGTGGGATATGGCGAGGTTGATACCCAAACTGGCACTATAAAAAATCAAATTTCATTACGAAGTCTTTCAAAAAGATTTGATGAGAAAAACTGGTCGCCTTATATTTTTAATGACGAGCTTTTCATGGTAACAGACTTTGATCCCTTTTTAAGGGTAATTAAAATTGGGGAAATTGGCGAAAAGCCTCGCTTAGAAGAAGTATTTGTGTCATTCGAAAAAACTAAAGGCTGGCAGTTTGGCGAGTTAAGGGGCGGCACACCTCTCATTAGCCAACCCAACACCGGCGATGACTGGTTATATGGATTTGTTCATTCTTTCCGTCCTGGTGAAAATGGATTTAAAAGATATTATTACTGTACGATAGTGCGGTACAACCATTCGGACAAGCGTTTTGAATATCATCCTTCACCGTTACCCTATATTGATGAAAAACCTGATGAAGAGTATGAAATGCTTTGGAAACGAAGTAATGGCAGGCATCGCAAAGTGATTTTCCCTATTGGAATTATGCACCATGATGATGGTGTAATGGTTTCTTTTGGCAAAGATGACGTAACGAGCTATACTGAATACTTTTCCTGGGAACGCATTAAAAGCCTATTTTAGCTAAAAACCTAAATACTGTTCTGTTATGGTACCTAAAATTATCCATCGTATTGTTGGGCGAAAGCCATCGCCTTTGGTTACGCATTGCATTACTTCATGGGAAATTGTAAAAGAACCCGGATTTGAAATACGAATTTGGAATGATGCCCTATTGGAAGAGTTTATTGCTAAAGAATATGCATTCATTTTATCGGCGTTTACAAACTCCCGAAATTATGGTGAAGCGTCGGACATCGCACGCTATTTACTTGTGTATCATTTTGGCGGGTATTACTTTGACTGGGACATTGAATTATTAAGTCTAAATAAATTTTTAGACTTATCGATTAAGAATCCAACTGGGTTTTTAATTCAGGATCCAGCAAATCAAACATTGTCGCCTGCTGCATTTTCAGCAATGCCAGGCGAGCAATACCTGTTTAACCTACTCGATAATATTTGCTATATCCATGCAAACGGCTTTAGGGATTCTTTGAATACAATAAATTATACGGGACCATACCGTATGCGTGAAGTGTATTATTTCACAAAAAAAGCAAGCCAACAAACCCTCATCAAACCAAAAGATATTTTTCTATACGATTATTGGGAGATACGTGATCAGCCATTTCGCGACGAAGAAATAGCCATGATTCATTATTGGGAACATGGTTGGATGAAGGCACCGTCGCTTTTACAAGCTACCTTATGAAACTCTTAATTTCTGCAATTACACTATTTTTTTTTGCACACTCACAACATTTGCGCAAAAAAAGAGATTATTTAAATTAATCATCTTCTTTTATGATTGCAAAGATCGGAGAAGCGTATTCAATCCGACAAGCTTTATCCCCGGGATAAAGCATCGAATTTATATTTACATATAAGCGCGACTTCCGAGTCTTCCAACGTGTCAATATTGTAAACTAAAGGCTGACTGGTTTGCAAACTTTCTCTATTCAAAATATCGATTAAAGTAATTGCAATGTTTATATATGGTTCGAATTCTCCTCACTGTTATTTTCTACGGAGCTTCTTTGAATTACTTCGTTACCACAAGACTTAGCGATATACGTACTATATATTTCATAAATTTAGTCTTTCAAAAAACTCTAATATCGGTGTAAGGTGTTCAATTGCGATCCCTCCGGCTGAGTTGAATAAAATATACAAATAGTTAACAATCAAATAATTACGTTATAGATTAGGTTGTAGTCCTTTTCTATAGTCCTTTTGGTCTATGAACCCCGTGGAATTATTTTTATGATTAAAAGGTACACAGTCATCATCTGGATTAATCAAAGGCATTTTATTATCCTTTAAATCTCTGCTGAACTTTTTCCGTTACCCCCCCCTGTTTTGGGAGTACCTTTAAATGCTAATTCTTGTAGCTTTTGTATGTCTCGTCTGATGTTACCTTAATTAACATTTAGCTCTTTTGCTATCCTATTAGACCAGAGACCAGGATTATTCATAATAATTCTTATTATGTTGGCTAAACGTTCTTTAACGTAGGCACCGTAGTCGAAATACAGCTAAAAATAAATGCTCTCATAATATTTTATTCTTTGTTTTTTCTGGGCGCTCGAATAATAATTTCAGGTAACAGAGGTATAAATGTATCCGATGTATAACGTGTATATTTCCCGTTAGACGGTGTATAAATATTATATTTTATCTCATGAGTTGGAAATTTCTTGTCTAACCATTTCGAAACCGCTATGTCACCCCCTCTGCTGCCTTTTTCACCTTGAGGCAATCTTCCTGATGGATATTCTATTCCGCCAGGATAACTGTGATCGCTTTCAATTAGAATTTTTGATTGAAGATTTAACGCTTTGTCCAGCATTATTTCAGTTCCACCATACTCAGCAGTTTCAGTATGGCTAGTGATTACAAAATTATTTCCATCTGAAAACTTATTAATACCCCATTCAACGTTACTATTATTAGCTGCAAATTCAAAAAAATTTGTTGCTTGTTCGCCTTGGGCTTGATAATAGGTCAAATTTACTTTTCCATCTGTTTTTGTATCTATTACCCCGCCCCCTTTGTTTTCTAAAACTCCTTTATCCAAAGTTATAGACTTACCTTTATCTATATTCCCGTTTGAATCACTTGCATACAATTTATCCGTTTTGTCAGTGGTTCTTTTTACTATTTCAATATTGCCATTTTTAAATAATTGAAAATCATCTAATGGCCCCATTCCATTGGGATCAATAAATCTTATAGGATTATTTAAACCATAATTATAACATGAAACATTTTGAAATTCTTCCGATAACGGATCAACAGTCGTCCATCTACCAATCACCGGATCATAAAACCTCGCACCATAATCATACTGCCCTAACTCGCTTTGCAGTTCTTTCTTATTGTAAAGATAATTATTTGTTCCCGCAGTTGTAGCATGTGTCATGCCGAAAGGATAATAATCATTAGCCTGTATCAGCGCCGCCTGCGAGGTAGCAGTGTTTTTGTTAAAGGTTGCCCGCGTGTTTCCTAAATGATCTGCAAGGTCATAATAATAACTATAGGTTCCATCTGTCCGCTTGTAAGCCCTGCCTTCTTCGGTTTGAATAAAATCTATTGCATTAGCACCGCCAGCAGAATTATCATATTGTATGCCGTCTATATAATCGGTAACATTTGTGCCGCTTATTTTTCGCAGTTTCCGCCCGATTGCATCATAAACATAAGTGATATTAATGCTGCCCGTCTTAATTACTGTTGAAGGTAGGTTAAGCGGGTTATAAGTAAGACTGGTTCCATTACGTCCATCTGTTTTCATGTTACCGTTAGGGTCATAAAAATAGCTGTCCGTTGTAAGCACTGAAACAGATTGGGAACAATTTAGCTGAAAGCAAAATATATTTTAGGACAAGACAGGGGGGTAGACACTCGTAAATAGCGACGCTTAACCATATGGCTGAGCGTTGTAAGCTGAAAGCTTATTTAATTTTAGGACGAAGTACAAACTTCGACCAGTAAGGTGAAAGAAGATAAAGAGCATATCAAATACACTCTTGATGGCTTAATCTAACAAGCTAAAACAAGAATGATTTATAAGAAATAGAAAAGCCCAACCATGTTGTGCAACACGCACCGATGGCTGGGCTTGTAAGCCAAAAGCTTAGCACATTTTGGGAGGAAGTTGCAAACCATTACTGTCCGGTAAAAAATATAAATGAGATTTAAAAGGCGATATCAATGGGCAATCAATGTTTTGAGGTGATTATGTTGATAGCAGGCCCTATGTGACAAAAAGTTGTT
>Ga0105239_10001073_pt1 | contig 38014 bp, 41 predicted proteins | sample KBSC44metaG_FD_92761 | JGI IMG/M metagenome (GOLD analysis project Ga0105239, IMG submission 92761) | Corn rhizosphere microbial communities from Kellogg Biological Station, Michigan, USA - KBS C4-4 metaG | ecosystem: Host-associated > Plants > Roots > Rhizosphere > Soil | place: Michigan, USA... | reverse complement strand
CGGGCCTGCCGCCCATACAACCAGGCACAAGCAAAAAAGGGCCGCCGTCACCGGCAGCCTCATGAAGAGGTTTCGAATCATTCTGTGGATGGACTCCTTATCTGTGATTAGGCCGACCTGGGCCACATAACCCTCTGCACGAGATTGGGTCGTCTGGACCCGTTCGGGGTCGAATGGTCGGAAAAGAATCTGGGGAGCGCGACTTGGCGGTAATGTAGATGTTGCCTATGGTGCTCGATAACGTGGTCAAGCTAATTAATCACGCGCCAGCTCTGGGGGAGTATCTCCGCCGGCCGGAAGCCGAACCATTGGCGCGGCGGTGGCTCGAAACGCTGGAGGCGGTCACCGAACGACTGCAGGAGCCCGGGCGCTTCTACCATGGTGTCGATCACATCGTTTGGATGCTCGACAAGCTCGACGAGTGGGGCGACGCGACCGGACTTACCTCGGCCCAACGGGTTGAGCTTGAGCTCGCCATCATCTACCATGACGCTATCTACGTGCCGGGAAGCGCGACCAACGAGACCGACAGCGCGGAACTGGCGCGAAGCGATCTCACCCCGCTTGGCTTCGACCCAACGGGGATCGCGACTATCGTCCGCACAATCGAGGCCACCACCACCCACGAGTGCGATCCCAACGATACACTCTCTAACTGGATCATTGACCTCGACCTCGCGGCCATCGCGGACGACGAAGCCTACCGAGTGAACGGGCTCCTCATACGGGAGGAGTTCGGCTACGTCTCCGACGAAGATTTTCGCCACGGCCGCATGAAGTTCCTTAGCAACTACCTCGCGCACGAGCACCTATTCAAAACCCACCTCGGGCAAACGCTCGAAGCCGCCGCGCGCAAGAATATGTCTACCGAGCTGAATAAGCTCTCCGAAAGCTAACTAGTCGACCGACCGGAAGATCCGGTCCAACAGCGAGGAACGAGGCTGATACAACGGATGCACCGCGACAGAGTTATTTCGGCGCACCATATTGCCTTCCCTGGTTTCGTCGTACGTCGCATCGACGAATCCACCGCGGCAGATGATTCTCCAGTGCAATCGCTGCACGGGATTTCCGTGCTCTACCCGTGAGGTTCGCTCCGCTGGACCCCACTTGGCAAGCAATTCCACTGCATCGGGTGACTGTGCCGCCCTCAAGACCTCGTCTGCGTAGGGAATGCGTCGAGAATTTCGCACAAGCACGATCGCCACAAGTAGCAAGGCGACAACTCCAGCCACCGCCAAACCGATTTCGATCCGCCGAATCCGTCGGGACATGCCCAAATCTACCCATACACTATTAACGTATTCGCCGCCAAACTCCCCAATCCCGTCGCCTTAATCGTCGTCACCGGGACTAAGAATTGGTAGATGCCGTTGTAGAGCGTGTACGGAGCCACCGTCGCACTGCCGTCGGAATGGATTACCTGGAAACTAACGCTTGTGCCGGCGGCCAAATTCAGATGCATCGCCCGAACCGGGAAGCCGGGCGTCCAATCCGTACCCGTCGACAAACTAGACGGCTGCACCGCGATGCGAGACAGCAACGGCCAAGTCGACAAATTCCCACCCGATACCGACGCCCCCGGAATCCCCGCGGAGTTACCCCCGCCAGGCCCACTCGACACGGTGATCGTCGGCGCCCCGGAGAACCCGGCCGAAGGAACCACTACCATCAAGGCGCCCGCACCGTTGACCGTAACATCCCATGTCCCCGTCGCTCCAGAAACAACCCCCAAATAGTCCCCCGTCCCCCGATTCTTCACGATCGAGGAAGGCAAAACCGTCACAAAACCCGCCGTGGTGGTCCAGATCGAGATGCCGCCAGAAGCCGCCCAAGTTCCCGTGACCGTGATGCTGACCGCATTCGCCCCATACGACAGGGGAACGGACACAAAGGATCCCGAGGTCGGATTGACAACCGTCCCCGCCGAATTCCCAACCAAGATCGGCACGGTAACCCCTTGCTGACCCTGCCAAACCGAGCCCCAAGCAGAGGTAAGAAAGAAAACAAAAGCCAAAAGCAGAAAGTTTTTCATAGGATAGATTCTCAGGAAACTCTAGCTAAACGTGAGTCCGTCCGAAGACAAAGCGAACGTGTCCGACCCGCCCGTCGAGTAGTAAATGCCGATGCGCCAAGACCCACTGGAGTCATAGCTCTCGCGAACCGCGATCGGGGCGTTATCCACGCCGGTCAGGTTCGTAATCGTCGATGCCTCAACGACGTTAAGCTGCGGATCCAAAAGCGTGCGATAAATGTCGTACGGACCGGACCCGACGACTTGGTAGAACCACCGAAGCCCGTTACGTCCCTCGTCGTAGTCGCCTAACACTCCCGCCCCCAGGCTGGTCGTATCGAGCCATGTCGCCCCCTGGTCGTAAGTCCGCGCCCAATAGCAGTTCGTTCCGTCTCCATAAAACACCCCGATCGCGCCGCCCGGTCCGAAATCTTCGAACCGCGGCCGGGCCCAAGTGGCCGCAACGCCGGAATCGATGTCCACCCACGAGCGAGGCATTCCGTTCCCCGCGATTCCGATCCAAAAATCACCCATCCCCGATTCGCCTGACGTGCGGGTATGGATGCCCGAATACGACACGTCGTAGCCTCGCGGACCAAGCACCGGCCTTGGCGCCCGAAACGAGCTTCGGGTCCGAAGCCGGTTCTGCCAAATCGAGTGAGCGCTAGGAGTCGTCGTCGCGTAACGCTTCGTGGTCGTATCGACGTTGCCCGCCCCATAAGGCAATCCGGTGAGATAGTTTCCAAGCGCCCCGGAATTGGCCGTGCCCACGATGGCGCCCGAGCTCGTGACGTACGCCTTAACCAGCCCTCCAGAAACAGGAAGGCCATTCAGATCAAAGTCCAGCCCCCAGGCTTGGCCGCGAATGTACTTGCTGACTTGCAGCGGGATAGTGGCCCCGTACGCTCCTGTCTCCGTCCACACTTGCCCGGCTCCGGGATAGGCGATGACCTCGTCCCAGAGGTCTTGCGCCAGCACCGTCTTCGTGGCCGAGATATCTACGTCGAGCCAGTCCGTCCAACCCGAGCGTCCCCAATCGTAGGTCGAGCCCGAGCCCGCGATCCTCAATCCCTCCAGTCCCGACGCGTGGTAGGTATCCGAAGAATCGGCCAACTGCGTCACCGTCATCCCTTTGGGATACCGAAGCATTCCGCACATCTCGGCGATCGTAAACGGCCGATAATAATCGGTTCCGCTCGTCGGAACGACATGCGCAAGTCCCGGCCAATCCGAGACCCGGAAGTCCGTCTCCAAAAGTGCAAACGGCTGGACGTATGTCGTATCCGAGCGGTCGGTCCACCCGGTTTGGAAGGATAGAAACGGCTCCAGGAAAGTCACCGCCCGCTGCCCACCCGAAGGCGCCAAGACGAGCGACACGTCCGCAAGCGTAAGCGTTTCCCCGTCCGGGATCCCGGAGATGGTCAACGAGTCGCAAAAGTCCACCCCCCAACCAAGCTTGTATTGAACCGTCGGATCCTTCGCATCCGGAAAACCTCCCGGCGTGACGATGGGAAATCGGGACTGCTTGGACTCTGCTGTCTCGGTTTCCGAAGTCGCACAGCAAAGGTCGACCCGGTGCGCCGCGCTCGATGTCCCGACCGCCAGGTCCCAAGTTTGTCCCGCGATCCCGACCGTAAGCGTCGTCGCCGCCGTGCAAGACCCCGTGATCTGCAAATACCGCCAGGCCTCCCAAACTCTTAGCGTCGGGTCCACCGCATAGCTCACCGACCCCGTGCCTCCAGAAGCCGAAGCCACGACCCCGGTCATATCGAGGCTAGTATTCGCTCCCCCTACCCACCCCGTTGGAGACGAGCAGTCGTTGATTTCCAGAGAAGATGCATGCGACAGCGAAAGCGCCGGCCAGGAAAAGCCTCGGAACTGCAACCTCCAATCCCGCGAGTCCTCTCCCGAAAACCCCGCGGGGTCAATCCATGATCGCATGGGGCACCATTCCACTGCCGAGGGGATCGTATGGTCGACGTTGTTGGGAGAGGCGGTGCCGCCTTGACGCCTCTGAGCGACCGTGGCGGACGCATTCGGAGCCGCGGTTAGAGCGGTAGTAGTAGGCACCGGTACGCCGCCCACCAATGTACTCTTGTTCTGCCAATCGACCGTCAAGCTGCCCGGGTAAGGATTCGTGAAGGATCGCAGGCGGACGTTGTAGCTGTAGTTCAGGTCTGGTGTTCTTGACCAGTTGATCCCGGACGAACACTGCGCCGAGCCCTTCACCCCGGAAACCGCGACGGTAGACGAAGTCACCGTTACTCCGCCCACCGTCGAGACATAGCCGTCGCCGTTGTCCGGATCATGGGCCGTCCAAGTGTCGGCGCCGGAGAGCAAAACGCCGCCAAGCGTTACTCCGACGAAGATTGAGTTCGTGACCTGGCCAAGCCCGTGGCCGTCGGCGACCGTCTCCGTCCCGACAGACGTTTCAACCAGGTAATCGAGGTTGGTCAGGCCGAGTGAACTGGCTAGCGCCGTATTGGTCGCGCTCACGCCGTTGACCGAGATCGAGACCACCAAATTGGTCCCCGCTACAGGTAACTCGTAGAACTGCACTCCGTACGCAGTCAAGCCATCGTCCGCTGCCCCGCCTCCGAACTTAGGGAAACCATAAGTGTCGACGGCGTCCCCGGAGAGTGTGTAGACCGAACACCACTCCTCGACCTCCATCGTCATGCTTATCGTGCCGCTTATCGGATCGACGGACGTCGTCGCGAAAGGCGCGGGGAAGCTGAAGAAGGGCGGCTGAGGCACCGAGACCCAATCGAAGTCCGCTGAATTGGTCACGACGGAACCGTTGATTGCCGCGGCAACCGAAATCGAGATGGCAACCTGTTCATCGGGGCCAACTGTCCTGAAATCCCAAAAGACGAGCATCTCGGCCAGCGCGAAGTTTGTGGCGGTCGGATCTAGAAACCACTTCACGAAGCATTGGGGCAGGCCCCAACTGACTTGTTGAAGGCCCCACTGGTAGGCGAGGATCGCCGACGTGCTGATCGTGCCGCTGAGCTTGAGGGTGCGGGATCTCCCCGTTTTGAATGGGTTCGACATCTACGGCCCCACCATGTTCAGAATCGGACGCTTAGCCATGATCTGGCCGTCGTCCCAAACGATTTGCTTCGAAACCGCCTTGAGCGCCCAGCTTCTCAGAATCGAATTCAGGCTCGTGCCGTGAACGCCGAGCGGTTCGACATTGGGGGTCGACTCGGCCACATACCGGCAAGGCGCCCAACGCGCCAACTCGTCACCGACTTGCTGGAATGACCCGCTAAAGGTCTTCAGCCGAACGATTACGGCAGTACCCGTTTCACCGTCCGTGCCACGGGCAAAGCCCATCGCCTTGTCGAGTTTGATAAGCGCCCCTTTCGACAGGCCGTCCAGATAATCGCACTCGAACTCGCAAATCGTCCGGGGCTGAGTCACCTTCGGCGCCAAGATGTTGAGCACCTGAGTCACGAGATCGATCGTCGTCAACGTCGGATCGATCCATGCGTATTTGCGCGCGAACCCAAGCCAATTCGCATGACGATCACTAGGACCTATCGTTGGGTTTGCCGAATCCGCGTCCAAGTAGTGGGCGACGATCGGCCTCCCCGTTCGCGGATCCTCTCCCGTTACCCAAACGTCGTTCGCCTCCGGTGCCAGGGTTTGCCACTTCAGGGATCGGTAAACGTATTTGTAAGCCTCATCGGGTTCCAAACCACCGGCCGAGACCGCGTCCGCGATCGACCGGTAAAGGGTGAGGGTCGGCACGCTAGGCATGTCGGCGGGATCAATGAGGCAAAAATTCCCATCCCCGTCTACGAAATGCGCCCAGTTCCCCGCATAGGTCTGGTGCAAGCGGTCCAGCCACTCCAAGCCCTTGTCTCCCACCTGTACGCAGACGTTGAACTCTCCGCCCGAACAGGACCCCGCATCGCCCAAGGTGAACGCCGAGGCCGAAGGGGACACATTAGCGATAAAGCCCATCGTCTGAGCCAGCGCCGTGTACGCGTCCAAGAGGCTCAGTCCGTCCAGCGGGATGGGATCCATGAAAATGTACTCCTCCGCGAGCTTGGAGTAGTCCCTGATCTGAATCTCCACGTCGACATTCAGGTCGTATCCGTCTCCGTCGAAACCGTTGGAATCGGTGACGTGCGGCGGCTCCCCAACTCCGGTGAGGATCTTGCCTCCCGAGGAGAAGATGTTGATTGGCCGGTGGCACTGCGTCTTGATCGCCGGAACCCCTGCATCCGCTAAAGCTTGCGGGCTGCTCAAGACCATCGTCGCGTGAACGCCGCTAATGGAGTCCGAAACCTCGAGATCCAAAGACCGCGTGTAGTCGATCACATCGACCTCCGACCCAACAGTGTTCGCCGGCGTAGGGCCGTACCAAACCCGCGCCCCGTAGACAAACGGCGTCTTCGCCCCCGAACCCGAGAGGCTCACCGCGATGCTAAGCGGATAAGGGACGCCATACGGGTTGTAGGTCGTATCCTCCGTGACGGAAACCGATCCTCCGCTCGTGAGCGACTGGAAGACAAGGTAATTTGGCGTCCCTGCGGGCGGCGCGCTCCGCCAAGCCGAGGTGGACCCGTACCGATAACCGGAGGACTGAAATTTAATCTGCGATATCCGGATGACGGCCTGCGGCCCTGTAAACGTCGAAAACCAGAACGGCGCCGCGTCTGTAATGGTGTTCCCCGCCGTGGAATCCGGCAGGTCGAGAAAGATGTGCGAGAATCCGCCCCCCGCGGAGGAATAGACCAAAAGCTCGCGATCCCGAAACGGGATGAGCAAGACCTTCACGAAGACCCCCGCTGGCGCCTGCGAAGCCGTCGCGGTTTGACCGGTTTGCCCGTTTTGCGGCGCGAAATACGCCTGACTGTTGCCCGCTACGGAATAGCCACTGCCCACGATGACCCCGCTTTTCCACACTTCCGACGTGCCGTCCGCGTAGAAACGAAGGGATACCCCTGCCGATCCATCCCCCGTCGCGCTCCAACCGCAGGAAAGGATCTCGTACTTGGAGTTGCTTCCGTCCGGCTGCCAATATTCCACGCACATCGGCTGGTTCATCGGCTGCGAGATATTCGTCTGCCCGCCCGCCCCGGAAGTGTTCTGGAGCTTGTAGTAGTACACCGGAGCCGCGTCATACACGTACGAGCTCCAGTTCGACGAGTCGTCGAAGGTGATATCGCTCATCCCGAGCTTCGCGAAAATCCCCGTGTTCGAAGTCGCCCAGGCCGCAAGTAAGGGCGCCGGCATCAGCATGCACGTGTTCGTGATGGGATCCACCCACGTATTTGAGAAGTACGTAGGGGACCAATCCAGACCCGTCACGAGAGACGACAACGTGTCCGCCTTGATCCGCTGCTGGATCGCGTCGACGATGATAGAGAGTGAAGGCATTAGTTTCGAATCACCCCGCGCCGCATGAGGTCCGCCATGGCCCGGTTAATCTCGTCTTGAATGAGGCCCGTGATCGCGGCCGAGACGTTCCGTTGGATGTGCCCACCTACCGCGTTAAGGTGCGACTGCGCCCCTTTCAGGCCCGCCATTTCAACCGGCACGACGCCCATCTTGCCGAGGTCTCCGCCGCCGAGGGCATAGCGCTTAAGCTCTTCGGCGGATTTCTTGGTGTTCTGGGAGATCTGCTGGAGGTAGGGAATTTGGGGGCTCGTGGCGCCTTCTAACTGTTTCTTGATGTCGTCTGCCTGCTTTTTAGCGGCGGCGGCAGCCGCAGCGGCATCGGCGGCGTCCTTATCTTCTTTCTTGGCAACGGCGATCGCGTTTTTGTATTTAGCGTTAAGAGCATTGACTTTTTCGTCCTCTTTACGCATCACCTCATTTTGAAAATAATCACCGTACGGAACCCTCCCTTCGTCAATTGCCTCACCGACCTTAGCTCGCTCTGCGATAGCCGTCGCCAACTCGTCTCTAATTTTGTTTACGTTTGCTCGGGCCGCTGACACCGGCTTTCCGTCTAGTGACGATTTTCCGGAGGCTTTGGATAAATCGTCCATTGCGTCGGTGACGGCGCCTATTGCCTGACTAAGACCCCAAAATGCGGCTGTGCCCGCGACAATTGCCGCGGCGGCCAACCAGGGTTGCCCAGTCGCTACATCTCCGGCTATCTCAGCCGCATCCAGCGCAACTTGCGCCGTAGCGGCGCCTTTAATGGCCAACTGGATCGCTTTATAAGCATCTACCGCGGCCTTTCCAAAGGCCATTACCTTCTCTGCTACCCAGATAGCCCCGACAATTTTCGCGAGAAACATCACCTTGGGCTCAAGCCATTCCACCACTTCTTTTAGCACCGAATACGCCTTGCCGACCTTGTCGGGAACACCCTCAAGGATGTCGGCGATCTTCTGAATGCCGTTACTGAACGTCTTCGGATCCATATCAAACAACTTCTCGAAGCCCCCGATGATCCGGTCCAATTGACCGCTTTCCGATAGCTTGTCCAAGCCCTGGGTTAGCCCCTCGATCGCGGGAGCGAGCACGCGCTGAATCGCATCCCCGATCTTCCGCATCACGGCTTCCCAGGCGATCCCGAGTCGGGCGGAGCGCGCGGTTCCCGAGCCCTCCATGTCCTGCAGCACGCCGCCGAATTTCTCCTGTACCGCCGCATTGACGCCCTGGATCGCCTGTTTCGGCGAGCTCGTAAGTTTGTTGTCCGCCGAGAAAGTGACCCCGTGCTTTTTAAGCAACTCCTGGGAAATGCCTGCCTTCTCCAGCACGGGCAGTGCCTCTTCTCCTTTGCCATTTGCCAACAAGCCGAGGGCCTGCGAATACTCGTCCATCGACTTTCCGGTCACCGCCGCCAAGGACTGGACGGTCGGAAGATAGTCCTTTACCGATACGCCAAACCTCTCCAAAGCGAGCGCCGCCGCGTCCAGCTCCTCCGGCTTGAAGAGACCGAGCCGCCCGGCCTCTTTCTCGGCCAGCTCCATGTCTTCCTTGGCCTTCGCATAGGAGCCCGTAACGCCCGCAATCTTCCGCTCAAGGAGGTCAAATTTCTGAGAAACGCCCACCGCGTCCTTGCCCATATCCTCAAGGCCGCTTAGGTTTCCCAGCGAGGTGATCGGAGCCAGGACCTCCTTGATTTTCAGTTTTTCCCCAATCGTCTTGGCAAATTCCTTTGCCTTTTCTCCCGCCTTCTTTAGCCCCTCTTCCATCTTATGCGTGAACTCAACAACCTTCTCACCGCCTGACTTGTACTCTTTCGCATCTAATGTGAAAGTGGTAATTAATTCATCTATGACTTGACTCATGGGAAAACCTGCTGTAATATCGAAAGGAGATGGCGGCGTCGAATTCGTGCTACCAATGCGGCGGCAATAAGGTCGGGCTAGATGGCTTCTGCCCCGATTGCGGGGCCATGCAAAGCTCCCGGCCGTCCAACGTCGCGCCGCCGGCCACGAGTAACCAGCCGCAAAGCGCCCCGACGCCACCAAACTTGCCCTCGCCTGGTGTTTTGCCGCCGTCGGGCGCTTACGGGCCGCAGTTTTACCAATACCAACCTCACCGCTCAAGCACGACGCCTGGCGCATGGCTGGCCGCCATCGTCGCGGTCTGCGTGATGTTCGGCGTTCTTTTCGTGGGTTTCTCGCTCTATGTAGGCAAGGCTCCCCGTCCACACGAGGCGGCAGACTTGCCCCGCTTCATACCTAACTCCACTCTAACGCCAGACGGCCGCATGGCGGATTTGCAGATATTGGTCGATGATATGGATACCGACAGGCTTGGCCTTTCCACGATCACGGGCGAAGTTTTTAACGTTAGCAAGCACTCGTTCGCATACGTGTCGGTCGAGTACAACATCTACGATGCGGAAGGAATGCAAATAGCTTCGACGATGGCGAACATCAATAACCTGGAGCCAAACGGCACTTGGTCTTTTAAGACGCTTCCCACTAAGCGGGGCGCATCCTACAAATTTATGGGCTTCAAAGCATTCTAACCCACTAGGAATCTCGAGGGTTCTCTAGCATCGCTAGCGCCGCCATATCCCAATACATAGAGTCCGAAAACCCCGGCTGGTTAGCGAGCAAATCCGGATGGGAGTGAAACACATCGCGGGCGATCGTCAGGCGGTTTCGCCACATAACGTTCGCCATTAGTCTTTTTTTGCCTCTTCCACCCCACGGATCTCCGTGCTAACGTTCCGCGTCACCATCGCCAGCGTCCATGCATCCCGCAACGCCTCCCAGCCAAACACCGCCTGGTGGGCCAGCTTCAAAAGCGAGGAAGCGCTCAGCTTCGGTTGAAGACTCGTCTCCGCGAGAACAAACGCGAAACCCTTCGTCGAGGAATCCGCCGCCTGAAACCACTTCTCGCTTCCCGCCTCGGGAGACCGCGAAAGCTTGGCAAACTCAACTCCCCGCCGCTTAAGCGCGTTGAACTCGGAAGCATCTTTCAGGACCCGAAACAGAAGCGTCTTCCCGCCCACCGTCACCGCGACTTCATCTTCCGGCTGCTCGAAAATCCCGAGCATGCTCTCAATAAACTCATCTCCCGACCCATCCCAAATCTTAGCCAGCGGAGCCAACTGACCAGGGTCTGCGTTTTGCGTTTCGTCTATTTTGGGTTCTAAACCCTTGCTTTCATCGTCGGTACCGTCTTTCATACATTTCACGCTAGATAGTCGCCGTCGAGCTCCGTCGCGGCTGGCTCAACCGGCGCCTCCTTGACGATCTCTACCACCGCCGGCTCCCCCAACTTCGGTGCCGCCAGCACCACCGGACGCCGCACGTGGGACGGAGGGAAACCCCCGTCCGAAACTCCGATCGGTTGACCAAATGGCATCGTCAACTCCTCAGCGAGCGAACATTCAAATTCGCCGCGGTCGATCCGGAATTCGTGAACCAAAGCCCGGTGATGTCCGCCGAAAACGGATTCGGAACCCCGCTCGCCGCCAACCAGATGTAAGGCACGCCCGCCTCCAGCGTCACCGTCAGAATCGGCGACCCCGTGCCCGGCGCGTTGACATACATCGTTAGGTTCTGGTCCGTAACCACGAAAAACTCCTGGAGCGACGAATGAGCGATCGCATAGGACACCGCCTGATTCGTGGTAGTCGCAGTGATCTGTTCCGAGATATTGATCTCGGTAGAGCCAGTAATGGGAACGGTATTCGAAAGGTTTCCTCCGTTCGTGCCGTTCCAAGAGAAAATAACCGTGTGAGAGATTGCCGCCATAGTTTAAACCACCGTTAGGGCGCCCTGAATCTCAAGGGTGCCGTCGATCTTGATAAGGGAAGAATCCGCGAATGCCACATTAACCTTCGTTAAGAGCGCGCTTGTAGTGTTGTACTCATTGCCTCCGCTATCGGATGCCAAAGTGAGGAGGGCCGAGCCAAATAGAATCTCGCCGAGCGGACTACCGCCGCCAGGCCCCGTCGCCGCACCTCGCGCGCTCATCGACACATTCTCCATTTGCATCTCGTTATTCGTGACCGAATGCACGGATCCCTTAAGGATCATCGGACAGGAGAACGCGATGCCGCCGTAAGTCACCTGGACGACCACGTTGAAACTCGCCTGGCCCCCCGTCATCAGTGTCTTCGTGAATCCGGCGCTGCTCACGACCAGGAAGTCGGACGTGAACTCCACATTCCGCTTCGTCGCCCCTGGAACCATATAGGCCGACGCGATGGACGACCGCTCCGGCGTCTTCAGAGAGGCCGAGATCGTACCTCCGCGAAGCTGGCCGAGGTAACTGGTGCCCTCCACTGACCAAACGCTGATGTCGAGCCCACTTGAAGGGATCGAGGATCCATTCAGGGTCAAAATCTGGAATGCGATCGTCTGTTTCTGCTTGACCGCAATCCCAAACTCGAAGTCGTCGGCCAAGCCCGAGCCGTCCTGAATCGTGTTCTGCGCCTCGGGCTTAAAGGCTTGGAGAACCGCCGTAAGGTCGGTACCTCCCAGTGTAAAGGAATTGAAATCTAGATTACTAAGTGGTATAGACATTAGGGGTTCCTTTGTGCGGTAAGAAAGTGTTCGAGAAGCGCCTCAATTCGCTCTTTCCACCTCCGGTTTACTTCTTCTTGAACGTCGGCAGTGCTATTCGTTAGCGTCAAATCAAACTCCTGCCGGAGATCGTCCTTCTTCTCATCGAGGCCGAAAGAAAGAGGAGGCGCTCCAAACTTGCGAGGCGGCCCAACCGAGCGGCTCAAACTCCAGGCGTCTGCCAGCGCCGCCACGGCCGCGGCGCGACTCTCCTCCATCGCTCGCCGTACATTCTTCTCAAACATCGCCTCCTGCGCCTTCCGAAGCGCAGCGGCATCTCTATAGGTGTGCGCCATAATGATTAGTGATGCATCTCTCCGGCCACCGGCAGGTGTAGACCACGCCCCGACCGAACGGGAGATGCCGTGGGACAACGTCTTGGAGACAGGACGCGAAGCGCGTAGACGAGACCGGACTAAATGCGAGGGTGTCGCGCGGTTAGCAAGGACGATCTCTCAGTGATCGACTGAGCCGAAATGGCGTCGGCCGGCTAGTGGTGCGGATTCCGCGTCACCACGTCGAACCGCAACGACACGTCGAAATACGCATTGTTCGGCTCCCCCGGCTCAAGAAAGCCGACCCGGGAGACCAAGGGCAACAGCCCAATCGAAGCAAACGAGGGCCCCGTCTGCAAGTGCGCAATCAACGCATTCGCCGCCGAAATCTGCGACGTCAAGATCAAAACAGAGGGATCGGATGGCCAAGGAAAGCGCCCCAAAATCTCAAAGGAGTTCTCCTGGTTAACCGTCCCCACCGCCGCCGCCTGCTGCGAAAACGACATCTGCACCGCCAGCGGACGGATCACCGCGTACCCATCCGGCGCGCTCACCAACCCATCCGCGCCCCCGATCGGCAACCGCGGGTCGGACCAGCTCACGGGAAACTTAGGCGAATCCCCCGGGGGCGCCCAAGCCGCCACGATCGCGGACTCGATCGCCCCCAGCAAAGCCTGCGTCTGAATCCCGTTCAATGGATCACCTCCCTCAATGGATCACCCACTGCGTTCGGGCCAGAAAAACATCCGCATGGTCCGCATCGTTACCCGCGGAATGCTGCTCGGGTAGTCCCTGTACGAAATACACGCCGCGAAGCACTGACCCAACCGTAACCGACACCTGAGCATTCGGAGTAAAGCGCGACACTTCCGCGATCTCGCACTGAAAATAGGCAGGATTCAAAACCTCTACCCCGATATGCTGAAACATCTCCGCCGGCGTCGCCTCCTCGAAATATCCTAACACCGTAGTGGAACCCGATAGCGAAGGATTCAAAACAGACCCAGTAGAGGACAACCCTGCAACCAATGAACTGACAACAACCGAAGCATTCTTAAAGGGCACCATCTAAAGTCCCTCCAAGTCGCGAATAAGCAAATACTCATCCAACACTGGCTCCGAAATAGACGCATACTGTGCCCCCGTCTGCGGAGGCATATCCGGCGTAGACTCCGCCTGTTGCCGAATCCGGTCGGCCAAAGCAAACGCCTCGCGCGCCCGATCGCCGTATTCCAACTGCAGGTGCCGTTGCACCACCATCTTCGCAAGCTGGATACATTGCGAGCCGATCGATTCCGCACACTGAGCCGCCACTTCATCTTGCGAATAGGTAGCAAGTAATGCGTTAATCGTGTTGTCGGCGGTGAACCATTGCGGATCGCCGCTCACGTCGCCCGACCGCCACCGGACCCAATCCTTCGGCGTGGAGAGCGACGCATCGAATGTGTAGGTCGGGCTAGACACTATTTCACCTTCGCCCGCAGCGCATCGCGCTCTGCGATCGCCGCGTTACGGTCCTGGACCGCCTCATCGCGCTGCCGGATCAGCTCCTGATCCCGCCGCTGCTGGGCCGCATGCAACTCCCGCGCCGCCGAGGCCTTCGTCTCCGCCAACTCCCCCCGCAATCCCTCGACGAGATCCGCCAAGGCGTCATGGGCGCGAGTCAGCGCATCGAATTCCGAGCGCGGCACGGAATCCGCCTCCTGTAATCGGGAGCGAAGACGAACCGCCTCCGCCTTCCATCCCGCCGCGTCGTCGTCGCGAAGCTCAATCGGCTCCCCACCGGCGGGCCGAAGAATCTTCAAATTGACAAGCCGCCGCAGATCGACCCCAACCGGAAAGTCGTGTCGATCCACCACGTCACCCACCCTAAAGGTATGGATAGGACTAAGAACTTTAAATGGCATACAACTCCCAAAACTCCGGCCACCGGCAGGTGTAGCCGAGACCGGAGCGAACCTGCGATGGTGTCACGCCTACCGCCAAACCCTTCGCCGAAAACGGAAAAAGCATCCCCGACGCTTCGCATGCGACAACCCAATGCCCCGCACGCATACTAGGCACATGGCAATCAAAAGACTGGACCACCTCAGCGTCGTCGTCGACGACCTTCCCGCCGCCATCGCCTTCTTCACCGAACTCGGCATGACGGTCGATGGCGAAGCCGCGATTGAGGGACCGTGGGTGGACCGTATCAACGGCATCGAAGGGATTCAGGTCGAAATCGTAATGATGGAGACCCCCGACGAGAACGGCCGGCTCGAGCTAACGAAGTTTAACAACCCGCAACTCGTCGCGCTCGAACCGGCCATCGCCCCGCCGAATGCGCTGGGCCTCCGCAGCGTCATGTTCACCGTCGATAACATCGACGACACCGTCGCCCGCCTGCAAAAGATCGGCGGCGAACTCATCGGCGAAGTGGTCCAGTACGAGGATATCTACCGCCTCTGCTACATGCGGGGCCCCGCCGGCATCATCGTCTCCCTAGCCGAAGAACTCTTCTAACCCATCGGAGGAGGACGGCCAGCAGGCCGTGTAGCCGAGACCGGAGCGAACCTGCGATGGTGTCGTACGCGCCGCCAAACCCCCGCCGAAATCCGACCAACCCTCGCGACGACCATCACCAGCGGCTCTGGTCTCGCCTACGCCCGCCGGTGGCCGGAGACGTTAACTATCCGACCCGCCGCCACCCACCTGGAACGGCACAATCGCCCCCGGGTAGTAAATTGCCGGGTTCCCGTTAAAGCCCATTGTCGACTCCCCTCGCCAGGGCTTATGCAACATCTCGAAATCAAAGAACAGATTGTCCAAAGCCGACAGCCGCCGAGAACCCGGCGTCGCCGAACCCATGATCTCGATGTTCCGAGTCAAAACGAACTCCGCCACCGGCTCCCCGCGAAGACGCTTACCCACACAGACCCCCGAGCCCGAAGGAATGTAAAGCTGCGTCGCCCCGCTATCGTCGATGTAGTTGTCGTCCCACTCCACAATCTGCGGAAGCCCCGCACCCATGAGGTAAGTGTTGACGTCCGCCAACGTCATCGGCTGCGAACCATTCTTCGGGTCGTTCAACCAAAGCTTTAGCTTCGCACCCAAATCGTTAAGATTCGTGTTCGCGAGCATGTTGTTGACGTCCGTCGAGTTCAGGTAGATGCGCGCATCCGACCCGAACGAAACCGACTGACCACGGTGCCGAAGCTTGAGCTGCCGGAGGTCGTAAAGCGGCGTCGACTGACTCAAATTGGACCAAGCGATGGTCGTCACGAACGGCGAGAAGCTCACCGAGTCCGAGGAAGTGACCGTCCCATTGGCATCGAGATTCGTGTACTTGCCCGTGGTGAGCATCGTCCAGCCGACCTGCTTGACGCGCTGAAGCGCCCGGGTAAGCAGTTGGTCCTGGTCGTCCGCCTGCAAGCGCTGGATGTCAAGCGTCCCTGCGAACGTGCCGGGCGCCGCGGCCTCGTTGGCCATCTGCTCGGTGATAATCAGCTTGTTACCGTAGTAACCAGGCAGCGCCTCGTAGCGCTTATATCCCTTGCGAGCGACGACCGGGTAAGGGTCCCCCGGCCGCCGGCTATCGGCAAGGCCGTGGGTATCGTCGGGGATATCCCACATCACCTTGCCCGCATTTACCGAGTTCATCGGCATGATCTCGAATAGGGGATCGTTAAGGGTAAGGACGTCGTACTTATTTGGCAGAATGACTTTCAGTTCTGCGGACGACGCGTAAACGAACGAACTAGCGACTTGCGGCACTTATAGTTTCTCCTTAATTCACGCTAAGCAGCCCGTTGGTCGGAGTGCCGAAGATCAGGCGGCCAAGCTTGGCGACCGCATTGGCGTCGAGTCCGGACAGAGCTTCTGCCCGCACAAATCCCTTGATGACCATGTTCGCCGTTTGCGACTGAATTGGCGTCTGAATACCCGAACCCTGACCCATCGTCAAATTTCCGAAGGTATCCGAATAGGTATCGGTTTCCAGAAGGCCAACCGGCGCGGAGGTACCGTCCGTAGCCACATACGCCGTATTCGCATTCGGCATATGCAGAGGGATGGTCGAGGCGACATCCGCGAGATCCACATCGAAGGCCGCGACCGCCGAGGAGGCCACCGTCTTCTGAATCGCGAACATCCCGTTGATATAGAAGTTCACCTTCGTGACTCCTGCGGGAATGGAGCTAAGCGCGCCAAAGTGGATCCGCTTCGTCCCCGTGCTCGCATACGCGGTCACCGGGGAAGAGGTCGTCTCGCCCGCCGCGTTCGCATAGGTGTAGGACCCCTCGTAGGATCCCGCCGGCCAAGTACCCGTCGCTCCATCACTGAGCACCGGCACCGCCGTCGGGGCCGCGATCAAGGCTCCGCTGTAAGCATTGAACACCCCGTTCTTGATGCCAATCGTGGTGTGCGCCACCGAGACGGTAAGCCCGCTAGACACGTTCACCTGTGCCATAAGCGCAAGCGGACCCGCGACAAGCTGGTTCGCCCCCGTAACCACATAGCTGGATCCCGGAGTGCCTGTCACCAGCAAGTTGCCCGAGCCATAGAATGCCTGCAAGCCCGCCTGAATCGTCGCGGTAGACGCGTTATAAAGGAACGGACCTACCACACCGAACGGCGTAAGCAGCGAGAACTGCATCGAGCCGGATCCACCGCTAATGGTGATCATCTGCACGTCCGGAGTGCTCGCGGCCGTAACCTGCCCAAGCACGGTACCGGCCGCCAAATAGACACCAGGCTGAATGTTGATCGCGGTCGTCACCCACGGCGCCCTATCCTGATGGATGGCCGGCTGCAACGGGTTATTGGTAAAGCGGTACAGGACCGTAGATTGCGAAAGCGGACCAGGGAGCATCCTTACTTACCTCCATTGAGCGCCGTAGCCACGGCGATACCGATCTTCGTAACTTCCTCGGCGGAAAACTGAGCCGGCTTGGCCCCTCGCTTCCGAAGCGCCGCGCGTCCCGTCTCGCTAAAGGAGAGCAGGGTATCCGCATGGTCGGCGGGGTTCGCCCCGAGATCGTCGTGCGGCCGCCCCAGTTGATCGGGAATCGATTGTCCGAAATACGGCAGCGCCGGCAAGCTCTCAAAATGAGCCCGGACCTTCGCCACGTTCGCCCCCTCGATCACCTCGCCGTCGGCCGAAAAGCAAGCCGCGCCATTGCCATCCGCCAGGACGGCCATCTTGTACATGTCGATCGCCGCAGGTTCGCCGGCGGGCAGAATCTTCCGCTTCGCCACGTCCTCGGCGCGGCTGAACGACTGCGCAAACGCCGCCGCCCTCGCATCGAGCTTCCGAGCCTGTGAGTCCGCGATCATCGCGTCGACGTCAGGATCAAGGGCATTCAGTTGAACCATCTCTTCGCTCGTGAATCCGGCCTCTTTAAGGGCCGCGGCATCGCTCTTGCCGAAGAGGGCGAGGAATTTCTCCTTGAGAGTCATTCGTTTCTCCTTGGCCGATGCATCTGCAGAGGGCCGGTAGTTGGGACAAAGAGTGGCGGCATTCGCTGCCGCCGGCGAGCCTACGCCCGCCAAATCGTTAAAAGCCTCAAACGCCGCGACCACCCGGGCGTCGCTCACCTGAGGAAAATTGAGGAGGGCGATCGCGGAAAGGGTCGGATTGGTATCCCGATTCTCAATCTCCACCGAAGCTTTGGGGACGCCAACAAGAGATCGAATCGCCTGATGCACTCGCCCCGCCCCCCAAAGCTCCGTCCCCCTCCGCCAAATCCGGTCGCATCCGCCCAAATCCAGCCCCGTAAGAATCGACTGCCGATCCTCCCGATGCCCATTCTTAAACCGAACTTTGCGAAAGTTCGCCACCAAAGTATCGAGATAGCTAGTCTCCCTAGCATCCACCTCCTGAGCCGGATAAAGCCCACACTCAAAAATCTTAGATTCCCAAGGAACGAATAACTCCATTCCCGAAAAGTCCGCCGTAACATCGAACGTCGTCATTGTCATAAAAACACAAAGGGTAACGCGGATCGACCTAGCGAAGTCGCCGACAAACCACCAATCATCAACCGCGTAGCGTGTAGCCGGGACCGGAGCGTCGGCGCGATGGTGCCGGGTGTACTGCTAGATGATCTCAAATAACCGACAAATAAAATCACTCACGCGTCGTCAAATAAACGCTAAGCGGGACATCTAAACCACATTCGGTTCAGCCGCCAAAACCCCCGACGGCAACCCCAAAACCTGGGTATTCAAATAGTCCGTCTGCTCATTCGTCAACGGCCACCCCGCCGACCGCAATGAACCCACCGCCGAACAATTCGCCGCAAAGTCCGGCCGTGAGGCTCGCTCCATCGAGGCCACCGGACAAAATTCGTCCGCCACCGCGACCCCGTAAGAACATCGCACCAGCCAGTAAAACATCTTCTCGGTCAGCAGCTTGCAAAGCCGGGAACGCGCATATGCGATCAGCTCGTCCAGTGAATCCTGCGCCGTCTCCGAATCCGCTCGCGATCCGTACCGCGCCTCGATCATCGTTCGCGCCGTAAGAAGGAATGAAGTCACCATCTCGCGATCGAGCATGTCGTTCGCAGCAATGAAAGCATCCAGAGAACTCGTCGGGAAATGAACGCTAAGTTGTGTGCCTGCGTGAAATCCCCCCACGCGGCCGTTGCTCATCTGCGAGGCCGCCGCAACGCAGCAATTCATCAAAGTGTCGTACTTCCCCGTTACCGGGTTCTGATACCGAACCGCCTTGTCCTCTTCCGGACAAATCACCGAGATCATCCCACCCGCAAAGCGCATTAAAGCCTTCAGATGCTCTACCTTCACCTGCTGCTTCCGGTACCAGGGATCATAACTATCGCGAAGCCAAGACTTCCCACGAGGATCCCCGTCCCGATCGTCCAGCGTGAAGTTAATCAGCTTCTCCGCCGCAATCATGTTCGGGATGTGCGCAGCATCCCACACCAAGCCGGTCCGCAAAGCGATCGATCCGCCCGGAACTTTGCCTATCACCCCGAGGAACCGATTGGTGGTTGAGTCCAGTACCAACGCATAGTTCTCACGCGGCTTCGTCCGGAACGAGGCAAGCCCCATCAATCCGTCATAGGGACCGCCCACGATGAGATCCGCCGTCATCTCTGCCAGCTTGTGCCCCTTATAAGCACAGTCCAAAGCGTTCCAAAGTGTGTCTGTGATCGGCCGGTCGACCCGCGCAAGCCGCTCGAGGACATGGTTAACGTAGTCGCGAATCTCGCAAGACTTCTTAAAGGTCGCAAATTCCGATGCCGGCGAACCTGGAGCAACTTGAGAATGTGACGGCAAAACGGTCAGCCCATTCGCCAGCGCCCCCACCTTAAAGGTCCGGATCGCCGCCCCCAGCCGGCTATCCGTCGCCATCTTGTCGTAGATGTCGACACCAAACTCCCGCTCCGCCTCATCGATCTCCCGAGGCACCGCCCGGCCACCCCAGTAGAACGGATACTCCACCGAAGAACTAACGTAAGGCGTCGCCGGATCCGAAACCGCATCCGCGATAGGCGTCCGCAAAGGCGACGAAGTTGTTAAATCAGAAGATAAAGGGGTAGTAACCCCATAGGCCACCACCTCGTCTTCCGTAATCGGAACTGAATGTTTCTGCATATCAATCAATGCGCAATGGGTACCCAACCGTTAATATTCCAACGAAGCGCCAACGGGGCCAAACAGTGACAACCAGGGTCGAAGGCCCTGGATAGAGGCAAACGTAAAACCCGGGCTGAAGGCACGGCACATCTGAAGTTCATCTAGCCGAGACATAAAAGTGACTAGTCGCATTAAGCGCCAACGGCGCGAAACACTGTCAGCCATGTCGAAGGCCCTGGATAGCGGCGACCATGGATCCAAGGGCTGAAGGCCCGGAACATTTAGAGAAAACGGGCGGGTATCCGCTTCGCTCAACGGCGATCACCCCGCCCGCCCGTACGTGTAGAGTGTGAGTATGTCGAGGGCCAGAAAGTATCGGATGCTGAAGGTGGCCGCCAGCATCGTCGGCTACGGTGCCGTCGAGTGGCTCTTGATCTTGGACATGCCCCTGGTCACGGGAATCGTTATCGCGGACGGCCCCGACCCTGAGCGTCCAGGCGGAATGAGGGGCGTCTTCCCATCCGTCTTAGGTCTGATGCTCCGCATCTCCTTGGCAGTCGGCGGCATCGTGATCGCGAAGCGATTCGAGCGAAAGTTCTACGCCGAGAACGCCAAGGACCTATAGCCCTCCTGCCGAGGCGAGAGAGTAGGTGGCCGCTACCAGTCGCATTAAGCGCCCACGGCGCGAAATATTGAGAGCCAGGGTCGCAGGCCCTGGGTAGCGGCGACCGCGGATCCAAGGGCTGAAGGCCCGGAATATTTAGAGAAAATATGCCGAGCACTTCAGCCTAGTGCCATCCAGTGTTTCGTATCTCGACCGCCTTGCTCCAAAGGCCGGCATCCTGAACTCTGAAGGAGTTCGAATGTTCAGCGAAGGGTTGCGCCGCCGTAGCCAAAGGCGAAGGTGAGCGCTACCCTGGTACGCAAGCGGCCGAAACAGTTCAGTCCTTAGATTCCGGCCCTTCGAGGGCCAATCCGACGGCGCGAGAGTGTTAGGGCAAAATGGCACTAGGCTGAAAGCTCCCCATATTTAAAGAGAACCCACTACAACCGAAATGGGTCGTAACCCGAGTACGTATCCACGTCAAAAGGCCGATAACCCTCAATAAGCTCATTGCTAGCCACCCCCACGCCCGGCCCGGAAGAGGCGCCAGAAGAAAACAAAAACTCCGGAGTCACCGCCAGCGCAAACCCATCCCCATCGTCCGGCGAGGACCCATGCAAGCGGCGAAACTTCTCCTTCTCCGTCAGCGCCTTCAAGGTGACTCCGCCCCTATTTACGTACTCAAAACAACGGTCCGTCAGGTCGCGCTCCAACTCGATGGGAACCCGCTCCAGCCGAAGCCCGCGCAGAGATTCCGCCGCCTCGGCGTACATCTCCGTCGCGATATTCGCATACGCCCCGCCGTTGCGAGCCGCCCCATTGAAGTGGACTTCATGCACCACAAAGGGAGAAAACGAAGACCGCAACTCCTCGTCGGCCAAAAGCAGATCGACGATCCCGGACCCAAACCCGCCCGTCCCATCCACCCGCACCGACAAAGAGGTAGCTCCAACAGAAGATAGGGCCGCCGCCCGCACCGCCGCCACATAAGAAAACGTATCCTGCCGGCTCAACCGCGCCTCGCAAGAAGCCACCAAGGCATGCTCGCGATACACCGTCCCCGCGTCCTTCCCGAACCGCGCGCAATCCACGCCAATCTTGCAAAGGGAAGGATCCGCGCCCTCGATCACCCGAGAAAGCGCCGCACAGTACCGGCCCGGCGAGACAAAAACCTTGTCCGCAAGGCTAGTGGGGGCGATGCCGAGGACGCGGAAACAGAACTCCGCGTTTGGCAAGAAGATGGTTCCCGCTGGCGCTATTTCGCCATTGAGAGGTACGGGCCAATTCACCTCAAAGGTGTGCCGGTCCTCATCGTGCGCGGGAACGATCTCGCACCAATTCGCGATCTTCTCGTCCGCCCATTTCCGTTTCGTCGCCCCGGAAACTACCTCGCGCCCCGTCACCACATTCGGGTGGTCGAGCACAGAAAGCCGGTAGTTCCGAACCCCGCTCTGCTTCCCCTTGCGATGAAACATGCTTGTCCGCGTCTGCGGGTTCGCCAACATCAGCACCAGACCGACCCGCCCGCCCGTCATCATTCCATCGACCGCACCGTACATAAACTCCGGCACGCCCTCCGCCTCATCTAGCACGTAAAACCAGAAATCCGGATGCTGCCCCTGCATTCGCGCCGAACCCTTTCCGCCCGCATTCGAGGTCGTCCGTCCAATCGCAAACCAGTCGTGGGCCCGAACCATCTTCGGGTCCTCTGGCAATACTTTCCCCGGCAACTGAGCCCGGCTGCGTAGCGACCGAATGTCCTTCCAAAGCAGCAACCGAACCTGATCCTCGGTCGGCGCCGTAGTGATCGTGATCGACGGTGAAAAGCAGTCGAAGAACCAATTCACCAACACAGCGGCCACGAACGTCTTCCCGACGCCGTGGCCCGCCTCCACCCGAAAAACCTGATTCGCCGACTCACCGGAGGCCTGAGCCCGCACCGATTCCGCGATATCTTCGACCAATTCCCGCTGCCCTTTACCAGAGTCCCCGCCGCTCCAAAGCTCGACCCCCAAGACCTCCCGCGCATACCCCACCGGGTCGAACCGGAAGCGCAAGAGCCTCTTAGTCGTCCAGCGCTTCGTCGGCCCCTGGCTCGACAGGACCGAGGACGATGGGGGCCAGACGGTCGAGGTAGGCACAAACAGCACGCCCCATCTCGATGACATCGCCGGTTCTTTGTCTAATAAACGCCGGGTCCGCACACTCTTCCGCCCATCCTTCCAACATAAATAGCGTCTTGTGCGCCAACCGCACAAACGCATCCGAAAACTCCAACCGCTGCTCCTCCCGGCTCAGCCGGTGGCAAGGTTGCCTTTCTCTTCGCGGTGTAGCTTCTTGGGAAGCCACCTCGACCGGAGCCTGATCCTGCCAACGCCGTAAAGTAGCCAGCGGCACGCCGTATTTCCGAGCCACGTCCTGGCAAGTAGAACCCTCGCTCAGCTCGCGAACCGCCGAAGCCTTCATCACTGCGTCATATCGCATAACCTCAAAACCGGCCCGAGACCCCGCCGAAGAACCCCACATGGGGCTTATCCGCCGCCGAATAGGTCACTGCCGGCCCTAACGACATCCGAAACGAAACCCCGTTCACCGAAACCGGATAAGAAGCTACAATCGCCCCACCCATAGTCGAGGCGCCAGAGGCCGTCCCCGCGAACCCAATCAAGTCGAGAGAGAACCGCGAGGAAGTCACATAACTCCGAACCTCATAAGTGACCACCTTCAGAGAAAGGTGCGACCGAAAATCGTAAACCGAAGCCAAAGCAAACGGGGTCATGGGGTCTCCTTCGGAGCAGGCGCCGAGGAAGCCACCCACTCCTTAACATCTATCCCTACCGCCACAAAGATCCCTAGCCCCACCGCGTGGATCAGACCCTCAAGCGTAAAAGATCCACCCTGTGAGTAGGAAACCCCCGCCTGCATCCCTGCCCCTAGCGCCCCCATGAGTAGGCCGGTTAGATAGCGCCGGCTCGCTACGGAAAAATTGAAAGGAAGTAGCTTCATAGTTCTTAACCATCTCAAAAGTCTGGATTCGTCCACGCATTCCAACGGGGCATAAAGATAGGGACTATCTCAAAGGCAACCGCCTAAGGGACAACCCGCATCAAGCGCCAAAGGCGCGTAACATTGGAAGCCAGCCTGGGTCGAGGTATGCACAAGCGACCCTCGTCCTCACATTCCGGCCCTTTGAGGGCCAAACCGATTGCGCGAGAGCATCCCGCAATCCCGATCCATTCGTGCGCGGATGCCACGGACTAATGCCCCCGCTTCCCCCAGACCTCGTTCGTCAACCAACTAATGCTCGTGTCGTGGCTCGACAACTTCGCGTCGACCCCCCGTTTCCAATCGTCGTTGAGCTGTCGCTGCGGATCGCGTTCCGACTTGAGGTCGGCAAAATCCTTCTTCAGGGACCGGATCTCCTCCTCGTCCCATCCCACCTTCAGCGTGTTGGTAGTCCAAGCCGCCCCGACCGCCATGACGAGCGTCACTACGCCGACCAAAATCGGCCACCAAGTCGGCACCACGTGCCATCCCTTCGGCGTCTTCACGCCCTCGGGTGGCTCAGGAATCACCGTCATCGTCTTAACTTCTTGGCCGCCCAACTATAGAGAGGGTACGCAAATAACATGACCAAACCCGCGAGCGTCCAAAGCAGGCAGATCGTAAAATCGTCGAGCGGCCTCACCAAAGCACCGCCAGGTCCTGGACCACGTTCGTGTCCGCATCCAGCCCCGCCACCCGCGCACTCGCCCCCTGCAAAATCTCAAAATCGTCCGCTGCCGCATACCCCGCGAACCCCTGACTCTGCGCTCGCCACCGGTAATGCACCAACCCCCGATCCTTCAAGTAGGACCCTGTCAACCCGGACCCATAGACTCCCACGAGTCGCCCTGCCCGTGAAAACGCCGCATGAATCGCCTCGAAGTAAGCTGCGATTGGGCCCTCCAAGTCATGTGAAGAGGCATCGTAGTCAACGGCAAAGAACAACGGAACGGCCTTCGGAACCCCCAGGTGCGTCATCATCCGCAACGCCCCAACCGAGTCACAGATCCCCTTGACCGCAGAGAAATATCCCCCCGAAGTCGGAAATCCTGCCTCCCAAACCAACCCAATCCGCATCCCGGCCACACTCCGGATCACCGCAACTTCGGTTTGTGTAAGCTGTTTCCCAGGAAACGCCTCCGTATTTGAACTCACATACCGAACCACCCCGTGGTACCCCGCCGCCAAAATATCATGGACGCGCCCTAGCGTCGATTCAGGAGTATCAATAGCCTGCATAAATTCACCAAGAAGGAAGCATCTACGGCCGGCAGGCTCCATACCCTGCGTCTCGACCAAAGGGTGGCGGTGTGGCAAAAACGCATCGACCCCGAGGCAAGTCTCGGAGACAGTTACGACCAGCAGGTCGTGTAGCCCGGGTCTCGCCTCCGAAGGCGACGGCGCGGCGAATAGCGCTCAACCCCCACCAACCGCCGAACCAAGACCGGTTACGGCCAGCAGGCCCCCGGGAACGGCGCGCCGCCAACGTTTCATGCACCCAAAAGATGCGAAACCACCGAGACACCCCGCCGCGCCATCGGCATCAAAAAGTAACCCCGGCCACCCAAAGGGCAAAAACCGGGGAAGGGTTCAGGAACGATGGCCACGCTCCGATAGACATTCAAGCCCACCGGAAAGAAGAATCTTCACTCGCAGCTATCGCCAAACCCAAAATAACTATACACTAGTCTACGTGTAAAAGCAAGGGCTTCAGAAACATTTCGGAAAATTCTTCCCGGAGCCACCTCCGCCACCGAAGACACCTGCACCCAGGCGGGCATATAAAACTAATCCCGGCCACTCTTAGAGCAAACCAGGGAAGGGCTCGGGAGCGATGGCCGCGTTCCGGCAGGCCCTTGAGTCCGCCGGAACCAGAAAGCTTCATTCGCAGCTATTCCCAAACCCAAAGTAACTATACACCAGTCTACGTATCAACACAAGGGGTCCGGAAGAAATTTTCAAAAAAAGTCGTGGAGAGAACGAAAACCTTACTCCTCCTCCCCCTCCGAAGCCAAATCGACGGGCCAAGCCCAATCCGTAGCCTCGATCTCCGCCGACAGCTCCCTCATCACCCGGCGCAAAGCGATTTCCGCAAACTCCTTCCACCCCATTCCGATCAACGTCAATGCCTCCGGCAACGGACAACCAAAACCGGCCGCGACCCGATCCGTATCTCCCCGAACCACGTGTCGCCAACCCGAGGCGCCGTCAGAGAAAGTAGCCGCCTGGCACAACAAGCCGGAATTCGCCACCCCGCGCATCCGAGCCAAAACTTTCGAAACGAGGTGCAGCGCCGCCACCTCCCGAACCGAAAGTCCATCTTCGCGCTCCTCCGTGCCCCATCCCTCCGGAAACACCCGCGAGCAGGGCGCCTGCCCCATCACCAAGGCGTATGTATTCGCGACCTCGCCGGCCAGCTCCCGAGCCCGCGCCTTTCGTAGCGCCTTCTCCGTCACGCGGGCGGATCGCCCCATCTCTTGCATCGCTTCAATCATCTGTTCATGTGTCAATTGCATCTCTTCTTGTCCTGATCAGTTCTCATGGAGACCCATGGCCTCGTTGTCACAAGCGTCCGGCGCTAACCGGATGCCGTTAGAAACTCCAGTTCCACTCGCACCCCATCGGGGCCGCGCAACACCTGGATGCCTCGCACCCCGTGCCGACGCAAATACCCCTTCCGCTCCAGTGCCTCCAGATGCACGGAACCTCCGCGCAGCGAAGTCAGCCCTGCGCCCTCCGCCACCTCACGAATCGAAGGCGAATTTCCGTGATCCCGCACGAAGTCCATAACAAACTCCAACACCTCCCGCTGCCGCGCCGTGATCCCGATCACGCCCGCCTCCCCAACGCCTCCAAGGCGATCGACCACTGCATCGAGACCTCAATCTGAGGCCACTTCCCTTTTCGATTCTCACCGATTGAATCCATCGACACCAACTATACACCATTTGACCCAATAATAAGGTCTATATTTGTGTATGTCGGTGTGCAATCCTAAGAACATGGCCCCAGGAGAGAAGATCGCGCTCGCGCGCAACGCAAAATCCCCCGGCGGATGGAGTCAGTACGACCTCGCCAAAGTTCTCGCCGAAGCCGGCGCCCTCGGCATCGACCAGCGCCGCTGGCGGGACCGCATCGCGAACTACGAAAAGCGAAGCAACCTCACCCTGGAGGCGGCGCCCCTCCTCGCCGAGGCCCTCGGCATCGACCTCGAATGGCTCACATCCGATGCCGGCGCCCCCGTCAAATGGACTCGAATGGCCGCCAACGCGGAGCTCACCTCTACCCCCGAGCCCGAGCCGCTCCTCAATCTCGTCCCCTACTGGGGTATCGTCCCGTGCGGTAACTGGGAGCGCCCGGAAATCGGCGAGGAGGAACTCATCGAAATCTCGGAGTCGGTAAAGGATAAGCGCGGCATCGTCGCCGTCAAGGTCTCCGGCAATTCCATGGCCCCCCGCTTCCTCCACGGAGAAACCGTCGCCATCCGCCTCAGCACGACCCCAATCGACGGCGTCGTGACCCTAGCCGTGAACCAAGACGGCGAGTTCACCCTGAAATTATTGCGCTACGTGGACGGCGAATACCAGCTCCACTCGCTAAACCCCGCCTACGGTTACGCCACCGCCCACTCCTGGTCCATCCTCGGCCACGCCGTCCACCGAGAAGAAACCGACATGTCCGGCCTAAGGGCATAAATTACGGCTCCCGCCGTGTTGCCCGCGTCTCGCCCCCGAGGGCGACGGCGCGGTGGATGCCGCCAAACCCCCGCCAACAACCGAGACGGCGCGACGACAACCTCCCGCCCATCCAAGCCGCTCGAAATAACCGCGCCCTCCTCCCGTGCCGTCGCCCCGGAGGCGAGACCCGAGCTACACCGTCGATATCGTGACCCTGTTTTGGTGTACAATGGACCCCGATGTCCATTTACGTTCAACTCCGACCTCCGCCCAACCGATCCGACCCCAAACAAAGGGCCGCCGGCTGCCTCCGGACCGCCGACCGCCACCTCGACTATGACCAAAACGAACGGGCCTATAAAGAGCTCGACAAAGCCGCTCGATGGGCGAACCTCGGAAAGGAAAGCCAGGCCCACCACCTCATCGCCGGCCTCCGCGAGGAGATGTACATCTTCGACATGGCGCGCCCGCAAAACTGGCGCCGCTACCTCGCCGCCCTCCTCGAAACCCTGGAAAAACCATGAGACGCGTCTGGCTCGCCCCCTCCGAAATCCGGTACCTCATCGACAAATGCGCCCGATGCTGGTGGCTAAAGACCCGAAGCGTCCCTATCCCCCGCGAGTCGGTCCCCGCCATCTTCACCCAAATCGACCGGGGCATGAAGCAATCCTTCACCCTGGAAAAACTCGAACAACTCGGCTTCGAAGCCAGAGAAATCATCGAAATAGGACCCCTACGGTCGAAACCAATTACCTTCGAAGACCTCGACGTCGAGCTCGTCATCAAAGGCCAACTCGACCGCCTACTCGAACTAAGAAACGGCACCTTCGCGATCGTCGATTTCAAAACCACAAGGCCGCGCACCACAGAGCCGCTCCAAAGGCAACTCCACGCCTACAAAGAGGCCCTCGAAAACCCCGTGATCGGCGCCCCGCGCGAGGTGTCCCAACTCGCCCTCATCATCTTCGACCCCTCGGTGGGCCGCTTCGCACTGAAGGATTCAAACGCCGCCATCACCGGCCAAATCACCCGCCAAGACATCCCCATCGAACCCGCCCGCTTCCACGCCGAGCTAAGAAAAATCGCCGAACTCGCCGCCCAACCCCACCTCCCCGAGGCCGCCCCCACCTGCCTCGTCTGCCACCACGCCGCCGACGTCCTCCGCTACGCCACCCAATCGGAGACAATCACGGCTCCCGCCACGTAACCCAGGCCACGCCCCCGGGGCGAGGGATATTTCGAACCGTTCGGATAAGCCCCCACAACGGCCAGCAGGCCGTGTCTCGCCCCCGAGGGCGATGGCGCGGTGGACTCCGCCAAAACCCCCGCCAAGAACCGACACATCCTCCCGACGCCTTGCATGCGACACCATCGCGAACGACCCGGCGGCGACCCGCGAAAACCGGATATAAAACCGTGTGAAGCTCTACTCCTGGAACGTCAACGGCATCCGCGCCGTGCTAAAAAAGGACGCCCTGCGCCCCTTCGTTGAAGAAGCCCAGCCCGACGTCCTCTGCATCCAAGAGACGAAAGCCCAATTCGGTGAAGCGAAACCCGACCTGAAGGGCTACGAAGAGTATTGGAATTCCGCCGAGAAGAAAGGCTATTCCGGCACCGCCATTTTCACGAAAATCAAGCCGCTAGCCATTAACAACGATCTCCCCGACGACCTTCGCGCCAAATACGACATGACCCAAGACGGCTACGGCGATCCGAACACCGAAGGCCGCATCCTCCACGCCGAATACGAGAAATTCCACCTGGTAACCGTCTACACCCCCAACGCCAAAGACGATCTAAGCCGAATCCCGCTCCGGAAAGATCACTGGGACCCCGCCTTTCTCGAATACTGCCAACGTCTAGAGCAATCCAAACCCGTCGTCTTCTGCGGCGACCTGAACGTCGCCCACACCGAATTCGACCTCGAAAACGACAAGTCGAACGTAGGCAAGAAGGGCTTCACCTTCGAAGAGCGCGGCGGCTTCCAAAACTTCATCGACGCTGGCTACACGGATACCCTCCGCATGTTCAAACAAGGAAAAGGCCACTACACCTGGTGGTCCCAAATGGGAGGCGCCAGAGCCCGAAACGTAGGGTGGCGCATCGACTACTTCCTCGTCTCCGCCGCGTTAAAGGATAAAGTCCAAGCCGCCGACATCCACCCGGCAGTAATGGGCTCCGACCACTGCCCCATCAGCCTAACCCTAAACCTCTAACCCGCAGCGTTGGCCACGCATCCCTAAGGCCAGCAGGCCGTGTAGCCCGGGTCTCGCCCCCGAGGGCGACGGCCCGGCGCACGCCGCCCAATAACCGGAGAAGGCACCGCCCGCATCCCCAAAACACCGGACGCCCCCGCCGCGCCATCGGCCTCGAGGCCGAGACCCCGCCTACACTTTCAGTAACGACAATCCCAAAACATATCCCAACAAGATATAATGGCGACCCCAACCGGGGAATACCCATGAAGAACGAAGCCGTTCTCGTCGTCCTGCTCCTCCAACTCATCGTCATCGTCCTCGTCGCCCGCGTCGCGGGACAAATCGGGCGAAGATTCGGCCACCCGGTGGTCGTCGGGGAGATCATCGCCGGACTCATCCTCGGCCCATCCTTCCTCGGCAAGGCGTTCCCCAGCGCGTTTCACGCCCTCTTCCCACCGGACGGCAATCCAAATTCAACGAACCAGATCATCTACATGATGAGCCAGGTCGGCCTCGTCTTCCTGATGTTCATCATCGGCATCGAGTTCGATTTCGGCAACGTCAAGAAGCACGGCAAAAGCGCCGGCCTGGTCTCGCTCTCCGGCATCGTGCTCCCCTTCGCGCTCGGCGTCGGCTTCGGAATCTGGCTGCACCCGCAATTCCCCCAGACCGACGCCACCGCCTTCAGCCTCTTCATCGGCACCGCCGTCTCCATCACCGCGATCCCGATCCTCGGCCGGATCCTCATCGAGTTCAACCTAACGCGCACCGACGTCGGCGTCCTCACCATCACCGCCGCCGCCATCGACGACGCCCTCGGCTGGATCTGCCTTGCCGTGGTCAGCGCCATCGTCGGCTCGCACCTGAACCCGGTCGCCACCCTGGAGATGATCGCCTACGTGGTCCTCTTCGCCGTCATCCTGATCAAGGTCGTCAGGCCGCTCGCGATCAAAGCCATCGATGCAGAACTGAAGCGAAAAGGCGGCCACCTCGGCCTGGATGGACTCGCCGCCCTCGTCGTCGCCATCCTCGGCTGCGCCGCGATCACGAACAAAATCGGCATCTCCTCCCTCTTCGGCCCCTTCATGCTGGGCGCCTCCCTCTACGACCAAGTGGCGTTCCGCGAGTCCGCGTTCCGAAGCATGAAGGACTTCATCACCGCCTTCTTCCTGCCCATCTTCTTCACCTTCACCGGCCTCCACACCGATATGGGCACCCTCGGCAACGGCCTCATGTGGATCGCCCTGGGCCTCCTCCTCTTCGTCTCCTTCTTCGGAAAACTCGCCGGCTGCTTCGTCGCCGCCAAACTTAGCGGTTTCCCCAACCGCCAAGCCGCCGCGATCGGCGTCATGATGAACACCCGCGCCCTAATGGGCCTCATCGCCGCCAACATCGGCCGAGAAATGGGCGCCATCACCCAGCCCGTCTACTGCATGCTCGTCCTCATGTGCGTCATAAGCACCATCATGGCCGCCCCCCTCCTCCGCCGATTGATCGTCGGCACCGAGATGGAAAAACCCTACCGAGACTCCGAATACGTCACCAGCCGCCGAGACATGGGCCTAGGCATCCGAGAGTTAGAAGCCTAAGAGTCCTTCAGCCTGTCCCAGAAGCACCATGACGAAATCCTGCCGTCGCTATGGAAAGGGTTCGGGTTCAAGGTTTGGACCGAGTCGACTTCCGCTTCGGCGGCGAAATTCCTCGGCGAGTCGATCTGGGTCATCCAGTGTGGCCACATCCGGGAGGCGCCATATTCGGATGACGCCATCTTGCGATTCCGTCAGGAGTTCGCGGCTGGTCTCGTCGGATAGAATGGTGCCGAAGATCTCGGGGTGCCAGAACTCCGTTAGAATGCGTGAGTTATCGAGGTCCCACAGAGTTGGAGTTTTTGTGCTAAAGCATGCGAGGATGAGGTGGCCCACACAGACGACTTTTGTGGGGCCATGACCCATAAGTAGCGGCGGAGCCTCGGGCTCCGACTCGGAAAATGGCAAAATGTGGGCAACGCCGGAGGTGTTCCAAACCAGGATGCGGTGCAGTTGATCCAGAAGCTTTGCTTCATACATTTCCAAGGGGAGTGGCCAGCGCCGAATTACCGTTTCTGAAGTGAGATCGAAGAGAGTCGGTCCGGTTTTTGGGGAATACCAAAGGGCCTTTTGGCCGTCATCGCTCAGGCTTGCGTCCAAACGCCCCGATTTGTCGTCAAGGATGACTTGTAGTTCACGAATCCCCCGTCGCGCTGAGTAAGCCTTATCTCCCGACCATACGTAGCCCCTTTCGGCGCTACCAGCGACGCATCCCCTCATCATGTCGTCTACTGACCAAAGATCGGGATCCCGCCATGTCCCGTTCGTACAATGCATCATCCCGACCTGGCTCGCGTATTGGGTCTTCATTCGCGAAAGCAATCCGCGCTGAAGAACGCGAGATTTGTTTTGCGCCCAGAAGAGAAGGGCATCGCCGTTCGGTGAGAAGCTTACGTGTTCGACCGGCCCTACAAGCTTATCGATTCGCCGTTCCAAGCGCATCGGAGAGGTTTGCCAAATCTCTAGCCAAAACTCTCCGTACAGGGCAATGCGCGATCCGTCCCGTGAGAACTTGACGGCGGTTACCGACTTAGTGGCAAGGGGAGTTACCACCGGAGGAGATTGATCCAAGTCGACGCGTCGTGCCGTGTCATACCGACCCCAAACGATCGCCATTGGCATTCGCGGATGTAGGACCAGGTCATCGGCATGACCCTTTAAGCTGAATATTCCCTTTCGCGCCTTTGACCGGGGCGATGGGGCGACGATGATCGAATCCTTATCACCCAATGCCGCAAAAAAGCCTTCTGCCGAACCCGCGACCGGGGTTTGCCACGGGGCCCTAATTTCCTCCGCTAAAAAGGGGCTGGAATCAATACGGTACACGCGGGCGGCTCGGTCGGAAGCAATCAAAATTCGATCTCGGCTTGGGGACAAAGTGGGCACTGGAAAGCACTTCTCACCGAAGATCGGATCCTCGTCTTCGTTACCTTGCGAGTTCCATATTCGGACCAGGCCGTCGTAATCCGCCGTCACAATCCGGTTTTTGGCGTCCAACTGGGCGTCACCGAAAAGAGCTCCCGCGACTATTTCGCGTGCGGGCTTCGTTGCCCCTGCGCCAATGGTCCATAGCTGGAAGCTTCCAACCGGCGTCGAGCCCATGAGCTGTTGAGTTTGTTGCAGGTAGCGAATAGGCAACATATAGGAACCTACGGCGAGCGAAAGATCAATCGGATTACCGTCCCTATCGTAGACACACGTGCCCCCGGAATCTGAAGATGTGAATATTCGCGATCCATCGTCGCTGAACATTGCGTAGAACCGATCTGGGGCAACCGGTTGTAGCGATCGCAGAGTTTTAGCCCCGAAGAAGCTCCTTAGCGTCATTTTGCCACTCTTGGTTTCTAGGATAAACCGCGACCAGTCTGGCGACGCCTTGATGTCCTTCACGACTTCGCCACAGTCGACACGACCGGCTTCTTTGCCAGTGGATGCATCCCAATAGACTAACCACCGGTCTTGTCCCCAAGTCATGACTTGGCGGAGACCAGGATCAGCCAACGCTCCCCATGCAGGGCTCGGATGCTCGAAAGAAATGGGAGTGGCGCCCGGCTTGCATAACATGGCGCCCTTACCACTCTCGACGAGAAGGACGCACTCCGTCCCTGGGACAAACGATCCCCATGAAATGGCGCCTTTGGTTTGGATTCGGGTTCCGACCGGCTGACCCGATGGGACGATGGATACCTGAGCCTCGTTGTCGGCGAGGGCGAGGAGCTTTGTTCCGTCAGCGCTAAACGAAACGTCGTCTGCGCCGCCAATGAATTTGGATGGGCCGGCGAGTTTGATCGACGATTGGAAATTTCCGGTTGACGCATCTGAGATCTTGACCTCCCCGTCATCGCTACCGGTTGCGATCCATCGACCATCCGGGGAGTATTTCGCGGCCTTAATCCTTGACCGGTGGCCTATCCTGAAGAGGAGTCGGCTGCCGTGGGCCTCGGCGGCAAGAGCGGCGGAACGCGCGGCTTCTTGGTCTCCTGCCCGGGAGGCAGCGATCGCCGCACTGTAGAGCAGGTGCGTGGCTTGAAGGTCAGAATGACGAACGGGCGCATAGTTGGGCCCACGCGCCGCTTGCCCAAGCTCCCAGTCCACTTGTGACAACTGCCGGTTGGCGCGGTTTTTCTGTTGAATCGCGTAAAGGCCGAAGATAACCGACGCAAAAAATAAGGCGCCCAAGACTCCGGCGAAGCGGCGAATCCAGCGGAGACGTTTTTGCGTTTGGCGTTCGCCTTCGAAGGCGGCTATGATTTCTTTGACGGTTTCTTCAGTGGGGCCGTCGGTTGCCGGGTTCAGCGCTTCGTCCTTACGGAGAAGGTTGGGGGAAATGTGCTTGCCCACCGCGTGAGTTTCGGTGAGGTCTGGAAGGCACTTGCCAAAATTTATTGGGATGATTTTTTGCTTGCGCCTTGCATAGGTCTGGATCTCACGAGCGACGTGAACAGACTGCAACGCGGCGGGGGTGCCAATGAGGATGAGGCGATGCGTGCGCAGCAGCGCCCAGGCGCCGATCTGCACTAGGTCGTCGCCGCGTTTGTAGTCATCTGAATCTAGAAAACAGTCGAAGCCGTGAGCCCTCAGCCGAGTCGCTAGCTCTTTGGCGTAAAAACGACCGTCGTCCCAAGCATAGGAAATGAAGAAGTCGTAGCCGAAAAGTTTGTCGGAGATGCGGTCGCTCCAGGATCGCCGACCTACGCTGAGGTCAGGATTTGTTACAGGATGCGACATGGTTTCATTTTAACCGTCTCGCAGCAATCTGTCGGTTGGAGTCCGGTCTTGGTCGCACTTCCGGGAGAGGAGTACTATGCCGGTATGAAGTGGCGCGCATGGCTTGACGAGTGGGGAATGTCCTCGCTGAAGATCAAGAGTCCTTTTTTGGAGATGGAGTGGAAACCGCAGGGCCCCGATCGACAGGCGGCTTGGGAACTGTACGTAGAGCTACTCACCCGCGTCACGACGCAGCCGTTGCCGGATCAGGATGGAGACGAGCAGGCGGCATTGACCAGTGTTTTTAACCTGTTTGGGCTTACGCGCGACATCTTGCGGCGCAACTTTCGGTGCGTGGAATTCTCCAAAATCGCAGTGGTGGTGCTGAACCAGGTCATAAGGCCATTTACCGCCAAGTGGCATAAGCTCTCGCTGCAGGGAGCATTCAAGGATCCGGCCCTCTGCAAGCAGTTCCGCAAAGAGTTGGTCGGCCTTCAGGAGACGCTCGCTATCTACAGCGGCATGCTCTCGCAAATGGCGGGGCTCGAGGAGGATTTGACCCACATCGACGCGACGCCATGAAGGTCTTCGTCATCGGCAGCCTAGCCGGTGATACCGGGGTTTCCCAGTCTGGCGTTGACGAACTGAGGGCGCGGGCTCTACTCAAGCACGTGGGAGGGCCGGGAGGCGGCCATGTACGCGTGGCTCTTGTCTCAACCAAGCTCGCTCCGTGCGTGACTTTTAAGGGCGATGGCTCGGTATCGTTCGCCGCAGGAAAAATGATGCTGGACGCGCGGCGCCTTGTTCAGCAAATCCCCGAATGCGACCCGATCAAAGGCAAGCCCACCCCTGGCTTTTTGACCCTGAAGCTGGAGGGTTGGAACTCTATCGAAGGTTGGAAGCGAAAGAGCTAGTTCGGCGCGCGGCCGTCCTATGCGTCATAACGATAGTCGCAATGGGCGCGACCTACATCAACACCGACCTCATCATCGAGGCCCGATTCAGCCTGGGTCCACTGGCCAAAGCCTTCCGCGCCACCGGCCTCGTCCAGCTCGGCGACATTACAGAAACCGACGGCGTCTGGCGGGTCGCCTTCGAAACCGACGGCGTCGACGAACCGCAAGACCGCTGCCTAAACCGCCTCGTCACCGCCGCCGAGTCCCTAAAAGGCCCCCACCGCACCGCCTGGGACACCTGCCTAACCCGCCATTTCGACGCCGGCTACGTCGGCAACAGCGACAATTTCTACGAATCCTGGAAAACTGAATCCTCCACCCTCCAAAGAATCGCCGCCCTAAACGCCGACCTCGTCACAACGATCTATCGAGAAAGCGAAGAATAGCCGCGAAAGTAGTGGAGAAGGACGGCCAGCAGGACGTGTAGCCGAGACCACGGCGCACCTGCGACGGTGTCGTGCATCCCGCCAAAATCTGCACCGAAAACCGAAAACCGAAAACCCCTCCCGACACTTCGCGTGCGACACCATCGCTAAAGCTTCGGTCTTGCCTACACCCACCGGCGGCCGGATGGACACAACCCCCAAAACCCGCCATAATACTCGTCAGATGTCTGCCGTCGGCGAACTCATCGAACAGGCGTTCAAAACCCTCGCCGCCCGGCCCGGCTTCATCAGCCGCGAGAACCAGCACCAGCTCGCCCTCCTCCTCAGCGACCTCATCGAGGAGCGCTCAACCGGCGCGTTCGAAGCCCCCACCGGACTCGGCAAGTCCCTCGCCGCCCTCATCCCCGCCCTCGCCCACGCCATCGTGAGCAAGCGGCGAACCGTCATCGCGACCTACACGAACGTCCTCGCCGAACAATACTGGCGCAAAGACCTCCCCCTCGCCCAAACCCTCTTCGAGGACGCGGACCTCGTCAAAACCCAACTCCTGATGGGCCGCGCCAAATACGTCTGCCTCGTCGCCCTGGAGGAGGCCGCCCCCGACACCAGCGAGTCCTTCAGCGCCATGGCCCAGATCGGGCACGAGTCGGATTTCCGCCAATTCATCCGCCGCCCCTCCCGCGAGCTGACCGCCCTCTGGCCCAAGGTCGCGACCCCGCCCGTCTGCCCTGGCCGCCTCTGCCCCGCCTACGAAGACTGCTACTACTACGCCGCCCGACGGCACGCGGAAGAGGCCCATATCGTGATTACCAACCACAGCGTGGTCATCCAAGACTCCCTCATGAAACGCTCCAACGAGGAGTCGGATGGACTCCTCGGCAAGTACGATTTCCTGATCCTCGACGAGGCGCACGACTTCCCGAGCGCCGCCATGAACGGCCTCGAATTCGAACTCAGCGGCCCCAAACTAAACTCGCTCCTCTCCGTCTCCCAACGCATCGAGACCACCCTGATGCCGCTCGCGGTCCGCAACGACGAAGGCCACGACTACGCCAAAGACTGCCTCGAATTCCGAAGCCGGATCGAGAACTGCCAGCGCCGGCTCATCACGTACTCCCACGACCTCGGCCGCCCCGGAATCCTCACCGCCGCCCCCGCCGACGTCCTCGACCATCCCCAGGTCAAAGCCGCCAAAACCAACGACGAAAACAAAGGCGCCAAGGAACTCGCCACCGAAGTCAGTGACGCCTGCGAGGATTTCGTCAAAGGCATGGACCGCCGCATCCTCGACTGGAAGGAGAACGACCCCGAGCGCGTCCGCCAAGCCGCCGACTCGGTAAGGAACTACGGCACCTACCTGCGCGAGTACGGTGTCGGCTGCTTCAGCATCTTCGACCCCCAAGGCGTCGCCGTGAGCTACGTCGGCCAAACCGGAACCTCCGCCCTGATGCGGCAAGACGTCATCGACCTTGCCGCTCCCCTCAAAGAACTTATCTGGGAAACTACTCCCTACGCCTGCCTCTCTGCAACCCTCGCCCTCGACGGCAGTTTCGATTTCTTCCGCCGCACCACCGGCGTCGAACCCCAATTCGAGGAAATCCTCCCGTCCCCTTTCGACTACGCCTCCCAAGCCGTCCTGTACCTGCCGCCCGACGGCCGCATCCCCGACCCCACGATCGCCCGCCGCGAAGGCAACGAGGACGGCTACTGGCGTCGCGTCGCCAAAGAACTCTCAAAAATCCTAATCGCCTGCCAAGGCCGAACCCTCGCCCTCTTCCATTCCCGCAAAGAGATGGAAGGCGTCTTCAAATACATGGAGGTCCCCACCGACCTGCCTATGTACATGCAGCTAAAAACCGGCGCCCCGATGGTGGGAGAAAAGTTCAAGGAGAACATCCACGCCTCCCTCTTCGCCCTCCGCTCCTACTGGACCGGATTCGACGCCCCCGGCGAAACCCTGTCCTGCGTGGTCCTCGTGAGAGTCCCCTTCGAAGTCCCCATCGATCCCCCCCAAATCGCCCGCCTCGCCTACCTCCAAACCCAAGGCCGCGACGCCTTCGGCGAGCACACGTTGCCCGTGGCCAAGATGCTCATGCGCCAAGGCGCCGGCCGCCTCATCCGCCACGCCAACGACAAAGGCCTAATCGCCATCCTCGACCCCCGCGTCACCACCAAACGCTACGGCGAAGAAATTCTCGCCAACCTCCCCCCCGAAATGCGAACCTACCGCGACCTAGAAGAAGCCGTAGCCTGGATCGGCCTAGAACCGATGAACCTGCTGTAGGCACAAAAGCTACCCGCAGGGTGTAGTCCAAGCCCTGGTTCCGTGCCAGGACTTGGGACAGCCTCCCGAACTCGCCGACAAATCACCATCCACCAACCGCGTAGCGTGTAGACGCTGTCTTAGATTGTCAATCTTAGGCAGCGTCTTTTTTCAGAAACGTCCTTTGTGTTCCCGTCACGGTGAGGTAGCGAGGCTTTTCT
>Ga0105239_10001067_pt1 | contig 38102 bp, 36 predicted proteins | sample KBSC44metaG_FD_92761 | JGI IMG/M metagenome (GOLD analysis project Ga0105239, IMG submission 92761) | Corn rhizosphere microbial communities from Kellogg Biological Station, Michigan, USA - KBS C4-4 metaG | ecosystem: Host-associated > Plants > Roots > Rhizosphere > Soil | place: Michigan, USA... | reverse complement strand
GCCCAAGTTCCTGAACGCACGTTCCAAGGAAGACTGGTTGACCGTATTGACAGCAATTTTAAGTTCCTTTTCAAGCTCATACATCGTCCTTGACACGAAAGCAATTACCCCTCTTGACAGGAACCCTTCCGGCAATTCTACCACTGCCCAGCAGCTCATACTGACTTTTATGCGACTATTGGAACGCTTGTCAATGGCCCTGGTTGTGGGAAGTGCGACTCCGGTGGTGAAAATAGTTCTCGCCCACTACGGACCCGCCGTCACTGTACCGCAGTTGTCCGCGACTAGTATACCGCCTTTCGTGGTTCAGGTTGGGCGAAACAACGCCAGGCAGGCAAGGTCACAAACAGCAACTTCTCAATCCCAAAATCTCGCATTCCCAACCTCCTCGTCAGCACCATCCGGAAGCGGAAGACCTTTACCGCGTAGGTCAAAGAAGAAAAAACGAAATTGAGTGCACAACCAATCCACGATGGTCTTCATATAGCTCCAGGTAACCCGGCCACTGAGGCCCTTAATTGGGGAGCACTCCAAGGAGGAGAGGTCCAGACTTCGGGAGATGGCTTAGTAAATTGCTACACAAGTCGCTATCAACTACAACATCACTTGCCAGGGTCCATTTCTACCACAGCATACATCAGTCCCACAAGAAGCCTATAACCTTCCGCCAGTTCGGCAGTTTCGGCTCGGGCTCGATATCGCGAGCTGCTCTCTCCAAGGCCTCGGTCAATGGAATATCCACCAGATTGATAATGCTCGTCTTCTTGTAGAATTTCCACGCGAGGTATGCGGTGATCACAAGCGGAATGTCTCTGCGAGCATATTGTCAGCACTTAATCCATTGCCGGTCTCCAAGGGAGTCAGGAGTATTGAACAGTGGGACACTTACAAATACGACGAGATGAACCCGCTAGTCGACCAGTTTCCTTTCGTGAAAACCGTGAAGCCGCCTGTGAACAGGATGAGGACGCACATTACTAGCGCCACTGGCGTCGAATACTCTGTGGTATAATCGTCAGTACGGACAATTCCAACGGACACAAAACATCGAACAATGCATTGGTAAATACGTACCAGTCCACCGATTATGCCACGGTAAGCTCGTGAGTGGCAGGCCCTGCTTCTTCATCGCCAGAATAAGTCTAAGATGATTCAGAAGGACAGTGATCCATGATATGAGCACACCACACGCCGTAAGATCGACGAACCACCAGAAGACGGTCATAGCGCCCTCAGATAGACTCATGAACGCCAAGAACATGAACGCCGTATTCAAGAGGACACACATGTACGGCACGCCCCAAGGGGTTGTGCGCAGGAAGATCTTGGGCGCTTGACGCTTGAGGGCCAGGCCGTAGAGCACACGCGTGCCTGATAGCAAAGCCTGGTTTGAGGACGACCAGGCTGAGGTAATCACGATCGCATTGACCACGGAAGGCACACCGTTGAGCCCCGCGGCGCTCGCGGCGATGACAAAGGGGCTCTGCGCAGCTGTGCCTGAGTAGTCGTTCAGGCGTGGGTCGTCGCTCGGCACCAGCATGCCGACTACCAACACAGCAAGCATGTAGAACGTGGCGACACGCGCGAAGACTCTCTTACAAGCTTTCGGGATCGTCACGCGCGGGTTCCTCGTCTCAGCAGCCGCCATGGCGATACTCTCGGTCCCAGCGAAACTGAACACAGCGTTCGTCATGACAGACCAGTAGCCTAGGAACTGGCCCCATTTTCCAGTTGCGACATACTCCACGAACGGGCCCGGCGTGTTCCAGTATCTGAACCCAATGCGCGGAGTTCCAGGGACGCCGCCGAGGTCGATCACCAAACCCAAGATGATGAGGAAGATGATGAAGAGGATCTTTAGCAAAGCGAACCAGAATTCCACTTCGCCGTAGATTCCAATGAAGGAGATCCCGATCGCGAAGGTCAGCGCGATGAAGATCAGGATCCAGAGTGTTGAGTTGATGTCCGTCCAATAGTGGAAGAGTACGCATACGGCGCTGATTTCAGCGGGGATGGAGAGAAGGTTGCCGTAGACGAGATTGTAGCTAGCTGGAAGTCAGTACGGCACTCACTCTGGGTATCAATTCACATTAGGGCTCACCCAATAGCAAAACCGAGCGCCGGATCAATGAGCACTTCAGCATGACGCACAAAGGAACCCGTAACTGGCAACAAGGCTGCGACCTCTCCAAGCGCGAATTGCACCGCACACACAATAAGCCCGACAGTGAAATATCCAAGCAACGCCCCAAGCGGACCACCTGTTTGAATCGAACCTCCCAGACCGAGAAACAGACCTGTACCCTAAAACGAAAATCCATTAATATTCGATTTCCCACAGAACCTGAAAATTGCGATGCGTGCTTACAATAGCACCAGCAATAGCAATCAGGGAGATATGCCGTTGATGCAGGCCCCGCCTAAGATCCTGCTGCTCATTATACGTGACGAAATCGGCCTCGTGGAGCGCCTGGAGATCGTGGTCCCGTTCCGGGCTGCTGCTGGCGAAGTGCGCCTCGCCATAAGCGACGCCCGGCTTGCGATCTGTGCCTAAAGGCTGTGGTACAGATTCTGGATCCACGGACATGTTGCTTGGTGATGTCGACGACGAGGTCCGAGTTGACTGGTAATCACGCCGTGTCGTGCGATCGGATCTCGAGTGTGCGTGCGACGCCCGTTGATATTCATTTTGGAGCAATGGCGTGCTCGATGTTACATCTTCTGCCATGACTAGCTAACTAGGAAAGTCTGTGCTCCTCCTCACCTTACCTGTGGCTCGCCCTCAAAATCGGGGCTCTGCCGAAAGGATCCAGGTCCAGATCCGTCTTCAACGGCAAAAGCCTATTGAGTCTTTTTGGGTTGGTTGGGTGTTGGAGGGACGTCAGCACTTCAGACCAGTCATAGTTTGGTGCCGCCAACGGAAATTTCTTGCTGGCCAAGTGGGGGGAGGTGCCCGGCTAAGCATTCCAAGGTTGTTTAGCCTCGTTCATGGGTGGTGCGACCCGTGAGCTTGGTCGCAACGCTTAAAAATTGTTAGGTGGAATTCAGACGGAATACTTCCTAGGGGATTCCCGAGTTTACTTTCCACTATCATAAAATATTATGATTAGAGAACGTTGGCAAAGAAACGAAGAAATTTCTTCAAATGTGGTATCTTGCCAAGCTCTTTCGTCCTATCTTAGTACCCACTTCACAAAATCTGGTGCTTTACGAGTAGGCCTCGATCACTACGTGCTTGGGAATTTAATAATGTATTTTTCTTCGCCGCGGGGTGCATGTTCATGAATATCAATATCAGGTCTTGAGTCTGCATAGCTGAGATAACAGTCTGGCCCATAGATATCCAACGAGGCTGCTCTACTGCAGACACTCAGGGGGTTCCGATCATGACAAAGTCGCTTTATTCTAAATCTGCACTTTGAACCAACGTGGCGCAATGCTGTTACGACGATCAAAATGCAATCATTGGCCCTAGACATGGGTGAGTATCGCGATGAGCTTGATCACACTGCGCGGTGCCAGATCACCACTACCGACTGCAGCTTTCTATCAGTTGTACTGTACAGCCCGCTTCGTGCCCTTGGCTGGTGTCTCCCAGGGCTCCATATTCTTCAACCAGTTCTCTCCATGGTCGGATTGGGGATGTCACCGGGGTCAAAGAGCCCTTTACCATCATTCAGTCAGAGCAAGATCCTGGGTCTCCAAGACTGAGGAGCTGAGCATGCTCAAGCGAACATTGCAGGACGTATGGCAGTGATACAAGGATCACATGCCGGCTTTTAGAAATGTCATATCCGGCATACCAGAGGATTTGATCCAGATACCGCATCCACATTCATCACACCAGGCTCGCTCCATATTCGTTCCGCTGTCGGCCTTCTGTGTGTAAGTTCGAGGCTTTGGGCTTGTGGTTTGGATATCCTCCGTCTTGATGAAAAGGTGTGCCGAATGCCTGTAAAGATGGGATTGCTTCTGGTTATCATTTCCTTCAACGCTCTGCATAGTTGGTCTTGGGTATCACCTACATCGCACCAGCCCATTTACGGCAATCGATACAATCTAAACCACCTTTAGCCCTGCATCTGTAGATGGACAAGATTAGACCTGCGTACGGCATAGGTTCATCTCACTAGGCTTTGGAACGGTATATTTGCGGCGGCCGCAGTTGCAGCTACTGGTTATTGATTTTGCCATTGTTCAGCAGATGGAGGTTCTGGGTTTAAGTCTACTCGTGTATCCTATGGCGTCTCCGCGTGAAGCGAGCTTGCACTTTAAGGGGTCTCGTAGGTTCATTTTGTCTTTGGCAATCTCCAGTGCCATCTCAAACGCTGTGACGTAGATATGGGAATCATGACGAGGATAGAACCTTATTCCTGGCGCTGATGGAGGGGGGAGCTCGCGGTTGGATATAGTACCTAAGTAGGACGAAGCACCGAGTTGTCAAAATATCAAACCTTAGTTTTTCCAAAGCTTTATTCCATTGATGTTTGAATGGTCTAGGTAAACCTCGGACATTTTTTGAAAGGAAGCAAGTCGACGACTCGTCTCGCATCTCGCGAGCACCCGCATGGCCTCGGTATCCAGCGGGCGCCTTATCGTGCATGGATCTACCCATCTCGATCCAGAGTGTATCACATGCTGAAATGGGAGAGTCGTAAGTGGTCAGAAGATATAGGCTCAAGCTAGGGAAATCGTAACGTGGGGGGTTTCAAGGGAGCTGCCAGTAAGGCTCGATATCTCGTAAAACAAGCGGGGCAACGTAAGGCAGCGCTGAGGGGCGTCAACAGGCAAGTGGGATGTCATGTGTTGATTCAACGAAGGATTGATTCGTTATTTAAGGTAGCCGTGCCTTTATCCTTTCTCTATCTCATCACTCTCTAATCTGACTGCATACACGTCCATTCCAACTCCACCGAAGCACATCGTCCAAGAAAAAGATCCTTATTACCATCCCTCAACCGATCACTTTGATATCCCTTGAACAACCTGAAGATGTCCCACCAAGGTTGCCCCAAGTGCGGTGCCGCTATCAGCAGCGGCAAGACCTGCAATTCCTGCGGTGCTGTGAGTGCTTACCTCCTCTAGCAACTTCCCGTCCCTTTCCCTCATACCCGCCAGCCCGAAGTGTGTACATTTGCTAATTTGATGACTGGGCTGCGCTTGTGTAGACCTGTCCTCGGTAGATTCAAGTGAAGGGTTAGGAAATCGGGGCCCGAATCCAAAGAAGTAGTTACGATGAGACGAACGAGTGACCACGGCCCAAGACATGATGTCGATGAGCATGAGAATTTGCTAGATGAGCAGCGAATGGGATAGCTTAATCCATCTGCTTCCTGAATCACTCATTTGAAATGAATGAATCTTCAACAAACCCAAACATATCAAGCTTCTTCGGATTCTTTGTCCTTTTCGTTCGCACTGTCCATGCTCTATCTGCTCAACTCAGGCTGGAATGACCTTCTCAAAGAACGCCAATAGATCTCGCAATTCAGCTGCAGCGGTCGAATGCCCCATCCCTGGATACAGGTGTCCATCAATATCATCTTTATCCACCCATTTGACCAATTCTTCATTGCCCTGAACAAATAGCTTGGTCGGGATAAGCATGTCCATACTCCCATGCACGTAGAACCATTTCTTCGCAGTTGCCGCGTCTTCCACAGGTGTATCTTTCCTCAACGCTTCAATTCGGTCTTTCAAAGGCAAATACCCGCTCAAGCAGACTACTCCTCCTATTTTATTCCTTAAACGGCCAGTCAAGCCCCAGACCATGCTGACTGCGCAGCCCTGGCTGAACCCACCGACAAGAATCCTTTCCGGGGGCGTACCGCTCTGGATTTCCTCTTCTATCAGTTCATCCACCATGGCAACACTTTTCAGGATGCCCTCTTCGTCGTCTGGTGCATTTTGCTCCTCATCCTGTCCCGGCACACGTGGCTTCATAGAATTAGGTAGCGCTTTGGGCACGTACCAAGCACGCGTCATTGCTTCGTGATTATGAGGTGCGTTCGGAAGGACCCATTTGAGATATTGTGCCTTGTTATAAAACTGAAATTGTTGGGCTAAGCCGAGTGGAATGCCCTCCGCGTCGTCCCCATACCCATGGAGGAAGATCAGCGTGGCAGATCGGTCTGGGGAGGAGGCTGGTACGCTAGGCTGCATGATATAAGGGGGTTTCGCAGCCATATTGTGCTGGTGAAATTCTCAAATACAAATCTTAAGCCGCTTGTTCAATCAGTAGTAATGTTGTTGTTGTTAGCAAGTACAAGTGTATGAATCCATGTCTCTGGGTGGCAATTCAAATAAAAGGGATTGTCTGTGAACCTTGAGAGGCTCAAGTTTTACAACGCGAAGGTGGGCCTACCTGAGATGAACCAGAGTATCGTCAGCTTCGGAATCATGTCTGATGACTCTCGGATCTGGTTCACGTCCTTGTATCGGACGAAGGCAAGTAAATGCGGGGAAGAGTTGCGAGACGAACTGTGAAGGGAGTGACCGCTTGGGAAAGTATCCCGAGAGACTTGGCGTGCACGTGCTTTTGATTCACGTGACCACATTTCTCCGCAATCTTCTGCGCTTTAGTGAGGGGAGCCTTGTACATTTTTGAATATTCGATTTCTAACACCAACTTGTACGACCTGCCAATATACGTTCCAGTGGGTATCCTGGTGACCTCAAAATGAAGAGCCTCAAGAGAGGACTGGCAAATGACCCCAATGCGGCCAACATTGCCAGCAAGGTCTTCATCAGGTCCACCAGAAACGGCCGTGTCCAGAAAGTCGTCAAGGAACAGTATCTAAGAAAAGATATCCCATGTTCCTCAGAGTTATGCTCGACCTGCGCATCGACGGCTGCCCCAGACGCCAATGGAGTTGGTAAGAACTTCGCCCTCTCTTATAACCAGCAGCAATACTGACTATGCAGTCCCGAAATTCGTTCTCTCCAAACGTCCAATTGGCACCAAAGCCTTCCCCAAGGGCCACTACCTACTCCCAGACACCAATGTTTTGCTCAGTGGGATGGATTTATTTGAAGAGGCTGAACACTTCCATGACGTTATAATCCTTCAAACAGTTCTAGAAGAGTTGAAGAATAGAAGTCTTCCTCTCTACAATCGACTGATGGCGTTGACCAAAAGTGAGGAGAAGCGTTTCTACCTCTTTTTCAATGAATTCCGGATAGAGACCGCTGTTAGAAGGGACGAGGGTGAGAGCATTAATGACCGAAATGATCGTGCGCTGAGGAAAGCTGCTGCATGGTATACGCACCATCTATCCAATGCCACAAAGAAGCCTCCTACCATAGTAGTTCTCACCAATGATCAGGACAACAGAACCAAGGCGAAGAAGGAGGGCACCAATGCTCTTTCCCTGCGAGAATATGTTTCTGGACTGGATGACTCCGACAGGCTCCTTGATATGGTAACCCAAGGGCCAGATGCTCGAGACAATCGTGCCGCCCAAGGAGAGTTGTTCTATCCGGAGTACTACTCCATGTCTAGGATGATGACTGGTATCAAAGCCGGCACGTTACACCAAGGCATATTCCATGTCTCCACGTACAATTATTTAGAGGGGACAGTGAAGGTATCTGCTTTCGACAAACCACTCTTGATTCTTGGCAGAGAGAGTAGCAATCGTTCAATATCTGGCGACCTTGTTGTGGTCGAAATTCTGCAAAAGGATCAATGGAAAGCTCCATCTACACAGATTCTAGACGAAGAAGCGGTGAACCAGAACGAGAATGCCGAAAACGAAGAGGCCGAAGAAGCTGTTGTTACCGAGAAAGAACGACGTGCACTGCAGGAAGACGTTAAACGAGCACATACTGCTGGTGCCGAACTTCGTGCGCAACCTACTTGTCGAGTAGTTGGAGTCATGAAACGAAATTGGAGACAATTGGTCGGTACAATTGACGCAACTTCCAGCGGTGGTTCAGGTCAACGGCAAGCGACAGTCTTCCTCAACCCAATGGACAAGAGGATACCAAAGATTCGGATAAGAACCAGACAAGTTGATGAACTGATTGGCAAGCGCATCGTTGCGGCAATTGATTCTTGGGATCGTGATACAAGATACCCAGTTGGCCACTACATCCGATCGCTGGGTGAGTTGGAAACAAAAGAGGCTGAGACAGAGGCACTCCTACTTGAGTACGATGTTCAATATCGTCCTTTTCCGAAGACCGTCCTTGACTGTCTGCCGAGCGAGGGGCATGATTGGAAAGTTCCATCAGATCCATCTCATCCTGGCTGGAAAGGCCGTCGTGATCTCAGAGACTTACTGGTCTGTTCAATTGATCCTCCAGGTTGTCAAGACATTGATGATGCCTTACACGCAAGACCTCTACCAAATGGAAACTTTGAGGTCGGTGTGCACATCGCTGATGTCTCACATTTCGTCAAGCCAAATAATCCTATGGATACTGAAGCTAGTGCACGTGGTACAACTGTGTATCTCGTGGACAAAAGAATTGACATGTTGCCAATGCTTCTTGGCACTGATCTATGCTCCCTGAAACCATACGTTGAGCGATATGCCTTTTCAACACTTTGGGAGATTACACCAGGCGCCGACATTGTTTCTGCATCATTCACAAAATCAGTCATTCTATCGCGAGAAGGATTTTCATACGAGCAAGCACAGAAACGTATCGACGATGCTAGTGCCACCGATGATCTGACTCAGGGTATGCGAACACTACTGGCGCTTTCACGGAAGCTTCGCCAAAAACGAATGGATGCTGGAGCTTTGAACTTGTCTAGCCCCGAGGTTAGAATCGAAGCTGATAGTGAATCCTCGGACTCTCTTGCGGACGTCAAGACGAAGGCGCACCTGGCTACCAATTCGCTCGTCGAAGAGTTTATGCTTCTCGCCAATATCACTGTTGCAAAGCAGATTCAATCAGTCTTCCCACAAACAGCTCTTCTTCGAAGACATGCAACGCCACCGGCATCAAACTTCACGGATCTGGGCGAACAATTAAAGAAGATGCGTGGCCTGGAACTTGACGTCTCGAGCTCGAAGGCCCTTGCTGATTCTCTAGATCTATGTGTAGACCCTAATCACCCATTCTTCAATACCCTCATCCGAATCATGGCAACCAGATGTATGACCTCTGCTGAATACTTCTGCAGCGGATCTCACGCTGAGCCAGAATATCGACACTACGGCCTGGCAAGTGAAATCTATACACACTTCACCAGTCCAATTCGACGATATGCCGATCTTCTTGTGCATCGACAATTAGCCTATGCAATTGGATATGATGGTGAAGGAAGTGAGATCGTTGACAATGATCTTCGCAACAAAGGCAAATTGGAAAGGGTCTGTCACAATCTCAACTTCCGCCATCGCAATGCCCAACTAGCTGGCCGGGCGAGCATAGAATACTATGTTGGACAAGCATTGAAGGCTAGAGCTGAGAAGGCCCCTGACGCAGCTATAGATGTGGACGGCTATGTCCTACGTGTCTTCGAGAACGGCGTTGTCGTCTTCGTCCCACAATTCGGAATCGAAGGCCTCGTCCGACTTGAAGACTTCGAAGCCGTAACCAAAGACACCGAGGCTTCCACGAAACCCGACAGCGTATTTGACGCAGAGAATTACCGATTGACCGTGACCGAGAAGGGCAATGAGAAGAACACAGTCTCGGTAGAGTTGTTCCAACAGCTGAAGGTCCGAGTGAGCTCTGAAGAGAAAGGAGGTGCACGCGAGAAGGGAAAGCGCAAAGTCAGAGTCGTGGTCTTGGCTAAACAATAGTCTAAAGCATTGCAGATGTGTGAAATGTAATCTCTACAAATACTTTAGACAGAAAATAAGTGCTCCCAAGCTAAAAAAGCGAACCTCCATGTCCTACACCCCAATACTGTCCCTCATTTCTACAATGTGGCAACTCTAAGTTCTCCTTTCCTCCGGAATGTACTCGCCCCGCAGGCTTGCGATGAAAATTTTGTAAAGCCCTTCGTAACCTAGCAGGAAGAATGAAATCAATATCGAAGGACGTCAGATTATATCTCCTTTATACCGACTTTTCAATACCTAAACAAACAGCCACTCTCTACTCTCAAGCCCCGATCATCTTAGCTTGGTATCCCGTGCGCTGCCTCCACCTTTCAGGAACGCCTCCTAATCTAACCAAATAATATTAATGCTCCTGGTCACTCCCTCAGGTTATAACCAAAATAGCCCTCCTCACCACTTCTCCGCGCTCGGTCTGATTTCCAGTTCATTCGTGAATCCCGACTTTGGTTGCGTATGCAGATACCAATACGTCTCCGCGATCTACCGCACATACACATAGGGCGAACATCAGTAACCACTCGACAAGGGAGCCAATGCTACAGCCAATGCAACAGACAAACTTACCGTCTCAGGGGAAATCTTCGCATCTGGCCCCGCATCCTTCATATAATCCGCGGTGCCGGGCGTATCAATAATTCCGTCGATAATCGCGTGAGCGACATGGATGCCCTTGGGGCCAAACTCGCGTGTCAGCGACTGCACGAGGGCACGAGTCGCGAACTTGCTGACTGCGAAGGAGGAGAAGTTCGCGGATGCTTTGAGCGAGGCCGTTGCGCCGGTGAATATCAGCGTTGGTGGGTATTTCGTCGAGGTATTCGCGGTTTTGAGGAGGAGAGGGAGAACCGCCTGGCTGAAGTGGAAGCCGCCTTTGCTGTGAGGTGCGAATTTGGGGATTGGTGTTAGTGAAGAGATAGAGGTTGGGGTTATTCACCACTAGCTAGGGCGCCAAAAAGTCTCTGTGCTGTGATATGATAGGCTTATAGTGGAGAGCTTACCAGTTCACATTAAACGGCGCCATGAAAGCCTCCTCCGTCTGCTCGAGGAACGGCTTGACCGTGAGTTTCCCAGCAGCATTGAATATCGCAGCCTGCATAGACCCAAAAGGAAACCCCCAAAGTCAGCACTTCATTTCCTCATAGTCTCCCTACACACTTCCCGTGATAAATAACACCCTCCAATCCCACCCTCAGACCAGACTCAGACTTACCGCACAGCTCGCCCCCTCCCCGAACCTCCCATTGATTTCCTTAATTGCATTCCCAATACTCTCGGGTGAGCTCACGTCGGTCGAAACACCAATGGCATCGCCACCGGCATCGTTAATCTCCTTCTCCAAGCTCGCATAGCTGCTGGTGCTGCGCGCGAGGAGCACGACGGAATATGCTTGCGCGAACTTTTTCGCGATTGCGGCGCCCGTCCCTGGCCCAACGCCTGCGATGATTGCGTAGGCTTTGGATTGTGCCATGTTGGATAAAGGATGAGATGCAGCGGGGTGGTGATAGGAAATGCTGTGGTATTTGGTGCTGGGCGAGGTGAAGTTGGGTGAGGCTGAGGAGTCCAGATGTATGTCGTCAGGAGCAGAGCTGGGAGCGGTTGTTAGTCAGCATGGCCGGGAAGGCTGGCCAATCAAAGCACATGACGCATACGACGTATTCGTCAACTACAAGTATTACGATCTGCCTCTCTTTCGGATTTTCCGCTGCAGCTTTTCGCGCGATCACACCAACTTGCTTTGACTCACAGTTCCTATTCACAGTGAGGCTTGCCGCAATCCAACGAGTGCAATCCCATCAACGTCATCATACAAGTAAAGTGATGGCCAGCGCCTCAGACTCAATGCCACCGGTGAAAGCAGCATGCCATTGCGGAGCAGTGACAATCCTGACTCCGGGCAGACCCCGCGAAATCAACGAGTGCCAGTGCACAATCTGTCGGCGCTACGCCGCCGCTTGGGCATACTATGACCCAAAGGAGGTCCGGATTTCCGTCACAGACAGCTCACCGACCAGGAAATACGTCTGGGGCGACTGCGAGCTCGAATTCCACTTTTGCTCTGTCTGCGGGTGTGTCACCCACTGGAAGTCAGTTGAAGAAAGTGACAAAATAGGCGTCAATACAAGGATGATGGATCCCGAAGATGTCAAGACCGTGAGTCGCAGGATTAGCTTCGGGATGCTATCGACGCCCCTGAGATCAAAGGAGGCGGCACATGTGGACGATAAAGCCCAATATTGATTTTTGTACGGTGCCACGCCCCAATGCAACCATCAGTACCTGGGCAAGCTGAAACTCCCTCGAAATTGGAGCTCAAGATGGATAATCTATGTATTCAACCTCGAAAATGTACAAGTGACGCTGATAAAATCATTGCGGTGAGCTGGCATTAGACCGAGACACATATAAAGGGATTTTTGGAATGATTCCTCTCATGCTCCCGGGAAGACGGCAAAGCGACCCATAACAGATATCATCGGCAATTTTGTGACCAAGCGGAGCGAGCATTCATAATAGCAAGCTGAGACTGCTGCGAGAAGAAGCGGGCGCTATGTCGGGAGTAGTCAAATCAATCAAAGCTTAGTAGCCAGGTTCTTTTCGCTAGAGGCACGTCCGCTCACAATATCATCATTCGATATGTTTTCCGTTCTTGATCCGTTCTCAACATCCTTATCGGCCTTAGGGATATAGAATTGCTTATCAATTCGAGAAAGTGTGAGCGTGGCGAGAGCAAGAATCTCCAAAGTGAAGTTGAACACATAAAACGCCGCTTTGGAGTGATACCAAGCAGGGTGATCAATCGGCCGGGGGTTCTCCCATGCAGTCCCAGCTTTGAAACCCGCGATCAACATGCATAATGCTGATGAGGTCATTATGATAATGGTCTTGGTTTGCATGCTTCCTTTGCCGAGTTCTGCCTCGTAATGACCCTTCTTCGTCAGAAATGCGGCTGCGAGCATTGGGAATGGGAGGACTGTGATGACGAGCAGATATGTGATGGCAGCAAGTTGAATGTCTCGCGCGGTTTGCCTTGTCTTCGTGTTCAATGTGTAGAATGAGAGAACAGTGGCAGTGATGACCATGATGAGAGCCACTACAATTAGTACGTAAAGTCCAATGACGGCGCGGTCGAGTGCGTTATGAAATCGAAATTGAGGTCTCTTCGCTTTGAAGACACGATGTGCCAATGCCAGATTGATGAGGTAAAGGATCAGGATACCAGCGTTGATGAAGATGCCTGCTGCGATAGCAAGTCTGACGTTAGTGTGCCGTGTAGACCATGCGATGCGAAGAACACATGTGGCTATCCTGGCCATACAAAATCCAAAAAGTAGAGCTGATGGACGGAACATATGGTTTCGTTTGCGGTTGCGTTGAAATATTGTCATATTCGTGACGGCAAATCCAATATAGATGGCCAACAGTACAGCCAGCGCTGGGACGTCGACAGAGACTGTTGGTAAACCACCAACCTGGGCTGCTCTCGGAAGATAGGGAGGCTGAACCATAGTTAGTTAGGACCGAGCGACTTGAAATGTAGTGATGCTCGAAACTTACGCCAGCTGGAACATTTTGCATTTGGGACATGATTGATATGGTGTAAGGTGATGTAGTTCACACAGATCCCGAAGTCATGAGATTAGATTCTAAGATCTTATTTAACCGATTTGATCGTTTGCCTGTCAGAAAATCTGAGATTGGCGGGCACCAAGGAGTCGTCGTGAGCAGCACTGAAGACGGGTTGACGTGGCGGTTATCATAGCACAGGAACAGGAATTGGGGTTTACCATATTGATTAGGAGTGGAACAGCTGCCATCTTTCGGGCCCGAAGGCACCAAGAATGAGCGCAACCCATGATCCAGCAAGGTCGCCTTTGTATGCACAAAGAATGTGGTGACAATGGAACAAACGTTTGCTTGCTGATGATTGGTTCAAATGGGGACGCGGCCTCGGAGCGGATCAACCCAATTCCTCCGCGCACGAAAGGCGGCCGAATGTTAATTCGCACGACCTGCGCACGACGCGACGTTGTTCACCCTCAACCTTCAACTTGTTTCAATTTACATGGCCACGTAAGTTAGTCAGCGGGACGCTGCTTGAAGCCCAAATGCTACCAAGTCCCCAGCAAACACAATCCGCGGCGAGCACGGCTGAAGAACCGCCGCGCAAAAAGCTACGTAAGGGCACAAAGAGTTGTACTGAATGTCAGCGAAAGGCCTTATCTTTGCAACTGCAATCATTCTGATATGAGATAGGCAGAAGGCGTAAGATCCGCTGCGTCTGGGCGTCTGAAGATGCTCGCGCTTGTCGCAGATGTGAGGAGCAAGAGCACGAATGTATCGCCCAGACGGTTTCGTCCAGGTTGCCTGCACTTGTCGAATTGAGTTCACGCGACCGGATTTTACGTCTTGAGCAACAAGTTGCCACTCTCACTAGAGCACTGTATGGCATCGAAGAACGACTTGGTGGCCAAACCACCCTCCAGGATGACTTTACTCAAGCAGATGAAACACTCACACAGTCAGATGCTGAATCAGATATCCCTGATGAGTTGGGGCCAAATGCGCCGGCGTATCTTCGGTCCTTATTCGATAATAATCTAATCAGTACAGAGAGCCGCGATGCTATCCCTTCAAAGTCAGCCACTGCTAATGCACTGCTTCTCCGCAAAGCCAGAGAAGAGCTCCGTCGGCTAATACCATCCAAGGAAGATGTGGTCGTGATTGCGAGATTTGCCGACAGGTGGCTCACCACATACCATTCACTTTTCCCGTCACGGTCAGTTACACAGGGAAGCGCTGAACTTGTATATCGGCATGATGAGATGATGAGCCCTGCTGTAGAACCTACAAAGTTGGCCATCTGGCTCATATCCATTGCCATCACAGTTCAGCAGGTGTCGCGAGACGTGGAGGGCCAACTCAATTTTATCAAGAATCCCACCCATTATTGCAAGTCTGTTGCTGAGACTATCGCCCACACCATACTGAGGCATGATTCTATTTTGGCCACAATGGATGGAATCGAAACTGGTCTCCATTTTCTGAGATTGTAAGATACGTCGCTCTGTTGATTGGGATAACTTTGCTAACAACATACCCCCCGTTAGGCATGCAGGTCGAGGGAATTTCATCAATATGTGGTTAACTTTGCGGCGTATCATAGCGATCTCAGAAGTAATTGGGCTGCCACATGCCGCTCGAGCACTTGATCGGGCAAAAAATCCCCCCTATTCGAATAGTGTGGGACCAACCTTGTCAAAGCCTGAGGAGACACGACTTGCGGAGAAGGCCGAGGCCTGGGCGGGCATCTGCACGATAGATCGCATCGCTGGCATGCTGTTCAATCTACCTGCAGGGACGAAGAGATACCAAACAACCAAGCTAGCCATATTGGACTCCAACGGTCAGGTTATCACCCGAGCATACCTCAGCAGCTTGACAGAAATTGCAAAACAAGTATACGATCTCGACGATGGTTCCGGAACAGAACTCTCTGATGCTGAGTTATACTCCGAAGTTCTGAGGATGGATCAGGAGCTGATCTCTCTTGCAAGTCTTCCTCCACAAGCATGGTGGAATACCTACACCCCCGGCGCCCTGGCCGAACAGCTGTTACAATACTGGCATTCCTACGTTACCATAAGGGTTCACCTCAAACTCACACTCCAAAGCGACGCCGGCCAAAAGTTCGACTACAGTCGCTATTCTTGTATGAATGCATGTTCTGCGGCCATTCGGCGATACATCGGCCTTCGACGTGAAATGCCTGAAGGATTCTTTGTGGGACGAATTGTTGACCTGCAAGCCCTTACTGCTGGAGTTGTCCTCCTTTTGGCATACCACAACTCAAGTTCCGCTCGGCATGTACAATTCCAAGCCCAGGGCATCGAATCCCCAGACCTCTTAATCGCACAGCTCGTGGAATTAATGGATTCGATATCATGTCGGAAAGCTGCGGACTTTGCCAAGCAGGCTGTTGTCACCATCCGCTCTCTGAGCGCTCTCCTTGACGACCATGATTCATCTCAAGGCCAGGACCTGACTCTAACGGTCCCACTTCTAGGCAAAATCTTTGTTCGCAAAAATAAGAAGGACGTTCAAAATCCCTTTTCTCAGAGTGTTGGCAATATTCCGGAATTCTCACAAGCACCGATTGGTGTTCAGAATGTGTCATCTACATTCACTGCCGCCACTTCAGACTTGTCTGGCCAGACATTACCGGTTGCAAATTCATGGCCATGGGACCCATTATCTCTATTCATCGAGCACGATGACCGTGAGGCAATGTTTCATCAGGCCCTTATGACAGAAGAGTTCGGCCAGATGGACGTTGCAACGGGTTTCACTGCGTTTGATTTCCCTTCTGCAATGTGAATTCAAGCAGCTTGATCTGCCTTATGTCTGGCTGCTTCCCACATCCGCGTTTGTATGATTAAATACTGGAAAGAAAATGTATGTCCTGACACGCGAGCACGAGCTACATGTCATCTAAGTAAGCGCTTGCAATTAAATACCCGTAAAGTGGCTCTGTTCGTTCAATAAACCCAACCCTGTAGCGTAACCAAGGATGACTCGCTGCCCCAGCCAATGCATTATAGCTGCTTCGACGTGCGGCACTAATGAAGTTCTATCGGTCGTGGTTTGCTGTCCAGCTAAATATCGCAATACGGAGCGAATAGGCTAATGCCTGTTTCCACCGGAAGTCAAGTATTCAGTATGCCCGCCTGTTAACTCTATGCTAGGGTGGATAGATTGTCCGGACTGGGGAGGCTCTAACCATCCTGTCACTTATGACGAGTGTTGGTCTACGGGCTACGAATATGATACTAGATGACCCGCGCTGAATTGCAATCCTGCTGGCCTCGTAGCAACAGCTCTCGGACGCAGTCTTAAAGGCGCTCGCTCGCAGTTGCCCCCTTTCAACAGCCTTGCCCAGATATCGAGCCTCGCCTCAATTGACGAGCATCACTGCTAGCAACACAAGCACCACCAAAAAGAAAACTATTAGAAAACCCCGGAATTGATCCATTGCACATGCCATCATACCCGCTGACACTGGGCTCTCGGGCGCTCGAAGGCCGTCCCAATAGATTCTCAATAATAAAAAAAATAAAGATTGCGCAATACAATGCGAAATTTTTTTTACATTCCGGCTGCGAACTGTGATCCTTGGTTGTCATTTGCCTAAACTTCCCTTGGATTCGCGGTCTTGCTTTCAACTCCCATATTAGCGCACAAACAAGCCAGCTTGCATGTTTACGAAGCGAAATTGTGACGCATCTGGTAGGGTTCAGGCATCCCATGCACACCATGACTTTGATAAACCAGCAATAGGCATGGGACAAAGTTCAGCGTTCTCCAAGACTGCGTAGTCCATGGGATGAATTGAGATGGTAGGATCATAATAGTTAAGAAGCGAGCCTGAGCTCGCATGGTCCAAGTGATTAAATGGGAGCCCGGTGAACTCCAGCTGGTTTGGGGCTGAAAAACTGAGAGGTAATTGAGAAGATGTGCTTGTGCTAGTGAGTTGGAAATGGTGTTGGTTGCTGTCGCTAAGGGTATGCCAGCTCTTGTTTCGAGGAATGGAAACGTAGCTGTCAAGCGATAGGGTGTCGCTAGAAAAATCTTCAGTCGTAAGATAGCTCTCATCGCCGACTCCGAGTCTCTGCTTCATGGTGTCTAGGTCGTCCTCGAATCCCTGTGCTGTGGTAAGTTGTTCTGGGTTTAATATGCCTAGGCGTTGAAGGATGTCATGTGTCAAAGGCAAGCCGTCGCATGTTTCCTTGGCTGGCTCTCCATCCCACCCTGTGCCTTCTTGTATCCGCTGATACAGCTTCTGTAGCCCTCTGACAAGCTGGTCTTGTTGGGTCTCGAGGAGTCCGATGTAACTACAAACAAATGAGTCTTGGATGGCTAAGGTAGGAGACAATGAGTGGTAAACATACCCTTTCGGATATCGCTTGATCGTTGGCGTCTGGAGCCTCCCAAAGACGCAAACATCGTTATTTCTTCTGCATCGTTGGCAGGGACTGGACCCATCGCACTAAAATAGGGTCAGATACGGCTCGATACCATGAACAGACTATACTCCTTAGCTTACCTTTGCTTTCTTGATGCGGCACCGCTTGCAGGCTTCTCGCGTTCGTTTAGATTTTCCACGTCTTGGATCTAGTTCAGGTGATGGGGGACTGGGAGAAGACATTTGATATATCTGCTGTTGCCCACGATTCATTATACACAGGTAATTCTTTTGGAGTAGGCACTTGTATGGTGAGGGCAAATCTCCTCAAGGCTGTTGCTGCAAGTCCCGGGCGATTGCGGTGTGCTGGAGTGTTAATAGTGGTGTGCTGAACAAAGCTTTGTGTGGGATTCCAATGATGTATATCAAGAAGGACAACAATTAGGCCAATATGATTCAAGAAACGCAGGGGATGTCTCTCAGACTAATCATGAGTCGGACTAGTGGGTGCTAAGTGTCATTGTACTTGAAGGAGCTTGAGACGATCAATTTAAGACAGCATGAGGTAGGCTTGCAAGCAGCCAGGGGGCAACGCCACCGACAGGGACCAGAGGTCTGGGAGATGTTCCATTTCGAGTAATTAGTTGTTTGCAGGAACAAAGTCGGTCCGGCTAACTACACACCAAGTATAGTCGCGGATCGGGCGGAACGCACGGCAACGACCTGGGGCTGATGATGACAGAAGCGCACAGGTCAACCAAAGGCCTTTGGGTAATTCAGGTGCGCAGCGAATTTCAGCCGCAGTATTGCTCTCCAATTTGGCGGTTTTACAATTTGCTCCCTAACTTCTACAAACATAAAGGTGCTGCATTGTAGGACATTTTGGAAGCACTCCCTTTCCGCCTTATCCTCGACTACCGGGCGGGATGGCTTCACCCCCAGCTTTGAAACGGCGGCGAGTTGCGCGAGCTTGCGATAGTTGTAGGGCTTTGAAAGCTAGGGTATGTTAAGCTGCGTCAGAAATGACTACATCTCCTACGTTCGGCAAGCCCACTGATCGTGTTCAAGTGCGATGGCAACCAGCCTAGCTGTGGGCGGTGCACTGGCTATGGATATTTCTGTCGATGGGAGGAGGCTGATGGGCGAAAGAAAGGTTTGGAAGGCAGCCGAGTCAACTTGGATTTGCTCTCTATGGATACTCAGGGCCAAAAGCTGATGGACGCAATCTTGACATATGACAACTTGATCAGGGACCTCCGTAAGAATCTTTCCGCAGATGATTGTAAAATGGTCGATTTGCGCCTTGCCTCAATTCAGCTTCCCAGTCATTCCACAAAACAAATTGAGAGCGGAGATAATTCCTCACTGGACCAGCAAGTGGCTGGAGACCAACAATCAATCTCCGTTCGACGTTACTTGGGTGAGGCCAGTGATATTCGATTTTTCCACGCCATTGAAGCCACATTCGGTCAGGAGGAGAGGGAAACCTCCGAGGCGCAAGTCGACAGCTATGAGCAAGATGGTACCCAACCAAGAGCTTCAGAGCAGGGTCGAGGCGGCCTGCCACCCAGGACGGCAGCCGATAAGTTTGTTAACATATACTTCGCCACCATTCACCTTGCTTATCCATTCATCTCGGAGCCCGATTTCAGAGCCAAGTATGAGAAATTATGGCAATCCCAAACTCTAGATGGCTTCCGCGGTCCCTGGCTGTCTATTCTACGTGAGTCTTACTAAACGTAATATCTGTTAGAATAGGTTGGCGGCATATTACCCGGTGGGCGACGGAAATTCTATTTGCGGGAACCTGTTAGCATATATCGATTACAAGACACTAATACATTCTACAGTGACGATATTTGCGCTTGGCTCCTGCTACGAGAGGATTGCTGAGTCTAAGAGTGAAGGACCTGTCAATCCCAATTCCCTCCAGGATGTCCGGTACTTCGAGCACGCCGTTGCAATCTCCCAGAGGCATACCTCGAAACACACAGTAGAGCACGTTTCTGCTTTACTTGCTCAATCATTTTATCTTCTGGCCACTTGTCAGACCGATCAGTGTTGGATCACGCTTGGACTTGCGGCCCGAATTGCCCAGAGCATCGGGCTCCATGTAGAAGAAGGTAGTACGAGCCGTGGAGATGCCACTTCCTCACGAGAAACAAATCGTCGAGTCTGGTACTCTGTCTTTGTGCTCGATCGCCTCCTTGCGCTGCAGTTGGGCCGCCCACCTTTGATTGGCGACGATGATTTTAACGTCGAACCCCCATCTCGACAATCGGACGTCGACCTTGTAGATTCCAGTGACCCCAAGCAAGGCTGGGTGGGGGACTACTTCGTCGCAATGATAAAGTTCTCCGAGATTATCGGGAGAGTCTATTACAATCTTTACGCACCGAAAAAGTCGGGTGACATTGCCGTAACGTTGTCGAACATTGATCTTCTGGACAGTGAATTGCTTCAATGGCGGTCAAGTCTAAGCCGAAAACTGAGATTTGACCTCTCCCATGTTTTTGAAAGCTCAAGAAGCTTCCAAAGCCAGGTGTGTCGACATCCTATCACATCTCGAAGTTGAATTCGACTAATACGAAAATCTAGCGTAACATGCTTGCAGTCAAGTTCTACAACCTTCGGGCATTGATTCACCGGCCACTGTTATCGCCGGCCAAATTGACATCAGCCTATTCTGGTTCTACGACATGGTATCAAGGTGAATACCATCGCATCTCCATGTCCAAGCGAAAATGTGTTGAGGCGGCACAACAAACCGCTAAGCTACTGCATAAACTTGAAGACAAAAAGAGCCTCGTTTATGGTTTTCCCTGGTGGCAGATGATATCCTGTCTCATCTGTGCTAGCTCAATTCTTTTCGTTGCCAGCAGGTGCATCAATCTAAATTCAGAATCAGAGGTGGAAATATTCAAGGACATCGACTGGTTGGCAGTCGATGAAGACGCGGAAGTGTGCCTTCAAGTCTTCCAAGCCCTCAGTTCCAATTCAAATGCAGCAAGGCTAGCAAGAGACATGATGCAAAGGCTCAAGAATTCGAGAACAATATATTACGGTGAGTCTACAGATCATTTATCCCAAGCGTGGCGATACTGCAGTGAAACCCTGGTAAGATATCGGTCACACATGTGGGAAGTTATGAGCCTCACCTGGATTTCGAGAATCCACAGTGATCGCTTTATCCAAAATCCATTTTGCAGTCCCCTAGAAAACATTGACTTGCAACATTGACGTGCGAATGTTTGACTGACCCTTTTAGGAAATGGATTGGATTCTCTCTCATCTGCGTCCGTCCCCACGGCAGTCCAGAACGCAACCGAAACTACGAGTGACGATCCAATGCCCACTGATGCTTTCGGAGTTTCAATGCCTTCACAGCTTGACTTCGGAGTGCCCAGTCAAGAGGCGCTAGATCTCATGTTTCAATCAATGTACTACGAGGCCTCGGAGCCGGTAATGTGTAAGTAGCTTCCTCGATTCCAAGTGATGACGGAAAGGCCACCACATTTCGTTTTTCCCGTAGCACCTCGGATGAAACGACCGTATGGCTACTTTGTTTAAGCTGATTTTCATATTTTGATAGGGTCCGCACAATTTGTCAACGAATTTTATGATCTGGATACCAATCATCCTAATACGTGAGACTCGGGGGTCGGGGAAAGTCGACGTCTCAAGAGCAGTGTTAGTGCAACGAAGGTTAAAATTTGGCGGTGGGCTTCATTAAGAACAACAAGGCTCGACGTTCCCAGTAAATATCTCTCCCCCGCTTGCTTTATGTCCTGCCTTGAGATTAATCGGATTTTCTTCACCACGTTTGCCTTGGTGAGACATTCTGCTACTGACGAAACGCTCACATGCCTGTTAGATGTCTGATGTTCTACGGAGCGGTAAGGCATTATCCTTGTTGAGCATTTCGACATACATACAGTTAGAGGCTCCCGATTTATCGGTCATTCTCCTCATGGTCTGGTATCTTACTCTGATTTGATCTCCTCGTTGCCCACTATTGCAGTGTTCCGGTCTCATTCTTCGATGCGATACCAAGCTCCTCAAAAGTCTCTCTGTACAGATGACAGTTCTTATCTAGGACCCCGGCGCTAGTTGGAGTGTTCAAGATACCACCTCCTCCCAGCGACGCCACCGCTGGTACACCCTGCCAACCCGGCCCGCCATAGGGGTTCTTTGCGAAGGTAGCCCAAGAGGTCTGCATATATTGACTTAGCGCCTTCTGATATTCAGTAGAGTTTACTCGAGGATAGGTCCCAAAGACCATGCTTATTTCACTGCTGTGGAAGACGCCTGCGGTAGGAAGGCCTGCGAGTTGGATGTTGGGGAACGTTGTGTTGTAAAAGTAGCGCCAAGTGGGAAATCCTGCAGCGTGGCTGTCATTAGTGTATATAGCTACAGGGCAAAGGAAACCGAAATCAGTGTAGATGTGGTCGACTTGTTCGGCACCCGTGGAAGGGTAGGCTGACAGAATTGGCTGGACGACTTCAGGTTGACTATAGAATACGCTCCCCACAAATGCAGTTGCGTTTGTCTGTCCGACTATAAAGGAAGTAGCTTCGTTTGCGTTTGTCCCCGCCATAATTGGAACATTTGCGACATTTCGAGCGAGTCGAGCATCTTCTGGGTAGCGCAGGGTTGTGACATTGTCGGTCACTGGGCGAAAAGGTATTGCGAAGCGTTCGATCGCATCTTTCAGTGTCATGGCTGTATGATTTCGCAGACACGTCAAGTTCGATTCTGGATGAGTCGTTGTACAATTCAACCTCGCCGCTAGAGCCAGCCAGCCTACAGGTGCATTTGTGATATTGACATAGGAAGTTGCTTGTCCGGATTGCATGATTGCAGCTCTAAAAGGGGGATTCTGGGCTGTTGTCGTCACAAGAACATCCACACTTTAAGGGAGTGAATACATGTAATTGCCCAATTGGATAGGAAGGAATCTTACCTTCCACCGCCAGCGCTCTCACCAAATATAGTCACCTTTTTTGGATCGCCCCCGAAGGCAGCAATGTTCCTTTGAATCCATCCTAGCGCAAATCCTGGAGTAATTCAGTACCTGCTTTCAGGGGCTAAAATCTTATCCGACCAGTAAATTTTTTGACTCACGTTGGTCCATAAATCCCAGATTCCGTTCTGTGAGAGGTAGCTCTGGAGAATTGGGGAAACCAAACACTATCGAAGTCAGTCTAGCTCACACTCGAGGACAAAAGCAATTAACCGTTCGTCCGATAGTTCAGGGATACAATAATGACATCTTGGTTCGCTGCAAAGGATGACCCATCATATGCAGGATGTGAGTTGCGGCCGATTCTCAGACTTCCGCCCTAGAGGAAGACTCAGTGGTTGTATCTAACCAAATGCGATTGCCAGAACATACATATATCCAGACCATCACGACCTTATTCTTCGACGGTGTTCTAGGTACGAAGACGTTCACGTTCAGACAATCTTCGCTCTCACCAGCTGGCGGAGGAGGAGTGTTGTACCATGTCATTGACGCATTTCTGGAGGCTTCTGGGTAATTGAACGCCTGCAAACACGCAGGCCCATATTGAGTAGCGTTGAAAGGTTGCTGCCAGGGAGATGGCTTGACAGCAGGTGAGAAACGAACGGGCTGTGCTGCATAAGGTACACCGAGGTATTTGTCTACTATGACTGTAGCACCTGCCAGTGATGTTGCTACACCGAAGACAGCCCCAGAATCGATTGTGACTGTGGGAGCAGCATCTGCCAAGGGCGCTGCATCACTTGACGCGAACAGAAACAGCACGACGAACAGAAACAAGAAGGATTCCATTGGTGCTCGATATTGAAGGCTGCCAATGCATCTGGACAACCGTAGCGAGCTGGGCAATGATGTTTGACTCTCTATATAACTTCCAAAGTACGGAGCACCTGAGTACCCACCGGGACGCCGCCGGACGCGTGGTGTGGACCCAGGATTCGCTTCGAGCAAGTGTATTCCTAGTAGCCTATACCCCGCGCGGAGGTTACTTTCAGCGATTTACTGGCTCTCTCCAGACGGTAAATGATGGAGCGACTTTCGGAGAATGTTTGTACTCCGTTATCCTCACTGGGATTAGGCGCTGCCGACTACCCGACTACTGATTTTAGGTACTATACTAGGTACCCAAGACGATCAATTGGGGTATTGGCGAGCACCCAACCTCTCTTCCAAAGGAATTCCGTACCTCGGTTGGATTCATTCGAGACGAAGCGGGGAAACCCATTGAAAGTCGATCTATCAGCTCATGTTTCAGTACAAGAGTGAGCGATGCTTTCATACGTCACTTGATCGTTCATAGCCGACGACGTAATGCTCCGCGTTCTGCTCCGACTCCCAAGATTTTCTTTACTGAACAAGGAATGGCTAGTCACGTAGTCCGTACTTCGCTATCTATTAGCCATCTGAAGGAATGCCCACCGGCGATGAGTTTTGGTAGCCATAAAATGAAGAGAATGTCACCTCCCAGAGCTGGATCATGAAGTACCTCTCCTGCTTACCAGGCTTGAAGTCTAGCTATTTGAGTCCTCGAGAAGGAAAGGAAAATGGCTGCCACCAAGCACTTCATTGCTGGTGTAGCGGCAGCAACTTGTCTATTTAGTTGGTCCAAGATGGCTGTAGGACTACCAATACCGTCGGATTTGGACTGGTATGAGGCAGAAATTGGGTTCCTTGCATCATTGAAAAGCAGGGTCACAGGAACACCGAGTCACAATAAACTCATCGACCATATTGAGTGTGAACTTTGCCTGTTGGGGCTGCCAGTTTTTAGCGATTATCTGAGCTTCGATTACAATAAGCAGCCTTTAAGCCCACCAAGCCTCAGCATCGATGGTAAAGAACTTACCGTGTCTTCATATGCTCCTTACTCTGGAAACACTGGTCTTGATGGCATAGAAGGCGAGCTGGTCGACTTGACTGGCCCTCACGATCCGGATTGGGAACTTGCAGCTGGCAAGATCGCAGTGGTCAATATTACAAATAGCCGTGCAGATTGGCGGAAGACCCTGGACATATGGCCGGGACAGCCGGAATGGTATATCCAAACTGGAACCCCAACTACGACAGCGGATGGGAAAATAGGAAATTTGACCAAGGCAGGTGAAGCTGGTGTCAAGGGAGTCGTGTATGCATGGGAAAATATTACTCCTGCAAATCTTTACGGGCAATATACTCCGTTCAAGCGTCTTTACCAGGGCTGTCCGACGGTCTACGTAGCCGGAGATGCCGCGAAAACAGCCATTGAAGGCAGCAAAAAGAACCTGAATGCTCACTTGACATTGAGCGGAGAGTTGATACCCGATTGGACAACCCGCACTGTTTATACCGTTGTGGAAGGAACAAAGTACAAGAATGAATCCATCATTCTCAACACGCACACGGATGGAACCAACGCCGTGGAAGAAAACGGCCATATTGCCCTCATGGCTTACGCAAAACAACTAGTGGCAAACCCACCCGAAAGGACAACGATTCTGGTCTTCGTCACTGGGCATATGCACCAGCCTGCATTCAGCACCACGGGTCGAGCCACATCTCGCTGGATCAAGGACAATCCTCAATTCTGGCGAGGAGATGAGGGAGAATTGAAAGCTGTTGGGAGCACGTGCGTAGAGCATCTCGGTGCCGTCCAGTGGGTAGAAGATCTCAGCACCAACAGCTACTACTCAGCTGGAAACCTCACCGATGAACTTCTCTATGCCAACAACCCCGAGATGCTGGGGCTGCTAGAGCAGTACTGGAATGGAGCCTATCCAGGCTTCCTGCGCGTCAACACTCCCCTTGAAAGAGGAGTACAATTCGGTGAAGGCGAGCCTCTGACGGACATCCAAGTGCCAAACTTCTCCATGATTACCGTCCCTCTGTATCTGACTGCAGAGATGCCACAGGATTTCGATGAGAGACAATTGGTTGATATGCCGGCTTTGAAACGCCAGGTGGACAGCTTCATGAAGATTTGGGACGTCATGGATAAAATGCCGCTGGAGGCCTTCGGCGTGGTACCAATGATGGAGGAGAAGTAGCGCCTAATTTGGAGGAGCGAAACGCATGCTAGACGGGCTGAATGAATCCCATATCGAGGTGCATGAAAGCAAGTTTCGCTGCTCAGTATGTTGTCAACCAGGATTTGTTTTGAAAGATCGACAACCATCAAGCTTGCTTTCGGGAAGAATTAAAGTTAGAAGCCGGAATTAAACCCTCTCCCGCTACTGGCGGGATTTTATAAAGTATGGTTCCCCTAACTCGTGCGAGGTTCTCAAGAACATTTCTCGCATCGCGCGACAGACCGGGAGCAAATTTCCGGTCTACGTTTCAATGTAAGCCACTGAAATAGGGGCTGCATTCACGAGGTCGAAAGTTTCTTTGGCTACAATAGGCTCACGATTCAATCAAGGTCGACATATCCGGCCGGCCCGCCAGGCCATACGGGACCAGGCCAGACCTGGAGCTCTGACCCCCTTCCAGTTACACCTTATCGCGCAAACTACAGTGCAGCATTATGCTGACCAGCCAGTTCCGTATAGAGTTGTTTTCTAGCCCGTGCGGCTGTAGAAGCAAGATCTGCACTGCCCGCTATTGCATCAACTATGCCACCTTTTGTAGACGATGTGAGGCTGTTCTATAATTCCTGATCAGTAACCCTACACGATCATGAATAAGAGACATCAGCAGACGTGCAATGTCTACAACGATGAGATAACTTTGTTATTTAAGACCCATCTCTGATTTTTGATGTCCTCCATGGCACTTACAATAAGCCTTTCTCAAAACCTGGGTACACAATTTACTCCGGGGTCCATAGTTTTAGGGGTTGTGAAGCTCAAAACCCACGAGGAGCAAATCATTGAGTCTTGCCAGATTGATTTCAGAGGTCTGTCCACTGCTTTTCTGAATCAAAATTATGGGGATATGGGGTCCTGCAGAACAGATGTCGTTTCCAAAACCTTTCTTTTCAGTCGACATCTGGATCTTTACAGTGGCGAAGACCTTCATCGCGAAGGGAGCCATGTGTGGCCTTTTGCTTTTCGAATCCCCCTCTTCGCTGCTCCTAGGCTTGTGCCTGCAGACTCCAGGGAACTATTCTATCCCAGGAACAGATGGAGAGGTGACTTCGTGGTGGAGAGGAACCAGGCTCATCCTCTGCCGCCGAGCATGCAAGAAAGTGGGAAATTTGTATGCAACGTTCGCTATATGCTAGAAGCGGCGCTTTCATACCGAAATCCAGCAACTACAAAAAGCAGAAAGTTAAAAGCTGAGTGCTCTGTGCCAGTACAAAACTTGGAAATGTCGCCTCCTGCCTCTGCAGGGGAAGAATGGGTGTATATGATGCATCGTCACACCCTGCACCGTTCAATTGCGGACTCTTCGCATCGACATTTCCTCCAGCCATTACGACTCTTCCGTCGAACAGGCCCAAAACCTGAGCCTGAGGTGAAACTATGTGTTTCTGTTCTGCTACCAAAAGAGATCCAAGTTAAAGAGCGGCAGAGCTTATCGGTCCCTGTGGCTTGCACAATGGAGCAACCTTCGGAACAATCCGAACCGAAACAACCAGTCACGGACTCTAATCTAGCTCTAGTTGTGCACTCCTTCAAAGTCTCCATTGTACAGCATACAGAAGTTCGGGCAGGATGCAATAGTAGCTCATCAGCCAGAGAAATTTTCACTCGGAAAGGGACATGCATAATCCCTGTCTCCCACGCAAATGGCCCCACGGCTGAAGGGGCAGCGAATCTTCCTCCAAGTTCAATCTTCAACCTCAGCAATGTTGTTGATCTATCTATTTCAAGGCAATCTTTGTCTCCTGACTTCTCGACCTACAATATCGCTCGATTCCACACCATTGAAATGCGGTTTTCTTTGATGTATGGAGGAAAGAAGAGCAAATTTGCCCTACGTAATGTCCCCGTCCGAGTCATACCACAGTCTGAGGGAGAATTAGAACGGCGACTGAGCGAGGGCATAGAGCCAGACGATCAGTTTGGCTGCGATTTGTTGGACATCAACTGGCGAGAGCTTAGGGAGAACGCCCCCGCCCCTGATTATGATGCTTTGGGTTTGTGCCCTGAGGGTGATGATGATATATGTCCGGAAGCTCCACCACCAGCGTACACTATTTAGCGTAGTCTTGCCATGGTACCGAGTTCAAATCGAACCACTATTGACTAATCCCTGAAAGTACTAAGTGAACGATGCAAAGGGACGGACGGAGTGGTTGCAGTTGAGTATTTAACTACTCGCAAGTTACGAAGATAGATTAACTAATGCAAAGAGTTGAGGCCAGCTGCTGTGATTGGCCACTTATCAAGGGAGATCGCGGTCACCTTCTGCTCAAGATAAAGTGTGCTTGCTCCTAAGAGCCAGGATCAAATTTCTGGCGTCGTACCTAGCCTCCTCTGCTGGAGTAGCAGTATACGGACATCTGCAATGTAAGATAGCTAGACCATACCATGTACCGCGAATTTGAGTATACTTCTAAAAATCCCACGCTCATCTCGTTTGAGAGCCTTCAAACTACCTACTAAATCAGTGCCACTCGAATGTTCAGAGATACCTGAACCTCCCCGCCGACAAACGGATGTGATGTCACAACTACATTAGCACTATTTATATATAGCCCGTAACGAATACTGATGTACACCTTCAGGGCTGGAGAACATACTACTTTACGAGTTTATTGCTCGAGAGACGGTTTGCTAAACTTCGAGCTACACGAAGCCCGTGCGGTGATTTAACGTCCTCAACGGGGGTGATCACTCTTGGAACGCCATTGTGTTCCAAGAATTCATGAATGCGCCAACCGAAGCCAAGTCTACTACATAAGGTATACAATGGGTCTCCACAGTCGACGAGGAGCTCAAGTCGATCATCACCGAGACGTTTGGGAAATCAGAGACTAGTATCAGCGACGAAGGCGGATTTGCCCCACCTACCTCACACTCGTCAGAGGCGCTGGATCTCCTCGTCGGAAGTTTTCGCACATCCGGCCACGATAATCATTTCCGCATAGGTATTGAACCGGCGTCGAGTGAGTTTCTCGGAGGGGGACAAATATGATCGTGGTTTCAAAGTGAAAGGAGCCGATCACGCTACGAGAACGACACCTGAATTGGCGCAGCTCTGTAATGATACGATCGACAAGCGTTTGATCGCGTTGTCAGGGGTTCCGTTCGCACGAGATGACTGGGAAGCTTGGGTTTCGTTCAACAAATCGTGCAAGATTGAGCTTGTGGGGGATGATGTGCTAGCTACCAACCGGCTGAGAAGAGGGCAAGCAATTCTCTTCTGTTCAAGGTCAACCAAATCTGGTCAGTCAACGAGTCTCTGGCGGTTGCAAGGAGAGACTATGACTCTATGAGTTTGAATGGCCTGTTTTCGTCCCGCGTCCTTGCACTCTCTGTCTATTTTTGGCAGCTCTGCCTCTTTAAAATCTTAATCCGCCTCAATCAAGTCCCTTCAGATTCTGCATCTAGAGCATCCTAGCATGAGATAAGCGAGATCCGCACTGCCTACGAAAGGGATAAGGCGGAGTGAAAGATCTACTCACCATATGAGCACAGCACGGCATGCCGCAGAACCGCGCTGGCCAGGCTGTTTCCCGCCACATCCGCCCTTGCCGCCCGATCCACGGATCCTGCTGAGCACTTTCAGCCCTTGAACAGTGGACCCTACAGAAAAGAGAAGAAACCAACTTAAACCACTGGATTAGTGAGCAACAGGCTGTCCCCTGAGAAAATGGTTTAATTCCTGACCCTTGTGCTGCTCGGGGTTCACCTTTGTACTTCCTTTCACTTCTGGCACGTGCGGTATGTCTTCTCATAGGCCTAACAGTTATACTGGCGCATCAAATATTGGTCCTCGCGCCAGATTCCACAGTTTAGAAGACAACGAGTCCAACATAGCTGCGCATCGTGGGCTAGAATCGAACGATAACGACAATATGTTAACGGAATTGGCGGTGCCGTCGCCTGCAGCCCAAGATGACGGCATCCCTGACACATACGAGAGAGAGATGGAAAGGGCGAAGACGAGCTCATCCATCTCGCAGCGAGAAGATGAAGGTGATGGAGGGTTGACAGAGCTTACCATGCCGGCGCCAATTTCCCGTGACGAAGAAACTGGCTATGCAGCCTCTACCAATCAGACCCAGGGCGAAAGACTCACAGGGATTCAGCATTATGATAGTTCGTCTGGCGACCCTATCGAACAACAGGCGACTCAGCGACCAACCCATAGATACTCAATCTACGCAGAGTTCTGTACCATCAGCTGGCTTATCTTCTTCGCAATCTTGGGCACTCTGGCCCGACTGGGAGTGCAGACTATCTCGACGTATCCGAATGCACCCTTCCTGTCACCAGTGCTATGGGCCAATTTAGGCGGCTCGTTGTTTCTCGGTTTTTTGCTAGAGGATCGGCGCCTATTTCGCTATACCGTGGAAGTGAAGGATAGCGAGAAAGACCTCGTGTCTGAAATAGACAAGGCAAAGAAGACGATGCCACTGTACATAGGACTGGCGACTGGCTTCTGTGGCAGCTTCACATCGTTTTCGACTTTTATCACCGATGCATTCCTCGCACTCTCCAACACACTACCCCCTCCATCGGCAATCGCACCATACCATATCTCGCAAGCGTCTGTCCACGCGCGGAATGGCGGCTTTTCCTTCATGGCAACCACGGGCATTCTCATAGTCCAAACAGCGGTCAGTATCGGGGCTTTGAAAGCCGGTGCTCACATAGCGGTAGCCGTCGAGCCCGTCTTCCCTAGCCTACCAGTCACTTTTCTCCACCGATTCCTCGATCCTTTATCGATTCCGCTTGGTTGGGGCTGCTGGCTAGGAGCTGCATTTCTCACCATCTGGCCTCCATCGAATGACTGGCGATATCGAGCAACTTTTGCGCTGGTGTTTGCGCCACCAGGCGCCCTTCTGCGTTTTTTCCTCTCGAGACATCTGAACGCTCGGATTCCTGCCTTTCCGCTCGGAACTTTCATTGCGAATATGTTGGGCACTATGAGCGAAGGCATGTGTATGGACTTGCAGCATTCGAGCGCGATTGTGGCCGGCGCGACGAATATGGCCCCTTGTGCAGCCTTGGAAGGTGTGATGTCTGGCTTTTGCGGCTGCACTTCTACAGTGAGTACATGGGTGGCAGAGCTGAATGGACTAAGGCGCAGCCACGCCTGGTTCTATGGTCTGGCGAGTGTGGCGGTTGCTCTGGCTGTTCAAGTGGTGATAATGGGCACGATGATGTGGACTGTAGGCTATGACCACCGCTGTTCACAAACAGCTCGTTGATTTTGTGTCACATGTTTTTCTAGACGACAAAGTAGAGCAGAAAATATAGATTTAGAGGAGGAATCTGCTACCTGTGCATCCAACCAAGACGCTGCAATAATTTCACGTTGTCTAGATGGGCATTACATGAACTCAAAACCTCCAATGAAGGGTATAGACATTCTCTCCTTGCGTGCGCTCTATGTTTTAATTGGGGTTCTGTGGTGACGCTGCTACACCATGGTGCAGATCCTAATTCGAAGTTCAGGGGCAGTCTGTTACATGTACGTCCACATGAAAGTGAGCTGGGTCCTTCGTCGTTGCTTGCAAACTGAACAGGCCATTACAGGGAGTGGCAACGATACAAATGTGATTCATGCGTTAGCCAAAACTGGTGCTGACCTTGGTGAGGTTGTATTACAGTACACCGACGCGCAGGGGGGTGGCATAGTTTCGGGGCTCGCCTTGGTGTTTTACCCTTCGGTGCCGTCTTAGACTGTGGATTATTGGTTCTACGAAGTCAAAAAGTATCATATCTCGTGAGTTCGCTCTCGAACATTTGCCCAAGTAACACAAGCACTCGCGCCTTCGACCAGGTCACCAAAATGATCGGCGATATGCCCGGCTGGAAATATGCAGAGTATAGCTTCCAAAAAGGATTCACGACCGTCGAAGATCGATTGAGCTGCGACAATATCTTTCAAAAGCTGGGGGCATCTTTATCCAATGCCAGAAATGCAGAGATCTGGAAATATGTCCCACAAGGAGTGGGATGAGCAGACAAGGAGCATATGGGCTGCTATCTCCTAGCCGACATCACCGCTTTTCGTGGAAGGGGTCAAAGAATTCATGGGTTTGAAAAGTGAATTCAGCCTAGGGCTCCGCAAGGATAATCTCAACTGCATGATGCAGCTCGGTAGTGAGTAGTTGCAGCAGCAAGGGCATTCTTCAGCAAGCCAGCCCATTTACAATCCCGGATCGTGAGCCTGATGCTGGGGAGAGGATACTTCCCTGGATTTAAGAGGAAACAAAGTATCGAGCTAGTAAATAGCACCCCTTCGGATGCCGTCTTCTCCCACCCGCAAGACTCTCTAAAAGCGGTATCATCTAAGCAAGAGGAAGTCGAGGCTGGTGCTGTTACATGAGAGGTCAATTGATTCCAATCCATACAGTATCAAGGTCATATTATACAGAGTCGAGTTTTCAAATCAAATCACATCCGCCAATTCCAACAATAAAGACTCTCCTACTCTTCTGGCGCAGTACATATGTAATTCTCATTAGAGCGTCAAATCTAGCCATTTCACCCTCCCCACACCCTACCTCGTTCATTCCCGCCGATCGAGCCGTTTCCCCCCCCTGAGTTTTTGTTATTTAATTCCGTTTCATCATTCCGCTCTAAATCCACGCGGGGCCGCGCACGCACGAGGCTGACTCTCCCGAGGGGGCGGGCTCCGCCGGATATACGGATATGGATGGAGTAACGGAGGTTTCCGACAGATGGGACAGATGGCACAATGAAGGAAGGAAGGACAACGGGGTGGAATCGCATGAAGGGGGGTACATATACATCCAATCCAGTCCGACATTCAGACCTTCGTCTTAGGGAAAGGGGACAAGGGAGAAGAGAGGGTAGAGAGGACGCAGGATTAGACGGTGCGGCGAGGTCGTCGGGTTTATAATATGCGCTAGGTGCTTTGGATGTATGTTGGTCTAGCTGTATTCGTTCTGTCTTCAACCACTCATGTAATTACATGGGAGTAATTATGCTTTAGATGACGCTAAACAGTGGTGGCTAAGAATTCTTTATTTAACCCGCAGGCTTGGGTACATACTACCTACCTACTTACTTACTGCACATGTGGATGACTTGATGATAGCGACACATCGGATGCCCAGCTACAGTATCACCCACCGAGCATTCCCAAACACAGATGACAACCATTACCCTCCCGCAATCCCACCGCCGCCTAGTCCCCCGCTGATAAAAACAACCAGCACAGCGGCGTATGCAGCACAAGCGCCAAAGATCTCCGCTCTCCGCGCATTGGTCAAGAAGCCAACACACAAGGCGAAGACCACAGTGTATCCCGTGATAAAAGCTAGTCGCTTCGTGTTGCTTTGGACGTAGTAGAGGTTGAACATGGCTCCGAAGAGCAGGAGCGCCGCCAGGATGATGTAGATCATTGCCACGCAGATGTGGAGCCGGCGTTCTGAGTAATATGACAGCGGAGCCTCGAAATGGAAGCCTCTTCTTGGTGTCTGCTGTTCAAGGTCGGATTCTGGTACACTTTTCTGCACCATCAAAAAAATTAGCATTTTCCATTCAACCACGGCTGTAGGCTCCTCACCCTGAAAAGAATGGGGAATTTATTCTGCAGGAATCTAGTTAGTCGATCATCGTCTGTAGTCACCCTAAGGGAGGCCAGGTCATTTTTGTCGTCAAATATAGTTGTGTTCCGGCCATCGAGGGCAGGAATGCCTGGCATCAACGAGCTGGCAACATTATTGAAGCAGTTACGAACAGCCTCAAGTGTTCTGCGAGGCGGCCGTTCGATCGCTCTGACTTTATGCTCGAGCACAAGCATTTCTCCTGGACATGGCGTTAGTCCAAGAGATCTCGACCCAGATGGCGAACATACGGTATTCCCTCATGATATTTCTCAAGTGGCGAACTAGGTCAGTTCTTTTTTGCATTTGGGATATACTCATCTCGTCCATTTCGGTTTCAAGGCTGACTCCACGCCAATCTCTCAACCCTGCCTTGACTGCCAACGGAGCCTGAACATGTGCAACATCCAATTCTTCAAAGTGCTGTTCGATCTCAAGTAGCTCACTTTGAAGATATAGCAGATTCCGAACTCCAAGCTCATCAAATCTGCGAAGGACGCAAGCACTCCGATCCTTGTCGCTAATCATGAACCTCGCCAAACCACGGTAACCATCTATGTGGCTCATGGTTTCTCATCTACTCTGGATTCTCTCTTCTTCAGCAATATCAGTTGATCTCCTCAACAATACCGAAGTCCCGATTGTGTCAAGGAAATCAGTGGCAAGCAAAAGGCTTTAGCAAAGGCGATGCAATCCCATTATTGGTCGCTTTCATCACCCCGCAATGAACAAGGCAGAACCGAAGATCAGCCTTGCCCCTCTCTTCATGATCTTTTCTCAACCCAGTACTCAAACAATTTAGAGTATTGGGTCCAAGAAAGGCCCCCAATGTATGGTCCATAGTTAATCGCAATGGATAACCCTTCGGTTGTCGCTCCAGACAGCGAATTACTTACTGCTGAACAGGCGTATAAATATATCAATGAGGCTGAGGTACTGGTGCAGGTGTGGCCTTCCTTCCAAGTTGAGGACGACACGATTTTCGCGAAGAGCGCCTCCAAAGCTGAAAGAGACTTCAACGAGCTATTCAGGGAGACATTCTTACCCGTAAGAGAACCAATCCTTGCCGACTGGACTGATATTTGTGTCGGATTGGACCAAGCATCCGAAGACGATCTCTCCGAACATAATAATCTCCAAAACGGAGGATTCGTTGGAAGGGTGGAATATCCTCATGCGCCCATCCCACCACCGCTTGTGCCCTCGCCTCCAGCTCAACAACCAGAGAGAAGTATTCGACCGGATGTCAGGCGATCCAGGCTTGAGTGGGACGTCCCATTAATAGTTTCGAAGAAGACTGAAATCCATGCCTGTCCCGATACTGGTTCTGGACAGAATATCCTCTCAAAAGAGACCGCAGTGGAGCTTGGGGTCTTGGGCAATTTAGACAGGGGAGGCTCTAGCAAGTTCATTCTGGGCAATGGGAACACTGTGCGATCATTAGGCGTCATTGACCTGGAGATATGCTTTACCCAAGAGCCCAAGCTCATGTTCAAATGCCCGTTCCACGTATTTGAGAGGTTGATATGCCCCGTCATTATCGGTGCTGCTTTTCTGAGACAAACAGAAACTCTGACGAAGCATCGCCAACGACGTTTGCGTCAGATACCAAGACAACCTTCAGCGGCCATGCAGGTTATACATGTCGGAACAGCCACAGAAAGGTTTAAGTGCTATGTGGACAATGCTTTGGTGGTGGTACACGCCGACACCGGTTCAGAAATGGACCTTGTGTCCAAACAGTTCGTTCGGAAGTCTGCCCAACGCGCACGAGCTCTGCAACAACCTCTTCCTGTAGAATTTGCCGACGGAAGCACTAGTTGGGTATCCCATCAGATATTTACCAAATTCTCTTCCGACCTAGAACAACCCAAATCCAACTGGAAGCCTAAATGGTTTTATGTGCTGGACGACCTTCCTTGCGAGATCCTCCTAGGACGGGAGACTCTTGAGGACGTAGACGCCTTCAATCCGGGAACTTCTTCCGCTGTAGAGGTGATTACCCAGGAAGGGATTCAGTTACATACCATATTCTGGGCCGGTCCAACTGAGCAGAAAATGGGCGAGGCGTTCAAATTCGGACCTTCCAGTCGATCATTGAAGAGAAAGAATGATGCAGACGGTGAGATGATGCACCACCAATATCATCGTTCTAATCTAATGTTCTGACGTATCTCATCACAGATATCAAGACGCGGATTTCAACAGGATCGATTATGTTCGATCGCCATCTCCTAACCAACGTCGATCCCCAATTTCGCCAGTCGCTTGGTGAAATGCTGGCTGGAGGGCAACTCCCGTCAGATCGATCATCTTGTGAGCTCCTTCTATTTTCAGTCGGTATTCTTTCTGACAAGACCCTGTAGTGCCGCAATATATCAACATGACTTTGCTTCATGCCTTGGATGGGTGGGAGACACACCGACGAAGTCAACTCGGCCATCAAAGTGGAAGCCTGGAAGAGAGGTTAGAACAGGACCGTCAACGCACGTACGAGGCATCCCGAGAGATTGTCCTCCGCGCGTTGGAACTCATCAAAGTGACTCCTGGGCTCCTGGATGATGCTAATGCCCTAGCACCACCGGGCAGGGCATCGTCATTGCCTTCTGTGCTCCCTGTGCAGCCCTGTTTGCCGGATGGGGAAAGCTAAAAGTTGCATGATGTCCGTCGAGATTTCGAAAGGGACACCATCAACCACATTCCAAATGTCCTAGTCAGAGAAGTGCCTCTCCCCCTTTCACACCTCAGTGTCTGCTGAGGAGTCACATGAATATCCATGAGCAAAGGATACACTTCTCTCCGGTCACTGGATGCCCACGAGGCACTGGCGATAGTTGGTTTGAGAGAAAGAACGAACTGACCAGGCCAATGTTGAATCTTGGAAGTTGGATGCGATATTGACGAAGAAATGTAATCCTCGACAGGGATTGATCCACAGTTGTACAGGGTATGCTTGTCCTTTCTGCTCAGGTCAACAACAACATAGCTACCCGAGACCCGATCAATTATCGAGGCATGTCAGGGTGCACCACATCGATCGGGAACGGGACGACCGTTGCCTCCAGGACGTCTTGAGACAGTCAAAGGCTAGAGGGAACCAAGCGACGAATCAGGTTGTCGTTTAGCAGGCATGTAAGGGAGGCTGCCGGCTCATCCACCTCCCAGGGCATCGAGAGCGGCGGTAGAATGCTTCGCGATGAATTCCAGAGAGGGGTGTACTCAAGTTGTATTCCTAAGCGACAAAAAGCCCGGGAAGGGCAGTGACCACAGCCAGTGGAAGTTCCAGGTACGGAGTACGGGAGTACAGCACAGGGTAAGAGGGTATTACTTATAGTATCGGTTCATTATAGGTATTCATTCATTCAATGATTCTATGTTTGATTTGCTTTAGGTACCGTTTACTCCGTTCTGTGCTCAACGTCTCTCCGCATACATAGTCCTCCATCAGCATCAGGGGCTGGCTACAAGGAAACAATTTAATCGCGCGCCCATAATGTGGTTTGACTGTCTGCCATTTCAATTCTCCATTCCTTTCCACTGGCATGTTCAAGTTCCGCATCATCACGGTATCAATAGTCGAGATCTGAGGAGTCTATTAACGCCCTTCATTAATCGTATCGCAGCGTTCTGCCCAGGTCCTGTTCACCACCACAGCCGTCGACTTAGACCTCTCTCAATAGTCTCTAGCCCCTCTTCCACCCTCCCCTCTCTCAGGATATACTCATCACAATCATTCATCGTCACCTGTAGTCCAGTTCTCCATAACTATGAAGTTGACCCTCAACACAAGCCCCCCCAAAATGAGACACAAGCAAGCAATAGGTGCATGCTCTCTATTGGGGATCATGAAACGAGAAGTGCCATTTCCCATGGCAGCAATAAAAGGATACTCCAGACACCGTCCGCGCCAGAGGAGATGACCAGTGTAACAACGTATAAGATAAAGCCGTAGACGCCACGTCCCAAAGTCCGGTATCATCTAAGCTAATGCGAAGTAAACCACAAAAGCGCTTGAAGGGGCTTGAATTCGATAGACCATCGGCAAAGCCGAAAGGGGAAGGACTCCTGAAATCCACAATCCATTCCGCAAGCAGATTTCCGAAACCTTTTGCGCAGCTCCAAATGTCTCCCGTCAAACTTGGTTAAAAAAATTGTCGAAAGCTTCGGATCACTACTGTTTCATTGGGCACGATCAGGTGGGTGGTGCAGACGGCTGTCCCGCAGTCGGTCTGCCTGATCTCATATACATGCCGTCTGTCGAGGTGGGTGACATCGTGGCATGGGCTGCTTGCTGTTGTGCAACCAATTCTCGAGCATAGAATTCCACCAACATAGTACCATAGGCTTCGAGTTCTTCCACTGGTACGGAAAGTCTAAAGTCGTTAAGGATGAGGAATTGGAGTTCGAGGTTATTGAGCTCCACGAGTGGAAGACCACCAACCTAGAAGCGGTCAGTACAAATAGCGGGTAGAAGGTCCAGTAAAAATTGAGGGGACTTTACCTTTGCATATCTAGAATTAGTGTAGAAAACATCGGAGAAGAATTTACTAGCACAGGTGACGCCGGCAATGACCAGTCGATGGATATTGTAACTGTCAACCACGAAAAACTGGGATAAATCCTGGGAAGTTCCAGTAGGAGGGGGGAAAG